>OHJX01000458.1_pt1 | contig 16432 bp, 20 predicted proteins | sample 1568671 | NCBI WGS metagenome assembly OHJX01 (sample SAMEA3879589, study PRJEB24766) | human gut metagenome | biome: human-associated habitat; feature: feces | place: USA | collected 1985/1987 | reverse complement strand
TGGAATGCGTCCCGATTTATTATGATGAACCTGGAAAAGGCGGAAGTACCTGCAAAGATCGGCGCAGAGATGCTCACGGCGGCAGATCGTTGGATTCTGTCAAGATTCAACCGCGTGGCAAAAGATGTTACCGACAATATGGAAAAATATGAACTGGGAATTGCCGTACAGAAGGTATACGACTTTATCTGGGAGGAATTCTGCGACTGGTATATCGAGATGGTAAAACCACGTCTGTACAGCGATGAGGACACCACAAAAGCGGCAGCTCTGTGGACGTTGAAGACGGTATTGGGCGAGGCTCTGAAACTTCTGCATCCGTATATGCCGTTTATCACGGAGGAAATCTACTGTACTTTGAATGCGCAGGAGGAGACCATCATGACGGCAGCATGGCCGGAGTGGAAAGAAGAATGGAACTTCGCGCAGGAAGAAAAAGAAGTGGAAATGATGAAGGAAGCGGTAAGAAGCATCCGCGGCGTACGTACAGAAATGAACGTGCCGCCAAGCAAGAAGGCTACCGTATATGTGGTATCTGAGGACGCTGAGGTGAGAGCGGGATTTGAGAAGGGCAAAGTATTCTTCGGTTCTCTGGCTTTTGCCAGCGAAGTGCTTGTACAGGCAGATAAGACAGGTATTTCGGAGGATGCGGTATCAGCTGTGATCCCGCAGGCAGTGATTTATATTCCATTCGCAGAGCTGGTGGATATTGAAAAAGAAATTCAGCGACTGGAAAAAGAGGAAGCAAGACTGGAAAAAGAACTTGCTCGTGTAAACGGCATGCTGGGAAATGAGCGTTTTGTGAGCAAGGCGCCCCAGGCAAAGATCGATGAGGAAAAAGGGAAATTGGAAAAATATACACAGATGATGGAACAAGTGAAAGAGCGATTGGCGCAGCTGCGGAAATAAATTTTTTGCCGGCTGCAGATAGGAGCTGAAAATCAAAATGAAAAAAATCAATCTGAAAAAAATCCAATGGAAAAAAACGGATAAAAAGCAGGTGATCCGGGTCTGCAACTGGTTTTCTGTACCGTTACAGTTTCTGGGCTGCTGCGTATTGTATCTGATCATAGAAGCGCTGTCCCGGCATTCGCTGGGATTGGCGTGGACGTATATGGTAGAAAGCCCATGGATCTTTCTGTATAATGCATTTTTAATTTTTACGACTAGTTTGGTGGTATATTTATTTAAAAGGAGAATCCTTGCCAGAATGATTGTGGGATGGTTCTGGTTTATCTTAGGCTGTGTGAATGGATTTTTGCTTACCAGCCGGGTAACTCCTTTTACCGGACCGGATTTGAAGCTGATCACGGATGCTCTGCGCGTTTTGAATAAGTATCTCTCTCCTGTCATGGTAGTTGTGGTTCTGGTGGCGGTGGCCTGTCTTTTGCTGAGCCTTGTATGGATGTTTCGGAAAGGCTGGAAATTCCAGGGCAAGCTTCGTTACTGGGTAAATATTCCTCTGATTCTGGTCGGAGTTCTGGCTTTTGCGGGAACAACAAAGCTGGCTTTGGATAAGCGTCTGCTTTCCAATTATTTTGGAAATATTGCTTATGCCTATCAGGATTACGGTTATCCCTACTGTCTGGCGGTTACGTTGTTTGATACGGGAATTAATGAGCCAAATGGCTATTCCGAAGAACTGATGGATGAGATCGTGGAAAGTGAAGGAAAAATCAAAAAGACCAAGGAAAAAAATCTGGATGTAAATATTCTGTTTTTGCAGTTGGAAACCTTCATTGATCCCACGGAAATCAATTTCCTGAAATTTTCAGAAGATCCCATTCCCAATTTTCGGAAACTGATGGATGAATATTCTTCTGGATATTATAAGGTTCCGGCGGTGGGCGCCGGTACCGCCAATACGGAATTTGAATCTATCACAGGTATGAGTCTCCGGTATTTTGGAGCGGGAGAATATCCTTACAAGTCCATCTTGAAGGAGGAAACCTGTGAAAGCGCCGCTTATGTGTTGAAAAATCTGGGATACGGCACCCATGCCATTCATAATAATGAGGCGAATTTCTATGGAAGGCGAAGCGTGTTTTCCCGATTGGGATTCGATACCTTCACTTCGGAAGAGTATATGCCGGATATCAGCGATACCACGCCTATGGGCTGGGTGAAAGATCATATTCTTACGGATGAGATCTTTAAGGCTATGGAATCTACGGAAGGACCGGATTATGTGTATACGATCTCTGTACAGGGACATGGGGATTATCCCACCGAACCGGTACTGTCCAATCCGACGATCAAAGTTACGGGAGCAGAAAATCAGGAGCGAAATTATGCATGGGAATACTATGTGAATCAGCTGTACGAGATGGATCAGTTTATCAAAGAACTGACAGATCGTCTTGAGGAGTTTGATGAGCGGGTGGTATTGGTGATGTATGGCGATCATCTTCCTACGATGGACCTGAAAGTAGAAGATATGAAGAACCGTTATCTGTTCCAGACGAAGTACGTGATGTGGAGCAATTTTAAGATGAAGGAAAAGGATAAGAACCTGGCAGCTTATCAGATGGTGGCAGAGGTCTTTAACCGTCTGGGCATCCATGAGGGAACGGTGTTTAATTACCATCAGACCAGAAAGGGAACCAGAAATTATCAGTTGGATCTGCAGTCTTTGCAGTATGATATTTTGTATGGAGACCGATATGTGTATAATCGGGAGAATCCGTTTGAGGCTACCAAACTTCAGTTGGGCGTATATCCTTCCGTCTTTACCTCTATTGAACCGGCAGGAGAAAACAGCTATTTTGTCAATGGAGAGAATTTTACAGCTTCCAGCCGTCTGGAAGTGAATAAAGAACTGATGGAGACACGATTTATCAGTCCTACCCAGCTTTTGGTGCAGAATCTGGAGCTGGAGGATGGGGACGTACTGGATGTGGCGACCCAGAGTAACAGTTCCACAAAGAAAGTGCTGTCCCGGACAGAGACGCAGGTGTATGATGCGCCGGAGGCAACGCCGACTCCGGAACCGGCAGGAACACCGAACCCTGCGGCTGATGGGAAAATCACAGAGGAAACGGAAAATTCTGTTACTCCAGAGCCGGAAGGAGAACCGGACACCACAAAGAAATAAAATGGAAAATCTGACGGCAAAAGACAGGAATTTTTTCCTATAAAGTCAGATTCTACGGAAAAACAGAAAAGTTTCCCATAAAAACAAGTTAAAAAACATACGTTTAGGGCTGGACAACTTCCACCACTATTATATAATGTAAAAGTACCGGTGAACGGTACAAATACATTAGATAAAGTGGTGGTAGTTTTGAATTATAAGGAAATTGTTGACTATATCGAGGAAATACCAAAATTTACAACAAAGAATCCACTGGATCACACGAAGGAGCTTTTGGCAAGACTGGGCAATCCGCAGAATCAGCAGAAGGTGATCCATGTGGCGGGAACTAACGGAAAGGGCAGCGTGTGCGCGTATCTGGACTCTATGCTGCGGGCAGGTGGATACCGTGTGGGATTGTTCACCTCTCCCCATCTGGTGAAGATCAACGAACGTTTTAAGATCAATGGACAGATGATCTCGGATGATACCTTTGTACAGGCTTTTGAACAGATTAAAAGAATCATTGATGAGGCAGTGGCAGAAGGGCTGGATCATCCCAGCTACTTTGAGACCTTGTTTCTCATGGGAATGGTGATCTTTCAGAAGGCAGGTGTGGATTACGTGGTTCTGGAAACAGGACTGGGAGGAAGGCTGGATGCTACGAATACGGTGGATCAGCCGCTGGCGTGTATTATCACTTCCATCAGCTTGGATCATGTGGAGTATCTGGGCGACACCATCGAGAAGATTGCGGGAGAAAAAGCCGGTATTATTAAGCCGAAGGTTCCGGTAATCTATGATGGACATAATGCGGAGGCTGCCAGAGTGATAAAAGCGAGAGCAAAAACTCTGGATTCCCCATCGTATGCTTTGACGGAAGAGATATATGAGATGCAGAAAAATACAGCGCAGGGCATTGAGTTTCTTTTCCGCTGCGGATTGGAGGACGATACTTCCGAAGAGGTGAAACTGTCGATCCCTTATATTGCGGCGTACCAGATGATGAATGCGTCACTGGCATTTTTCACCATGGAGATGTTGAGAAAGGATCACGGGATTTCCCGGGAAACACTAATCCAGGGTCTTGCCGCTACCCACTGGGAGGGCAGAATGGAAACGATACTTCCGGGAGTGATCGTAGATGGCGCACACAATGCAGACGGAGTAAAACGATTTATGGAAACTGCCTGTCATTTTGGAAAGGAGTATCCCATTACGCTGTTGTTTTCTGCCGTGTGCGATAAGGATTATCAGGAAATGATCCGTACCGTGTGTGAAAACATCCGCCCGGCGGGAGTGGTTGCCACTCAGATCTGGGGAAGCCGCGTAGTGCCGGCAGAGGAGCTGGCGCAGCTTTTCCGGGAAAATGGATGTGAGCATGTGGCGGCGGAACCGGACGTGGGAAAGGCTTTTGAAAAGGCCTGCGCCATGAAAGGCGACGGTATGCTGTTTTGTGTGGGCTCCCTGTACCTGGTAGGCGAGATCAAAGCGTATCTGGCGCAGAAGAGCGATAAGGAGAAAAAACATGATTAATTACGAAGAAGAACTGAAGAAATTCAAACCCTGTCTGGATGTAGATGAGGTGGAAAATGCGATTTATACCAGAGATCTGACAGATATTGTGGATATTCTGAAGGAAATGCAGACAACAGACGGACAGAAACGAAAAGAATAAGGGGAACCAGATGAATTGTATGAATTGTGGCGCTCCGCTGAACAAATCACCGTATTGTCCAAGCTGCGGATTTCATGTGGAGATACAGAAGAAGGTGTGGTATCTTTCCAACATATACTATAATCAGGGGCTTGATAAGGCGCAGATCCGGGATCTTTCCGGGGCCATCGATTTGTTGAAACGGAGTCTCAAATATAACAAACTGAATATTCAGGCCAGAAATCTTCTGGGGCTGGTGTATTTTGAAACTGGAGAGGCAGTAGCGGCATTAAGCGAGTGGGTCATCAGCAAGAATATCATGCCGGAAAATAACATTGCCTCGGAATATATTGATCGGCTTCAGGAAAATGCAAATAAACTGGATGTGATCAACCAGACAATAAAAAAATACAACGATTGTCTGCAGTGCTGCCGGAGAGGCAGTGAAGATGTGGCAGTGATACAGTTGAAAAAGATTCTGAATCAGAATCCAAAACTGATCAAGGGGTATCATCTTCTGGCTTTGATCTATCTGAAACAGGAAGAATATGAAAAGGCAAGAAAAATACTGAAAAAAGCTGCTAAGATCGACAAGACGAATTCCACTACGCTGCGTTTTCTGAAAGAGGTGGATGAGCAGACCGGAACCATGACCAGTTTGGAACCGAGAAAATGGAGCTTCGGGGGCAGAGACCGGGTAAAGGTAGAAAAAGGTCAGTCGGTGGCTTATCAGTCGGATAATGATCTGGTGATCCAGCCGCCTACTTTCCGGGAAAGTTCTATGGCGGCAACTTTGTTGAATCTGGGTTTTGGATTTTTGGTGGGAGCGTGTCTGGTATGGTTCCTGATGGTGCCGGCGAATACCCAGAAGATTAACCGGGAAGCCAATGAAAAGGTGGTAAGTTACAGTAACACCATGGCAACACAGTCGGCAGAGCTAAAGAAGATGGAGGAAGAGATTGCCCAGTCTCAGGAGACAGTTTCTTCTGCTCAGGAGCAGATTCAGCAGGCGGATGATAAGGTGACCACTTATGAAAATCTGATCAAAGCGTATGCGGCTTTCCAGAGTGGAAATTTCACATCGGCGGCCAATGTGCTGAAAAATGTAAATTCTGACCTTCTTTCGGTGGATGCAAAAGAAATCTATGATTCCATCTATGCCAATGTCAAATCCACCATGAAGAAAGAAATGAAAACGGAGGGAGAAGTGGCATTTTACCAGAAAGACTATGCGGCAGCTATTGAAGCCTTCCAGAAAGCGCTGGAGTTGGATGATTCGGATGGAGAGGTGTGGAATCTGCTTGCTCATTCTTACAGGATGAGCGGGGATTTTGAGAAAGCAAAAGAAACATTCCAGTCCATCGTAGACAAATTCCCGGGAACGAAGAAGGCGTCCACAGCGAAAAAATATATTGATAACGAAGCTTTGATGAAATCTGGTGTGACTGCAGATACCACGTCCTCTAGTTCAACGGAGGCGGGAGATACGACTGGGGGGACAACAGGTGCAGATAACAGTCAGCCCCAGGAAGGGCAGGATAACAGCCAGCCTGACAGTAGTAGCCCGACAGGGGACAATACACCGGCGGAAGATCCGGGCGCTGGCGAAGGAGCACAGGAATAATTAGGGAGAAACCTCTGAAGCGGGGATATGTGAAAGCATATCTCCGTTTTTTTAAAAAGATCTTTGAACCTTAAAATCATGTGTAAAGGAGAGCGGTTATGAATCAATTTCAGATCAAACAGAAGATTCTCGTTATCAGGATGCCACGGGAGCTGGATCATCACAGTGCAGAATTGATCCGTATGGAAGCGGACCGACTGGTGGCGCAGAAGAATATTCAGCAGGTAGAATTTGATTTTCGGGATACAGATTTTATGGATAGTTCCGGGATCGGGGTGATCATGGGAAGGTATCAGAATGTGCGCTTGCTGGGAGGAAGCGTGGTGGCCACTCATGTAAACGACAGAATTTATAAAGTACTGAATCTGGCAGGGCTTACCAAAGTGATTGCCGTGGACAGAGAACACTTTTGGAATCAGGGAGAATAGGGGGGAAAGGAAGATGGAGCAAAAAAATGAGATGACCATTACTTTTGACAGCCGTTCCTGCAATGAAGGATTTGTGCGGGTGGCGGTGGCGGCTTTCTGTACGCAGTTAAATCCCACACTGGAGGAAGTGGCGGATATCAAGACGGCAGTATCGGAAGCAATCACCAATTCGATCATCCACGGGTACGACGGCGAGGTGAAAAAGATCCGGGTGGACTGCTATACCAGGGAACGGACCATTTATGTGACGGTGACGGATGAGGGAAAAGGAATTGAGGATGTTGCAAAAGCGATGGAACCTCTGTTTACGACCCGGCCGGAGCTGGATCGTTCCGGGATGGGGTTTGCCTTTATGGAAGCTTTTATGGATGAGGTGCAGGTGGAATCTCAGGTGGGAAAAGGGACGGTTGTCCGTATGAAAAAGACTATTGGGAATCACCGGGAGTCATTTGCGTAAAAGGAGGTCATATGGGAGATACCCTTGCTTTGCTGAAAATGGCACACGAAGGGGATAAACATGCAAGGGATACATTGATAGAGGAGAATATTGGTCTGGTATGGAGTATTGTCAGAAGATTTCAAAACCGGGGCGTGGAGATGGAGGATCTTTTTCAGATTGGAAGTATCGGGCTTATTAAGGCGGTAGATAAATTCAATACGGAGTATGAAGTGCAGTTTTCTACATACGCAGTTCCCATGATCGCAGGGGAGATTAAAAGATTTTTGCGGGATGATGGGATTTTGAAGGTGAGCAGATCGTTAAAGGAGAATGCAGGAAAGGCATATCATATCCGGGAAAAGATGGAAAAAGAAAAAGGCCGAGAACCCACCATGGAGGAAATCGCCCGGGAATTGGAAATGCCGGTGGAGGAACTGGTGCTGGCTTTGGAGGCGGGAACCCAGGTGGAATCTTTGCAGCAGGTTATCTATCAGGGGGAGGGAGGAGATATCTCTCTGATGGACAAACTGGAGGAAAAAGAGAATGTGAATGAACGGGTGGTGGATAAATTGTTTCTGGAAGAAATGCTGGGAACGCTGGAAGGAAAAGACCGGGAACTGATTTTTAAACGATATTTTCAGGAAAAAACCCAGACCGAGATCGCCCGGGAGATGGGAATTTCTCAGGTACAGGTTTCACGACTGGAAAAGAGGATATTAAAAAATATGCGGCAACATTGTCACAGTTGAGAATGTTTTGGGGCAACAGCGGAATTGCAATCATTCCGCTGTATTTTTTTGCGTATTTGGCACATACTACCTTCAGAGAAAAGGAGTAAAGCATATGACACAGAGAAAAAAATGGATGTGGATTTCAGCAGTGATTTTTGCGGGGGCGCTGGTGCTCAGTCTGATCTGCTACAGTCAGAGAGAAGAAAAAGAACCGGGCGGCACTTTGGTGAGGGCGGAGGTAGAGATGGATGAGTGATATGCTGTATATCCAGACGGATAAAAACATGAAGGTACTGTCAGAACAGGTGCAGCTTCAGGATATCGCCCAACTTACCAGCAATAATCCGGCGGTATTAAACCGCTGTAAGGTACTCCGGGTGATCACGCTGCCAAAAGGAAAGTATGGAAGATATACGGTGTCCGCTATAGAATTGGTGGATCTGATACAGAAAAAAGAGGAAAAGGTGGAAGTAACTCATATGGGAGAGCCGGAGTTCATTCTCACCTATGAGGATCCGGGCAGGAAAAAGGAGTGGATTGGCTGGTGCAAAACCGTGTTCGTATGCCTTCTGACCTTTTTCGGTACCATGTTTTCTATTATGACTTTCAATACGGATGTGGATATTCCCACCCTGTTTCAGAATATTTACCGCCAGTTTATGGGAGAATCCTCCGATGGATTTACCGTTCTGGAGATCGGGTATTCACTGGGAATCGGGATCGGCGTTATCTTTTTCTTTAATCATTTTGGTCGATGGAAGATCACGCAGGATCCTACGCCTATCGAGGTGGAGATGAGGACGTATGAGGATGAGGTGGATAATACCATTCTGGAAATGGAAAATCGAAAGGAGAATTGACCGATGGGGATGCAGATTTTTCTTGGTTTTCTGGGAGTGTGCATTGGCATGGTGATCGCCAGCGGGGTGGTAGCGTTTATTATTACACTGGGAATCGTTCCCAGATATGCGGGTATTACAAGAACTGCCCGCCAGGTAAGACTTTATGAAAATTGCTCCATGCTGGGAGCGTTTTTGGGAAATATCTTTTTCCTTTATCAGGGCAGTTTTCCTCTAGGAATACCAGGGCTGTTGGTATTTGGAGTTTTCTCAGGGATCTTTCTGGGAAGCTGGATCATTGCTCTGGGAGAAGTGGTAAATATCTTTTCCATTATGCTGCGAAGAACTGGAATAACGAAAGGGATCGGCTGGATCATCATAGCTATGGCTTTGGGAAAGACACTGGGGTCCCTGCTTTATTTTGAGAAAGGATGGTGGATGTAATGAGTAAATTGCAGACGGAAGAAAAGAAAAAGCAGTACGAAACGTATGTGAAAGAAGTAACGCCCGTTCATAATCTGTGGATGAATATGGCGAAGGCTTTTTTGGTAGGAGGGCTGATCTGTACGCTGGGGCAGTTTCTGTTAAATTGGTGCCAGAATATGGGGATGGACGAAAAGACGGCGGGAACCTGGTGCTCTGTGATTCTGGTCTTTTTAAGTGCGCTGACTACGGGGCTTGGACTTTATCCCCGATTGGCAAAATGGGCGGGGGCGGGAACGCTGGTGCCGATCACCGGATTTGCTAATTCTGTGGCGGCTCCGGCGGTGGAATTTCAGAAGGAAGGTCAGGTTTTTGGTATCGGATGTAAAATTTTTACCATTGCCGGTCCGGTGATCCTGTATGGAATTTTATCTTCCTGGATTCTGGGGATTCTTTATTATCTGATAGGGAGGTTGTAAGAGATGGAACAGCAGTTTTTAGGAAAACAAAGTATATCTTTTAAAGAACCGGTGTATATTCAGGGATTTGCCTCCGTGGTGGGGAAAAAAGAGGGAGAAGGACCTTTGGGGGAGTGTTTCGATCAGGTGGAGGAAGATGAAAAGTTTGGGAAGAAAACCTGGGAGGAAGCGGAAAGTATGCTGCAGCAGAGGACGGCGCGGCTGGCAGTGGAGAAAACCGGAATCCAGACGGAAGAGATTCGGATGATTTTTGCGGGGGATCTTCTGGCGCAGTCGATAGCCTCTTCTTTTGGTATCGGGGAGCTGGATCGTCCGCTCTATGGACTTTTTGGAGCCTGTTCCACGATGGGAGAAGCGTTAAGTCTCAGTTCTATGATGGTGGCGGGCGGCTATGGCGACCGAGTGCTGGCAGTTACCTCCAGTCACTTTGCTACAGCAGAAAAAGAATTCCGCTTCCCGCTGGGGTATGGAAGCCAGAGACCGCTTTCCGCCAGTTGGACAGTGACCGGCAGCGGAGCTTGTGTGGTGGGAAAAGATAGAGGTTTGGTGAAGATTACAGGACTTACCACAGGAAAGGTTACGGATTATGGATTGAAAGATTCCCAGAATATGGGGGCATGTATGGCTCCGGCAGCATGTGATACAATCGCACAGAATCTCTATGACTTTGATCGGGTACCTGAGGATTATGACCGAATCATCACCGGAGATCTGGGGTATGTGGGGCAGAGTATTTTGTTTGATCTGATGCGGGCGCGTCACATTGATATTAAGAAAAATCATATGGATTGCGGCATGACCATCTTCGACCAGAATACGCAGGACACCCATGCAGGTGGAAGTGGCTGCGGATGTGCGGCAGTGACATTGTCTGCTTATATTCTTCCCAGACTGACAAGCGGAGAGTGGAAACGTATTCTGTTCGTACCTACGGGAGCATTGATGTCTACGGTAAGCTACAATGAAGGTGAGAGTGTGCCGGGAATTGCACACGGAATCGTACTGGAACATTGTTGATGGACAAGGTGTAAGAAAGGAGGAGTTGAAAAATGGAATATATACATGCATTTTGGGTAGGAGGATTGATCTGTGCACTTGTGCAGATTCTGTTGGATCGTACTAAGCTGATGCCGGGGCGAATCATGGTACTTCTCGTATGCACCGGGGCGGTTCTGGGAGCCTGCCAATTGTATCAGCCCTTGCAGGATTTTGCAGGAGCGGGAGCAAGCGTACCGCTGTCAGGATTCGGGAATCTTCTTTGGAAAGGTGTCAAAGAGGCGGTAGATCAGGAAGGGTTTATCGGCATCTTTTTGGGCGGCTTCAAGGCAAGTGCAGCAGGAATCAGCGCCGCGCTGATCTTCGGATATCTCGCCTCTTTTCTGTTCAGTCCGAAAATGAAAAAGTAAGATATTTGTAAAAAACATAAACAAAAAGCAAAAATTTGTTGTTTTCTGGGAAGTTAGATGTTATTGTAACAATGGTCGGTTTTGAGATATGAGTGATAGTTATTAGGAGGAAAACAATGAATTACTTAGATATCTTGATCCCCTTTGTAGGGGGACTTGGAATGTTCATCTATGGCATGCAGATCATGGCTCAGGGACTTGAGAATGCAGCCGGAAGCAAGATGAAGTCGATTTTGGAAGTCCTTACAAAAAACAAACTGATGGGTGTATTTCTCGGAGCAGCCATTACGGCAGTCATCCAGAGTTCATCTGCGACGACAGTTATGGTCGTTGGTTTTGTAAATGCAGGAATCATGAATCTTACACAGGCAATGGGAGTAATCATGGGAGCCAACATCGGTACAACAGTTACCGGATGGCTGGTATCTTCTGTAGAGTGGGCGGAATTTTTAAGCCCGGCGAAAATTGCGCCGATTGCAGTAATGATCGGTGTGATCATTATGCTGACAGGAAAGAGAAGATCCTCTAAGGAGATTGCGAGCATTATCGTTGGTTTCGGTCTGTTGTTTATCGGTATTTCCAGTATGTCATCTGCGGTAGAACCTTTGCAGGAATCAGAAGGATTTGTGAATCTCTTTGTGACATTGGGACGCAATCCGGTGCTCGGAATTCTGGCAGGTACCTTTGTAACGGCGGTGATTCAGAGCTCTTCGGCTTCAGTCGGAATTCTGCAGAGTCTTGCGGCTGCAGGGCTGGTTCCTTTTAACACGGCGATTTATATTATCATGGGACAGAATATTGGTACTTGTGTGACCGCTATTTTATCCAGTCTTGGTGCAAAGAAAAATGCGAAGACAGCAGCGCTTATGCATCTTCTCTTTAACGTGATGGGAACGGTGCTCTTCAGCGTAGTCGCAATCGTATACTTCCAGGTGCTCAATCCAATGGCAGGAACAGGAACGATTACACAGACGCAGATCAGTACGGTGCATACATTTTTTAACATTGCAACTACTGTTTTGTTGTTCCCGGTATCAAACTGGATTATTAAACTGGCGAAGAAGATCGGTGGCGTGAAAGAAGACGAAGCAGATAGAAGTAAGGTACTTCTGGATGAGCGTATGTTAGAGACACCAAGTATTGCGCTTCAGTCTGTGATCAATGAAACCATCCGTATGGGCGAAATTGTCAGAGAGTCACTGAATGTTGCCAGGAATGTACTTCACACTAAGAGTGAAGAAGATATTAAACTTCTGAAAGAAGACGAAGATATCGTTGACCGTTTGTGTGCAGGAATCACTGATTATACAATTAAGCTGAGTGCACTTCAGATCAGCGAACGGGAGCACCAGACAACAGCTCATCTTCTGCAGGTGCTGTCAGACATTGAACGTGTCAGTGATTACTGTGAAAATATTTCTGAGTTCGCAGAGACAATGATTGAGAAGAAATTAGATTTTTCCGATGTGGCAAATGAACAGCTTGATAAAATGATTGCCAGCACTGTGGACAGTTATAATTATGCGCTGGATGCGTTCAGAGAAGAAAGTACGGAAAAGGCATTGAAAGTAATCGAGAAAGAGACACAGGTAGATGATCTTGAAATTACATTGAGAAGCCGTCATATGAAACGGTTGGCAAAGAATGAGTGTAATACAGAAGCAGGTGTTGTATTCCTTGATACACTTGTATGCGTGGAACGTATTTCCGACCATGCAAGAAATATCGCAGAAGAAGTATTAGGTAATTAGAAAATAATCAGATTAAAAAAATAAAGACAACAGTTTCCTAGTTGTGGGAGCTGTTGTCTTTTGTCATTTCATAGCATTCCTCAATCCATGTAAGAGCCTCCTGAAGCCCGTCCTGTGAAAATTCAAAATCTTTCCATGTCTTTTGCTCGTCTTTGGTCGCTTCAAAGCAATATGGTTCCGGGTAAACACAGGCTTTCAGTGTGTCTTCGTCTTTGGACAGACGATAGCGGATGCCATGGTGAGAGCCGGTATAGGCTTCCTTTTTCAAAAACAGGATGGATAATCCAATCGTTTCGATCATATGGTAATTTCCCCTTTCGTATCTTCATATATCTTAGCATAGCGCCAGAGAGATGGCAACGAGAAGAAAATTAAGAAAATATTTCGTTTTTTACAAGGGAAATATTTGGATTTATATGATAGCTTTTAAGAAGGTGGTGAAAGTTATGGAAGAAGTAATCAAAGTAAACAATCTATACAAATTGTATAAAGTAGGAGACGAGATCGTGCATGCGTTGGACGGAGTTGACTTTACTGTCCGAAGAGGAGAGTTTTGTGCGATTGTAGGAACTTCCGGCTCCGGAAAGTCTACGCTTCTTAATATGCTGGCAGGGCTGGAGAGACCAACCAGAGGAAGCATTGTCATTGGGGGTCAGAAGATCGAACATCTGAGTGAAGAGGAACTGGTCGCATTTCGAAGAGAGAAAGTCGGATTCATTTTCCAGTCTTTTCATCTTCTCGGAACGCTGAATGCAGTAGAGAATGTGGCGCTGCCGCTGAGCTTCCGAGGGGAAGCAAGGCAGCAGAGAATGAAGAAGGCGGAGGCAATGATAAAGCTGGTAGGACTTGAGAAGCACAAGAAACATATGCCGAATCAAATGTCCGGCGGACAGCAGCAAAGAGTAGCCATTGCAAGAGCAATCGCCAGTAAACCGGCCATTTTGCTGGCAGATGAACCTACCGGAGGGGTTCAGTTAGTAGTATAACAATCACAAAAAAATAATATGAATGTTTTTGTCATGGTCAACACGGATTTCCTTGACAATGGAACGCCACAATTCACGCCTCTCCGGTATAGACAAAGAATCATACACACTTTCAAAATCCATTTTCAAAAAGTTTTTCAAATACGATAAATCCTTGACGGGTCGAGAATCCTCTGCATTTATTTTCTCAAGCTGCATCAGCAATTTTTCTCTATCAAGTTTGAACTCGTCCATTGTTATGAGGTCGTTCAAATATAGGTCTTTCAATTTCTGCATTTTTCCCTCAACACTCCGGCGTTTGGCATCAGTACGCAATGCCGGAAGATTTGCGACCTCGTATTCTGCAATATAGTTTTCCAGTTCCGGACGGATGCGTTCAAGGAGCATCTTTTCAAGGGTTGTCTCAAAGACGAGTTTTCGGTTCGGGCAGCGGTGCAGGTTCACACCCTGTCGGCAGCGGTACACACTGTATTTATATACGATTTGTGTTCCATCAGCACGGACACGACCTTTTGCACGTTGCTGACATCCACTCATGATATGGTCGCAGTCATCACACACAACGAGACCGCTGAAAATATAATCGTGCTTTTTCCCGCTCTTGATGTTGATTTTGAGAAGTCTCTGCACATCAAAGAAAAGGTCACGGTCGATGATTGCAGGACAATAATTTTTATTATCACGAAACTCACCGATGTATTTCGTATTTGTGAGCATATTTTTGAGACTGGCAGCAGAACGGACAAGTCCGAACTCACTCTCCATGTACCGGAGTGTCATGCTCAAGTTTCCGGTCTTGCGGTAGTATTGGAAGATAGCAACGGCGGTCGGAGCATCGTCATCCGGTACAAGGTGTTTATTTACAATCGTATATCCGAGAGGAGTTGAGCCGGAGAGAACCTCCCCGTTGTCAACCTTGTCATCGAACACACCGAGGATTCGGTCGGAATCATTTTGAGCCTCAAGTTCTGCCCATATCATTGAGTTATTAACGAAAGCACGACCGTGAGGGGTTGAGGTGTCAAAATAAGGCTGCTCAATGGCAGTCCATGAAACACCGTGCTTGTCAAGAATGTCCTGCGTGTTCAGATAATGACGGAGGTTTCTGAACCAACGGTCAAGACGGGTGAAAATAATGAGGTCAATTCTACCTGCACGGACATCATCAATGAGGCGTTGAAAGTCGTCTCGTTTCAATTTCTGTCCGGAGATTCCGTCATCAATGTATGTGTCAACGAGAATCATGTTCTCGTGACTGTCTATATATTTTTGCCCTGTTGCTAATTGGTCACGCATGGAATCTCCGTCCTTGACCTGCTTGTCGGTCGAAACACGGATATAGATTGCCACACGGAGCAGGATTTTCTCAACAGGAGCGGTTGTTTTACGTCGCATTTTATCAACTCCATTCAAAAAAAGGTATAAAAATAAAACCTATGCACAAGCACGGTTTTATGATAAAATGAGACTTGCGGGGTGACATTTTATCGCCGTGCTTATACGGAGGTATATGTTATCTAAAGAGCGGTTTCCATTGGCGTGGAGGCTGCTCTTTTTTATTTACATTTCTATTCGTTCAAATGACGTTCTTTGACGATTTTTCTATATTTGCGACCGATAATGACGCAAATCACACCAACGGCAACAGCCACGATTCCACCAACAGGAACAGCAAGCATGAGTGTTCCGCAAACATTATACATGCGGTCGGAGTATTCCTTTTTCTGCGGAACGGCATGAGGAACATTTGCAGCAGATTTTTGAGTTGTCGATGCTGCCTCTTTTACAAGGTCAGATACACCGACGGTCGTTCTGTTATAAACTGCGTTGTATGCTGCCTTTTTCGGGTCGTTGACGATTCCCATTCCCTTTTTACCATAAAGGGGATTGACCGCCTTTTTGACCTGCCGTTTGACTTTTCCGGTTGTTCGTGCCTTGATGCTTTTTTTGACATTTGGTTTCCGGACACCGTATTTCATGAACGCACCTCCATTTCTATAACTTTTCGTTCTGTACACTTTCCTTGAGAAAGGAGGTGTGCAGGATGAAAATTCTCGTTTGGGAAATGAGAACCTCAAAAGGGTTCACATTGATGGAGTTATCGAAGAAATCCGGAATCGGAAAATCTACGATAAACAACATCGAAAACGGTAAGGTGTCGCCGACATTATTTCAGCTTGAAATGATAGCGATTGCATTAGGCGTGAAAATCACCGACCTGTTTGAATCCGAATACAAATAATTGTATCACATTGCAGCGGGATTCCGGCAGCAGGAGGAACGATTTCCACGATTATGGAAATCAACCTCGATATTTCCACAATGATGGAAATATATGATACACTGTAATCGGAAAGGGGGTGTTCCCCTTGAATTACAAAGAGGCTATTGTTGAAATAGTCGGGAAGATACAAAACGAACGCATCCTCAAGAGGATATATAAATTCGTGGCGTATCTGTACACCCATGAGGCTGACAGTTGAAAAGACTGTCAGTCTTTTTCTTTATTATTTTGTGTGAACTCAATCACTTTTTTCATTAAGCGGTCGAGTGCTGCGATGTCATCATCGCTCAATTCAAGCATGAATTTGAAAAG
>OHJX01000452.1_pt1 | contig 16600 bp, 20 predicted proteins | sample 1568671 | NCBI WGS metagenome assembly OHJX01 (sample SAMEA3879589, study PRJEB24766) | human gut metagenome | biome: human-associated habitat; feature: feces | place: USA | collected 1985/1987 | reverse complement strand
TTACCATACATCATCTCAAAAATATATAGCAGAAATTTAATTTATTCTATACTAGGGCTTTGCCCTGCACCCACCAAAGGGGAAGATTTCATTTCCCCTTATGGAATTCCCTCGTAGTTGGAAGTGCATGAAAATAACAGTGTAGATTATAGAAGGAGTGAAAGGATTATGAGAAAAAGAAACCATACCGTTACGATACGGATGAATGAGAAAGAATATGCCCTGCTTCAGCAAAAGATCAAAGCATCGGGTCAGACACAGCAGGCAGTGATACTTGCCGCAATTGAAAATGTGGATCTAATGTCAGCGGAGGTAAAAGAGGAATTGAATGTATTAAATCAAAGGCTTGGGGAAACAAACCATCTGCTGCGAGGTGCAACAACCAATATCAACCAGATCGCACATCATATGAATGCTGGCAGTTTTTATCCCAGAGCAGATGTGCTGAACAGTCTCAGTGAAAACATATCGGGGTATCGGAAGGAGTGTGAAACGATATGGCAATCAATAAGACAATTAATAAGCGGACAAATTCCCATGGGGCAATGAGAAACTGTATTGAGTATATCCTGCGGGAGGGAAAAACGGAGCAGCATCTTGTTCATATTATTGGGCCGTATCCGTATGAAAAAGTAAATTATGATCTGGTATATCAGTCATTTTTAGCGGAAAAACGATTATGGGGGAAGGATTCCGGTCGGATGTATTTCCATAATGTGATTTCCTGGCATAAAGATGAGAAAATCACACCTGAGCAGGCTTTGGAATTTGGAATAGAATTTGCTGAAAAGTGGTTTGCCGGTTTTCAGACCGTTGTCAGTGTTCACAAGGATAAAGACCATATTCACTGCCATATAGTTACTAATTCTGTAAGCTACGAAAATGGGAAAAAACTGCATAATTCCAGAAAAGATCTGGAACGTATGAAGCGGCTGACGAATCGGATGTGCCGGGAACGTGGACTCTCCATAGCGGAAAAAGGCAAGCATTTTGATGGCAGTCAGATTGAGAACGGAGAAGTGACCGCATGGAGCAAAGACAAATACAATCTGTTTCGTAACCATGCAAAGGATAGTTATGTGGCAGATTGTGCCATGGCTGTGCTGAATGTGATGGAGTATTGCACCAGCCGGGAGCAATTTATCAGAGAAATGAAGAATGCAGGATGGAGCGTGAATTGGACAGAGAAAAGAAAGCATATCACGTTTCAAAATCAGGAAGGGAAGAAGGTACGTGACAGTAACCTTTCTAAGACTTTTCATTTAAAAATCAGTAAGGGGGAATTAGAGGATGAATTTATCAGAAATGAACAAAAAGAAAACTATGGTATCCACAGATATGACACAGTTGATGCCGATCTCACACGATACTATCGACAAGTGGAAGAAGCTGTCGCAGGAACAGGCGGAGGCCCTGTCGAATGTGACTGCAGAGAGGGACGAATTATTGAAAGCCCAGACAAAAGATCGAGAATTGATACAGAAATGTATGGAACGAATCGGAGAGTTTCGAGAAGGGATTCGGAGTCTCTCATCCGAAAATCAGAAGCTGCAAGACGAGCTTCAGAAGTTAACCGAGGAAAATCAGAAACTGCAAATCGAATTGTCCAAAACGCAGAATATCAGTCAGTATCTGCAGAGAAGCAACGACGATCTGCGGAACAGGAACGGATTGCTGAGCAGGAAAGAGCAAGAGCAGCTCGAAGAAAGAATAAGAGACATTCAGAGCCAGAACTGTAAGCTGGAGAAGCTGGTCGTAATGTCTTCAGTGGAGGCTGTTGAAGTAGCACTGGAAAAGAAAAAGGAGGCGGAACAGAAAATGCGTAATGCGGAGAAACAGGAACGATTAGCAAAGAAGAATGTAGAGACTACAGTGAGAAAAATAAAAAAACAGACCCAAAAGAAAGTGGCAATGGTGAAGAAAAGGGAAGAATTCTGGAAATACAGTTTTTGGATTATGACGATGGTTGTGTTTGCAAGTTGTTGGTTTAAGTATTTCATAATTTAGGGATAGCAGTGAGCATGTTCATATAAAGGAACAGTCAGAATTGTCTTCTGAAATCTATATGTTGGCACAGGCTGTTCAGGAATATGAAAAGCCTGTTGTTATGTTCAATGAGTTTATCGGAAAAATACTTATTCATGATCGTGATTGCAAGGGAGGATGAGATAGCTAATGGATACTATTTGCTTTAACTTTGTCGGGTATTTTGTTCCACCCGAATTTGGATAAGTTGTGCCGACATGGGAAGAGGTAGAAGAAATCCGAAAGTGCGAAGAATGCAGAGAAAGATTTCGTCAAAACTATCTGAAACGAGAGAGTAAGAAGAGGTGGACGGATAAAAAAGCAAAATATGTAGTTGTTGAGTTTCAAAATCTATGATAAAATAAATATGATTTTGTTTTTGGTTTTCCCGGTCTATATGATTGTTGATAAAGTTGTATATAAAGAATGTGAGAACTAAGAATTATTTCTCATTCATTTTAGAGAATGGAAAATATAGCAGATATAATGAAAATGTGGGAAAGATTATAGAAAGTAACTGATAAATAAAATATAGAGGGTGTGCCCATAAAAAATGGAAGACTGCCAAAAAAGAATCTTTTACAGGTTCTTTTTTGGTAGTCTTTTTTGGAGGAAAATATGTATTTAATGATTGATAATTATGATTCTTTTGTACATAATCTTGTTTGTTATTTTAGAGAATATGGAGAAAATATTTATTTAGTGCGTAATGATAAAATTACCATAGAGGAAATTAATGATTTCCTGAAGCAAGGTATTCTGGAAGGAATTATTATTTCACCAGGACCCAAAAGTCCAGAAGACTGTGGGATATGCAAGGAAATTATATTAAATATGGCAGGTAAAATTCCAATTCTTGGTGTTTGCCTTGGGCATCAGATTATTGGACATGTCTTTAGAGCCAAGGTAAAAAAAGGTCCCAAACCAATGCATGGAAAGGTTACAAAAATATATCATCATCAAAAAGCTCTTTTTGACAGACTTCCGGAATCATATACCGTGACAAGATATCATTCTCTGATTGTCAGTGATGAGAATTTTCCGGACATTCTGGAAATCGATGCCCGCTCAGAAGATGGAATTATTATGGGAATACATCATAAAACTTATCATATTTATGGAGTTCAATTTCATCCCGAAGCTGTTTTGACAGAATATGGACATGAATTATTGGGAAACTTTATGAAAATATGCGAAGAATGGAAGAAAAAATATGAAGACAAAGATTTATAAACTGGATTTTTATAGAAAATCAGAAGATATTTTTGAACAGTATAAATGTGAACCTATGGCTATTTTTTTAGATTCTTCTCTGGAAAATCAGCTAGGCAGATACTCCATTATTGGCTTGAAACCCTATTTGATTTTAAAAGAGAACGATGGGATTTTTTACAAGAATGATGAGCCTCAAGAGGAAACTTTTGAACAGGGAATACAAAAATATTTGAAGCAATATAAAGAAGACAATCCCACAGATTTACCGTTGATTTCAGGGGCATTAGGTTATTTTTCCTATGATTATGGAAGAAAATTTGAGGGTATAAGAAGCCGTCATCCTAAAAAATTACAGATACCGGAAGTGCTGTTTGTCTTTTATGATGTTTTGATTATTGAAGATAAAGTTAAAAAAATACTTTATATTACAGCAAGAGGGGAAACAGAAAATGCAGAGAGTGTGGTAAAAACCTTGAAGCAGGAAATAGAAAAATGTGCATCTGTGAAAATTCCTCTTAGGCATAAGGAACAGGCGGAATTTTATCCTAATTTCACAAAAGAAGAATATAAAACAGCCATTGATAACATGATTCATTATATTATAGAAGGGGATATTTATATTGCAAATATGACGCAGCAGCTGACAGTTGACAGCAAAAAAAGTCCCTATGATGTCTATCGTTATCTAAGAACGTATAATCCGGCTCCGTTTGGCAGTTTCTTTCAGTGCGGAGACTTTCAGATCATCAGTGCATCTCCGGAACGGTTTTTAAAAATCAATAAAAATAATATAGAAACACGTCCGATCAAAGGCACCAGAAAGAGGGGAGAAACAGAGGAAGAAGATATTTCTTTACGGGAAGAACTGCGAAATTCATCAAAAGATCGCAGTGAGTTGTTGATGATCGTAGACTTGGAAAGAAATGATTTAAATCATATATGTATTCCGGGAAGTGTAAAAGTAACGGAACATTTTGCAATTGAGACGTATGCAACGGTTTTTCATTTAGTGACAACTATTGTGGGGAGATTAAAAGAGAATATAAACACACACGATTTATTAAAAGCAGTTTTCCCAGGCGGCTCTATAACCGGAGCACCTAAAATACGGGCAATGGAAATCATTGATGAATTGGAACATGACAGACGAAATTTATATACAGGATCTTTAGGTTATTTTTCCTTTGACGGCAATTGTGACTTTAATATTATTATTCGAACCGCAGTTTATCAGGACCACAGATATTATCTGGGGGTAGGCGGCGGAATCACGTGCGAATCAGATTTAGAATTTGAATATGAAGAAACTTTACAGAAAGCGAAAGCCATTCTGGAGGCCCTTTGGGAGGAAGAGTCATGCTTATAAAAGATGAGGGATATTACTTTGGAATCGGGGCATTTGAAACCATTGCTTTGGAAGAGGGGGTGCCACAATTTTTAGACCAGCATTATAAACGCTTGCTGGATACGCTTAAGTTTTTGGGGATACAAAGAGACTTGAATGAAATAAGAGAACAGGTAAATCAAGTATTAGAAGATGAAACAATAAAAAAAGGGAGAAGGGTTTTAAAAATTACTGTTTCAGAAAAAAATATAGACATTGGCATAAGAGATAACAGGTATTGCAAAGAAGATTATGAAAAAGGATTTCTGACTGAATTTTCAAAGATAAGAAGAAATGAGACATCTCCGTTTACATATCATAAAACCTTAAACTATGGGGACTGCATTACGGAAAAAAGAAATGCTCAAAAAAAAGGAATTCAGGAACCGGTCTTTTTGAATACCAAAGGTCAGATTGCAGAGGGGGCGACTACCAATGTATTCTTTATAAAAGAGAAAAAAATCGTTACACCTGCCCGAGTTTGCGGTATGCTTCCTGGTATTATCAGGGAGTATTTAATTCAAACTTTTGAAGTAGAAGAAAAAATAATTTTACCAAAAGATGTGGAACAGTATGATGAAATGTTCCTGACAAATTCTATACTGGGAATTATGCCGGTAAGAAAGCTGGGAGACTATACATTCCCTAGTATGGAATATGGAAAAAAACTGAAGAAAAAATTCATTGGATTATAAAAATATTTGTAAATAGTGTAAAATGTATTGAGTTTCAGGAAAAAGAATCCTATAATGAGACGGAAAATATCATCTCAGATAGGAGAAAATAAAAATGAATTACGAAAGAGCAAGAGTATATTTGGACGAAATGTCCAAATACGGAAGTGTACTTGGCTTGGAGAGTATGAGAGCACTGTTGGACAGACTTGATAATCCCCAGGATGAACTGAAGTTTATTCACATTTCCGGAACGAATGGCAAGGGGTCTGTGCTGGCATACCTGTCCACAATCCTGAAAAATGCAGGATATTGTACAGGAAGATATAGCTCTCCCGCACTTTTTTCTTATCGTGAGAGAATCCAGGTGAACGATGAAAAGATAGAAAAGGATTCTCTTGCCAAACATATTACAACAATTTCCCATGTGGTAGAGGACATGAGAAGGGAGAAGGAACCTATACCTACCGTGTTTGAAATTGAGACAGCGTTGGCGTTTATGTATTTTAAAGAGAAGAAGTGTGACATCGTAGTTCTTGAAACGGGAATGGGCGGAGCTTTAGATGCAACAAATGTGGTAAACACAACGATTTTAGAAGTTGTCACGCCAATAGGCATGGATCACATGAAAGAACTGGGCAATACACTGGAAAAAATAGCACGTCAAAAAGCCGGAATTATTAAAGAAAATACCAGAGTAGTAACAGCTGCACAGAAAAAAGAAGCTAGAGACGTGCTGAAACAAGTTTGTGCAGAGCGGAAATGTTTTTTCCGCGAAGTGGATCCTTCCTGTTTCGAAGATATTCATTATGGATGGGATTGTCAGAGCTTTTCCTATAAAAAGTGGAAAAACGTTCGGATATCTTTGGCTGGAAAATTTCAAATTCAAAATGCGGCGTTGGCCTTAGAAGCAGTAGAACAGCTGAGAGAAGAAGGATTTTTATTGTCAGAGAAACAGATTTATGACGGGATGTTTGATACAAAGTGGAAAGGCAGATTTACTGTGATATCCCGGGAACCGGTTATCTTGTTGGACGGTGCCCATAATCCTCAGGCAGCGCAGGCTTTGAGAGAGTCACTGGAAATGTATTTCGGTGATAGAAAAATTTATTATGTTTTTGGTATGTTTGAAGATAAAGACTATAACAAGGTTATAGAGATTACAGCTCCATTGGCACAGCATATTGTTACCGTAGAGACCCCTCATAATCCAAGAGCTTTATCTGCAGAGCAATTGAAGCAAAAGGTGGAATTAGTGAATCCATCTGTAGAAGTATCGGCAAGTATAGAAGATGCTATCGGAAAAAGTTTGGATTTAATGGGCAAAGAGGATATATTGGTAGTTTTTGGCTCGTTATCGTTTTTACAATTGGCGGAAAAAGCAGTAGAGGAAAGAGGGAAGAAAGATGAATAAAGAAAAAATACAAGAAGGCGTAAAGCTGATTTTAGAGGGAATCGGTGAGGATATTAACAGAGAAGGGCTTTTAGAAACTCCGGACAGAATTGCAAGAATGTATGAAGAATTGGCAGCCGGATATACAGACTGTGCAGCTGAGCATCTGAGAAAGCGGTTCCATGTGGATAATAATGATATGGTCATGGAAAAGGAGATTCCATTTTATTCTTTTTGTGAGCATCATATGCTGCCATTTTATGGAACTGCTGCGATTGCCTATATTCCTGATGGAGAAGTAGTGGGGCTTAGTAAAATGGCTCGTACCTTAGAGGTCTTTGCAAAACGTTTACAGCTGCAGGAGCGTCTGACAGCGCAAATAGCTGATGTATTTATGGAAGAACTGAAACCTCATGGAGTGATGGTATTGATAGAGGCGGAACATATGTGCATGACTATGCGGGGAATAAAAAAACCTGGAACAAAGACGGTTACGGTTGTTACAAGAGGCGTTTTTGACGGAGACGAAAAGCTTCAGAACCAGTTTTATCGTATGCTGGAAAGGAGATAGGATGAAACGGAACAATAAAATTTGCAGTCATCCTGTCTGGAAAAAATATATGTTGGAACTGGAGGAACTGGAAAAAAGCCGTATCTTCTGTAAACATGGCATCGAACATTTGTTAGATGTGGCAAGAATCGCGTATATTAAAAATTTGGAAAACAGTTATAATATAGAAAAAGAACTGATTTATGCGGCAGCTCTGCTTCATGATCTGGGAAGGAGCCTGCAATATACACAGGGAATCCCTCATGAGAAAGCAGTAATTCCTTTAGCAAAGGAAATTCTGGAGGACTGCAAGTTTGCTCCAGAAGAACAAGAAGAGATTCTTGCAGCTATTGCCTGTCATAGGGCTAAGGAAAATCAGGAGAACAGGGGCTTATCAGAACTACTTTATTGGGCGGACAAGCAGTCCAGAATGTGCGGATTTTGTAAAGCATCGGCAGAATGTAACTGGAGCGAAGAGAAAAAAAATCATTTGTTATTTTTATAAAGACAGAAAGAAGGCAATCATATGAAAATCGGTAATGAGTATTTTGATATAAAGAAAGAATGTTATGTTATGGGTATTTTGAATGTGACGCCGGATTCTTTTTCAGACGGAGGGAAATGGACGGATCGGGATAAGGCTCTGCAGCATGTCTCTGATATGATAAAAGAAGGTGCTGCCATTATTGATGTAGGAGGAGAATCTACACGTCCAGGACATACACAAATAACCATAGAAGAAGAAATTGAGAGAGTTGTACCTGTGATTCAAATGATAAAGGAAAACTTTTCTGTTCCGGTATCTATTGACAGTTATAAAAGCCCGGTTGTGGAGGCTGCTTTAAAAGCAGGTGCAGACCTGGTGAATGATATCTGGGGATTAAAGTATGACAGGAGAGTAGCCGATCTGATTGCAGAATATCAGGTTCCGTGCTGTCTTATGCATAACAGGGATAATACAGAATATGAAAATTTTTTAGAGGATGTCTGTCAGGAGCTGAGAGATTCTGTAAAAATAGCCAAGGAAGCAGGGATTCCTGATGAACATATCATTTTGGATCCGGGGGTGGGCTTTGGAAAAACTTACGAACAAAATCTTCAAATTATTCATCACCTGGAATGCCTCAAAACATTAGGTTATCCTATATTACTTGCAACTTCCAGAAAGTCAGTCATTGGACTTACACTGGACCTTCCCGCTGACCAGCGTGTAGAAGGAACTCTTGTTACGACAGTTATGGGAGTAGAGAAAGGCGCTTCTTTTGTACGAGTACATGATGTGAAAGAAAATATAAGAGCCATAAAAATGACACAGGGAATTTTAAGGGAGTAAAGAATATGAAATATGATGAAATACATATAGAAAATCTGGATTTTTTTGCAAATCATGGTGTATTTCCGGAGGAAACCAAACTGGGACAAAAATTTATAGTATCCTTAGTTCTTTACATGGATACACGAAGAGCCGGAAAAAGTGATGACCTTCAAATGTCTGTGGATTATGGTGCAGTGAGCCATTTTGTCACCGAATTTATGAAGAATAATACGTATCATTTAATTGAGGCAGCTGCAGAAAATCTGGTTCAGGAAATTTTGCTGAAATTCCCATTGCTGGAAGGTATTGACTTAGAATTAAAGAAGCCTTGGGCACCGATTGGACTGCCGGTGGAATATGCATCTGTCAAAATTAGCAGATTTTGGCACAGAGCATATTTGGGTCTGGGATCTAATCTAGGAGATAAGAAAGCATATTTAGATTATGCAATACAGCGTTTGAATGAGGAAAAGGACTGTAGAGTGGAAAAGGTATCAGAGTATCTGGTAACAGAACCTTACGGAGGCATTGAGCAAGATGATTTTTTAAATGCATGTCTTCTGCTAAAAACACAGATGTCTCCTGAGGAACTTCTGGAAAAGCTGCATGAAATTGAAAAGGAAGCGCACCGTGAAAGGATTGTCAGGTGGGGGCCAAGAACGTTAGACTTAGATATTCTGCTGTATGATAATCTGGTGATGGAAAATGAAGAGCTTATTATTCCGCATATAGAAATGCATATGAGGGAGTTTGTGTTAAAACCTCTCAGCGAAATTGCGCCAAATATCCGGCATCCTATCTATAAGAAAACGGTTTCTCAGCTGCTGAAGGAATTGAAAAGTTAATCCAAAGCATAATGCCTTTTGATACAGATATATCTTGAGGAAGAATGAGGGAAATTTGACACTTTGAAGGAAAAGTTGTATCTTTGAATAAAAATATGAAAACGATATCCATGAGATAATAGGAATTGTTCATTTATTTTAGGAATGAGGAATTGATTAAGAGATAGCAGATTGTGGAATATTTTCGTTTTTGGACAGTAGCCAGAAAATATGCTTTTGCAAATACATATATGGAAATAAAAGAGGAAATGGTCGAAAAGACTAGAACTGTCGGATCATTGAAGGTAAAGGCCTCGTAACCGGATATTTTTAAACTTTGCTCTGATACAATGGTTATGCTGTTGAAAGAAGTCATAGAAAATTGAATTAAATTTGAGAGCCGGAAGCTTCAGTAGTTTAGAAAAGACTACTGGAGCTTTTTTTCGTGCCTGATTTTTTCAGCCAATATCTATAGGTTTTATCTGGCAGTAATTGGTGGAGCAGGCATGAACCAGATCAGAGGACTGTCTTCTGAATTTGAAACTGGCAAACAAATTTCAAATTCAGGAGGACGGATATGTATATTGAACGTTCATATAAATCCGACGGAAAATATTATGAAAATAGAGGATAATGGAAAATAAACAGAGTATCCAATGTGGGAGCTCTGCGTGTTGGAAAAAATATTTTTTTGTTCCTTACTTGACACATGTACATATGCTCCGTTGAACCCATGCGACAAGCCTTTATCGTAAGGGTATTGCTGTGGAAGATATCACATCAGCACTGGGATATACCAGTATTCAGACAACAAAAGACCACTATGTATTTCCGTCTTTTGTTCAAAAACAAGAAGTAGTAAAGACCGGAGGCGTAATAATTACAGAAGTAGAGAATCAGGAGTGGCCAGATGACAAAGATGATGTTGCATGCATTTGCGGATTAAGATCAACTATTTTATCCGTACTTAAGAAAAGCTCCTATATAGCCAGTGAAAAGAGAAATTGCACGGATAACAAAAGTCTGCGGATAAGCCTTACCAGATGAGACCTTTGATCCAGTCAATACGTTTACCACAAAATAAAAATAATGTATTTTTATCATACGGATCGAAGTGGGACTGGAAACGTATAATCCTGGCAAATTCATCAATTACATGCGAAGCTCTATAGAACCAGCGGCTATGTATACTATTTTTAATCCTTTACCGTCATTGAATATCCATCAACATTCTCGAAAGTGTATGAAGAAATAAAGCAGATATCTGGTCTGTGATTTCTAATGTGAGGTGATTTCTGTCTCTGATAAAAGCAATGGTTTTATGATCCTGTATTGTATTTTCTGACTGGATTGCATAATGATCACAGCTTTGATTTGGAAAATAGTGAGCATCATACATGAAAGACGCTTACCAGAATGATGAAAATTCAGAAAACGAGAATTTTCAGAGAATTTTTAGTGTAATAATGATTGAAAATATAATAAAGAGTTTTTTAGTCGAGACCGTTTCAAGTTTTGTGTAAAGTGAAAAAACTGATGTAAGATAGAGACCGTTTCAAGTTTTGTGTAAAGTGAAAAAACTGATGTAAGATATGTCATTAGTTACTTTGGGCAGAACCTATTTTTAGGGGTTCTGCCCTTGCTTGTATTATAATGCAGTTTCCGGACATGTCAAGCAGGGCTGGTCAGTCCAGCCCTGTCAGCCCGGCCGCTGCTTATAATCCTGACAGCCTTTCTTCAAAAAATATCTCCAGCTGCGAATGAATCTGTCCCCAATCCTGACGATGGCCTCTCCATTTTTTCGTGATATCTATCATGGCCAGATACAGCATTTTCAAGAGACTCTCATCGGAAGGAAATACGGTTTTTGATTTTGTAACTTTCCGGAGCTGGCGGTTAAATCCCTCGATGGTATTCGTGGTATAGATCAGACGACGGACCGCTTCCGGATATTTGAAATAGGTCGAGAGATTCACCCAGTTGTCCTTCCAGGATTTTGCGATTTTCGGATATTTTCCGCTCCATTTTTCATCAAAGCTGTCTAACTCAGCCAGTGCGATCTCTTCTGTTGAAGCTGCATATACGCGTTTCAGATCAGCCATCAGAGGCTTGAGTTCTTTGTAGGAAACAAACTTTGTTGTATTCCGGATCTGATGGATGATGCACTGCTGAATCTCTGTTTCTGGAAATACCGCTTCAATTGCCTGAGGAAAGCCTGTCAGCCCATCCACACAAGCAATCAGGATATCTTTTACACCACGGTTCTTCAGACCGTTCAGAATAGAAAGCCAGAATTTCGCACTTTCGTTTTGCCCAACATACATGCCGAGTACATCTTTATGTCCTTCCATGTCGATCCCGATAGCGATATAAACCGCACGTTTTACAATCCGGCCTTCGTTGCGTACATGGTAATGGATGGCATCCATGAAAACTACCGCATAGATTTCTTCCAACGGCCTTTCCTGCCATTCTTTCACAATGGGAAGGATCTTATCAGTGATCCGGCTGATCGTACTGTCAGAAATTTCGATGTCATACAGTTCACGCATATGGCTTTCAATATCATTCGTGGTCATTCCTTTGGCATACATGGAAATAATCTTTTCCTCCATGTCCTGAGTAACTGTATTCTGATATTTTTTGACGATCTGTGGTTCAAACTCACCTTTCCGATCCCTGGGGATATCAATCTCCATATCGCCATAGCTGGTATGCATGATCTTCTGGGAATGACCATTTCTGGAATTATCCGTTTCTTTGTTGCGATAATCATACCTGGAATATCCCAGTTCTTCCTCCATTTCCTGATCCAGAGCGCCTTCCAGGATGATGGACATCATATCCCGCATAATGGAATTGACATCGGTTCCATCCTTGACCTTTACATTGTTCTCTTTCAGATAGTTGCCCATCATTTCGCGAAGGGCCGCTTTTTGTGGGGTATCCTTTTTTCTTGCCATAAAATAAACCTCCAGACTGGTAAGTTTATCTTACATCAGTTTGAAGGTTTACACAAACTTTGGGATACTCCCTTTTAGTCCTGCTAAATTTTGCTAGCTTCTTCAACTGAGATTCTCCACTGCTTCATCGGTTCATGTTTCCCACAGTCATCACAGGTCTGCGGCCAGTTGATTTTCCATTCAAAATACTCGTCTTTTGTAATTTTGCCGGATTTGAGTTCTTCTTTCCGGATTACCCATTCTTTCATGAAATCATTGACAAGCCCATAATTAATCCATAATCCCACAGGTGGATGTGCAGGCCAGCTATCGTTATCATGATAGCGGACAGCGGTGTCATCGGAGGAATTGCATTTTTCTCCGGGATAAGTTTCCATTTGGAATAAGTTGATAGCAGACGGATTGAATTCATCTATCCAGAACAGAAGCTCCATGAATTCGGTAGCATCCATTGTTGTGGCATCATATAGTGTCCATGGATTTACATTCAGGATTTTAGCCATTTCTGTCACCAGTTCTTTTTTTGGAACTCGGTAATTGGTTTCGTATTGGGCAAGGCGATTCGCCCCTTTTTCACCCCACCCAAGGGCTGCACCAAGTTCAGCCTGTGTCATTTTCCGGAATGTCCGGATTTTTTTTATTTTATCTCCAATCGTCATATCAGCTTCCTACTTTCTTATTGATAATATTATTTTAACCGCAAAATGTAGTTTTGTAAACAGAAACATTCGCTAAAAAGCGAATAATAAGCTTGACATTAACAGAAAAGCGAAATATAATGACAGTATAATATAATTCGCATAAAAGCGAATGTTTGGACCTTGAAAATGAAATGAGCTGTATGATCTGCTAACACAGATGCCACGACCCTGTAATATTTTATATTCAGGCGAGCGTTAAAGATACTCCGGCAACGGCTGGTATGCCTTAGAGAAAGCTGCCAGTTTTCAGATTCAGATCTGATAGAGGTCAGTTGTAACACTGACAGCAGATAGTACAAATGGAAGCCAAAACAAGTGCAAGATTTTTAATCGAAGGGAGTGATGCCGAAAAATCATGAGGAAGGGGGGAGAAGAAATGAGGAAAGAACTGGAATATGTAAAGAAAATAGCTTTGCTTGCAAAGTTATTCCGTTTGGAACTTCTAACAGAAAAAGAATATGAAAGAATCAGACGGAAGCTGATGGACAGTTATCTGATTGCAGGGGAACGCAGCGATGATCCGAGGAAGGCAATCGCATAAAAAGTAGAAAGTTGAGAAAGACAATGGAAGACACAGCAATGCAACATTCGTTCACATTTATTATTTTAGATAAAATCATATTGCAAAATAAGAAAAATGCCAGATGGAGAAGCAGAAAAATGTGGCAGGTAAAAGAAATGGAGGAAGTTTATGGGTATGAGACAAGTTCAGATTTTGGAAGCAACGAAAACAACAATAAACAGTGTGGGAAGACGAGGTATGGGGATGTCGATTCAGCGTATCCGTGTTGCGGCATATTGCCGTGTATCTACGGACGGAGATGAACAGCTTGGCAGCTTTGTATCTCAGAAATCTTATTATGAAGAGAAAATACGTCAAAACAAAGAATGGGTGCTGGCAGGCATTTTTGCAGATGAAGCAATCACCGGAACGAAAGTGGACAAACGGGAAGGATTTCAGGAAATGATAAGGGAGTGCCGGAATGGGAAAATTGATATGATCCTTACAAAATCCATTTCCCGGTTTTCCAGAAATACACAGGATACGTTGAAATATGTGCGTATGCTCCGTGACCGGAATATAGCCGTTATATTTGAAAAAGAAAATATCAATACACTGGATATGAATGGCGAAATGCTTCTTACCATCCTTAGCTCTCTTTCGCAGGGAGAAGTGGAATCCCTTTCGGAGAATGTGAAGATGGGATTACGGATGAAAATGAAGCGGGGCGAACTGATTGGGTTCAATGGATGCCTGGGGTATGATTACGACCGGGAGACTAAGACAATTACTGTGAATGAACAGGAAGCAGAAACAGTACGTCTGATTTATGATCTGTATCTGCAGGGATACGGTACTTCGACTATTGCTAGAAGATTGATGGAATTAGGGATCAAAAACAGGTGTGGAACTGTAGAATGGCATACACATGGAGTGATGGGCATCATCAAAAATGAGAAATATAAGGGAGATGTTCTTCTTGGTAAAACATTTACGGTTGACCCCATATCGAAGAGACGGCTTGCCAATATGGGAGAAGAGGAACGGTATTATATCCGGGATCATCATGAACCCATTGTTACAAGGGAAATTTGGGATAAAGCAGAAGAAATTCGCCTGAAACGTGTAAGACCAAGGCTGATGGAGACAACTGCAAACAGAGAACGCTACACCAGACAATTTACATTCAGCAGTATGCTGGAGTGTGGGTATTGCGGTCATAAACTTTCCCGCAGAACAAGACACCAGACGACCACAACGAAAAAACCAGTCTGGCAGTGTATGAATGCAACCAAGAATGGAATCAGTAACTGCCCGAATTGTAAAGCGATTGATGAAGTAATTATTGAAAATGCATTCCTAGATGCATTCCGGTTACTGGCAGATAACTTTGATGATGTTCTGGATTCCGTATTGAGTACCATTGAAGATGTCTTGAAAGATGATACTGAATTAAAACGGGTAAAGCAGTTGGAGAAGGATATATCCAGTATTGAAACGAAAAAAAGCAGGTTAACAGATCTGTTGATTGATGGTAAAATAGAGCAGGAAGACTATGATGAGAAGAAGCTGAGTTTTCAGAGGAAACTTCATCAGATGACAGAAGAAAAGGCATATCTGGAAGAAAATATCGGACAGCAGAAAAATATAAGCAAGCGTATGGAACAGCTTCGGAAGACACTGGAAAATGAAGATATCCTGGATGAATTTGACCGTATCGTGTTTGAAAGCATCGTGGAAAAGGTAATTGTCGGCGGCTATGATGAAAACGGCAATCCTTCTCCATATAAACTGACTTTTGTCCTGAAATGTAATCAGGACTTGAAAGTAGATGATGCGAAAGCAGACTATAAAGCAAATCAGAAAGGGAAAAAGGTGTCATAATGGAGTTGGAAAATAAAGATATTTTGGAAAGAAGTGTATCAGAAAAAATGTGTTCATCAGGCAGTAACGGGGTTGGGGAAATATGTTCCCCAGGGACTGCCGACACATGTGGAAACTGTGTGTCTCTTGAGCAACCGAAAATTAAAACCTGATACTTATATAAAATTGAGTCTGGATATGGAGGATTATTACAGAATCAAAGATGCAGAGAAGGAAAAGAACAAGACATCATAACATCCTACCCGTAGTGATAAATTGTTCTACAGGAAAGGGTGCGAAGCATGGAAAATGTAGTATACGAGAAAGATTACGGAGAGGAATTCCGGGAGAGAAGTGATAAGGCGAAAGGACAGGACTTTTTAGACACATTGAAGGATATCGGATTCTTCCAGGCATACAAAGAAGAAATGGATAAAATCCCAAAGCGTGTGGTTCCAAAGGAAAAAGAGGATTACGGATACCTGCTTGGAGAATGTGACTTTTTCGATTAAGGACGGGCTATTGCGGATGACCATATTCATTGGATATTTTGATAAGGTGTATTAAGGATGAGAGCATCTGTTAGTGTGAGGAATGGCGGGTGCTTTTTTCATGAAGTTATGGTATGCTGTAAGAAATCAATTAGCCGGAGGTACGGAGTTATGGACGATCAGCGGATTTTACTGGATTATGAAACGATCAAGGGAGCTGTCGCCGGGGAGAAGTGGGCAATGGAGCGGATTCTTAAACATTACGATTTCTATATGGATGAACTCGCCACAGTGAAGGAGCGGGAGCCGGATGGAAATGTGAAGTGTTATGTGGATGAGGTTTTGAAGCAGGCAATAGCATTGAAACTGCTGGAGGAAGCGGAGAGGAGAGCGAAAGAGAAAATTAATAGTGTTTGAATCCATCCGGGATTCTTTCATAATTCGCAATCTACGAAGCTGCCTGGAAGAAGAGCATGGGGATAATACGCTTTTAGGGGTGAAAAATGGTATCCCGTTTATCTTGGATTTTTCTATTCCTACAAAATTGTAGCCTAACAGTAATATTGCAGTAAGGTATGGATAGTATACTTTTATTGAATGCGAAATATAGCAGAGAGGTATACTGGATGCTAAAAATAAAGAAACAAATTCTTTAGGTTAGAATCGATGATGGGGTAAACGAAAAAGCAGTTTTGGCATT
>OHJX01000446.1_pt1 | contig 16656 bp, 24 predicted proteins | sample 1568671 | NCBI WGS metagenome assembly OHJX01 (sample SAMEA3879589, study PRJEB24766) | human gut metagenome | biome: human-associated habitat; feature: feces | place: USA | collected 1985/1987 | reverse complement strand
TGCGGAGTATGTACAGGTTATGGATGCAGAGCCTTACTTGTCACACGGGGCAGAACACGTGGAGGGTGCTGCGGATGCGATTCCAAATGCCTCACCGACAACCGGAGGTTTACAGAGCGCTACAGATAAGAGAAAGTTAGATGGTATTGCTGAAGGAGCAAATAAGTACACGCATCCGACCTCAGACGGAAACAAGCACGTACCAGCGACAGGAACAACCAACAACGGGAAACTTCTGCAGGCAGGAAGTACAGCCGGTTCCTTGAACTGGGTATCTCCATCAAAAAGCATGGTAGGTCTTGAGAATGTTCCGAATGTCACCACAAACGATCAGACACCGACGTATACGCCGGCTGCATCTTTAACTGGCTTGACATCTGGCGAGAAAATTTCTATTGCATTTGGAAAGATTGCGAAAGCAATCACTGATCTGATCTCCCATATGGGGAACAAATCAAATCCTCACAGTGTCACAAAAAGTCAGGTAGGACTTGGCAATGTGGATAATACCTCAGATGCGAATAAGCCGGTTTCCGTTGCTCAGAAAGAGGCGCTGGATAAAAAGTTAGATAAAACATTAAAAGGTGCAGTAAATGGTCTGGCAGAGCTGGACAGCACAGGGAAAGTGCCGGCGGCACAGCTGCCATCCTACGTCGATGATGTTGTTGAGGGATATATGAGTGCTGGGAAGTTCTACAAAGAATCTACCCATGCAACGCTGATACCTGGTGAAAACGGAAAGATTTATATCGATCTGGCCACAGGAAAAACTTACCGCTGGTCTGGATCGGCTTTTGCAGTTATTTCAGAAACATTGGCATTGGGAGAAACTTCATCCACAGCTTACCGTGGAGATCGTGGAAAGACAGCTTACGATCACAGCCAGAAGGCTCACGCCCGTCCAGATGCTACCAAAACAGAGGATTCCGAAACAAACGGAAACATTAAGATTAATGGGGCGGAGGTAAATGTTTATACGCATCCATCAAACCATCCAGCATCCATGATTACGCAGGATACTACCCATAGATTCGTGACAGATTCGGAAAAGGTATCCTGGAACAGCAGGGTGAAGAAATATGCGGCAGATATTGGAAATGGGACAGCTACGGAATTTACAGTAACACACAATTTGGGGACACAGGATGTTACGGTACTTTTAAGAGAAAAAGCAAGTCCGTTTAACCAAGTATTTTGTGATGTACAGATAGTAAGCACGACACAGATCAAGCTGCTGTTTGCTACAGCTCCAGCGGCGGGAGCATACCGGGTGGTTGTGACCGGATAGGAGGCAGTTATAGTTATGAAACTGTTTGGAAAAGAATTTAAGTTTAATAATTTTGATGTATACCATAAAGGGAATAAGCCGACCCCCCATGATATAGGAACTTATACGCAAACAGAGATTGACCAGAAGATTACTTCGGCCCAGGGAGTAAAGGTATTAGTATCCACAACTCAGCCTTCCGGGGCGAAAACAGGGGATGTATGGCTGTAGAAAGGAGAAAAAAATGGCAAATATAATCAAAAGAGCAATCAGAATTTTTAATGGAAAAGAATGGGATAAGTACCATCCGGAAACATCTGCAGATCAAGTGGTTTATACGAAACCAGATGGAACAGCATCGAATGTACAGAAAGAACTTACTGAACAAAACTCCGCTTTATCTAAAAAATCGAATACTGATCATCTGCATGATGGAAGATACTATACAGAATCAGAAGTTGATGAAAAAGTAAACGAAGTTAGATCTAAGAGAACCCAATTGACTGCAGGTGATTATTACTACAGCGGTTCTATTGCTTTTTACGTATACGGAAATGGCGTGGTACAGGTAGATGGATATACTGCAACCATGAAACAAAGCATACCTTTGAGTTCGTATTCAGTAATTGGATATATCCCAAGTGGATTATATCCAAACAACGAATTTTATTTCCCGTGTTTTGCTGGAGGGAAAATAATTGGAATGGTTGCATTAAGTTCGAATGGAAATATCAGTTTGTTTCCGTATCAAGATGTAAAAGGCGTTAGGTTAACATTTAATGCTTGTTATATTAACTTTTAAACCTTTAGTCGAAAGTTATCATAATAATTGGTTAGGATTATTTAAGTTCTTAACCCTATAGCAATCCACATGACAGTGGTTGTTGTAGTGCCTTTCCTGGTAATATAAATGTCACACCCTGATTTCGTCACATTGGCGGCGGATGTGCCTTTGACGGATTCTCCAACAGCGCTACTTGCCGGACAAGTAATTACAACCGGTGCAAATGCAAATTCTTTATTAAATGTAACCGCCTTTGATGTAGGCACGTCAGCTTTCGGCGCAATGTCAACTTTACCAGTAAGTATCTGATAGCCATTCATAGCGGAGTTTTATGAATGAAATATAGAATATATGCTAAAGGGCAGCCGGTAGGCTGTTTTTTTATTATGTGTTTTATAGGGAGGTAAGTGTATGAGAGACATACGAGCAAGACCATAAAAAATTAATAAGATTAAAAAATAACAGAGAAAAGGAGAGAAAGAAAATGGGAAAAATTAGATTGGCAAATAACCAGGAATTAAATATTGTAGCAGATGGAATTATGGAGACGGGGAATATTTTATATATTTTGGCAGCAGCAGAGCTTCCCATCGAGCAATTCGATACCTTGTTTTCCGAAAAGAAGAATGTGGAAAAAATTTGGGTAATTGATTACACAGGAGAATTGTTCCAGAGCTACACAGGGTTTGTAAACCTTAAGAGTGTAACAAAAGAATATGATGCAGTGGTAAGCTATACAGATGGAATTGATGCAAAAAAAGAGCCGGTTAAAGGCACAGCTATACGCATTTGCTTAGAGCGACCAGATGAAACGCAGCAGAGAATTACTGCATTAGAAGAAACGGTTGACACATTGGTAATGGAATCTTTAGAAAGACAGGTGATGTAAATGTTTGAAACAATGAAGAGAATTTACAAAAAAACAAAAGATGCAAGTATGCTGGAAAAGGCAGTGAAAAAGGGATGGATCACGGAGGAAGAAAAGAAAGAAATCATGACAGAATAGCGGTTTCTGGGTATTAAGAAATCTATTTCTGAAAAGAGGTGAGGGCATGGAAGAGTTTTTAGAGCTGTTTGGGAATGTAACTGTCGGGAAAGTGGTGTTAGTAATTTGTGCAGGAGTGTTTTTGTGGAAGTGTTACTCTAAAGTATCGGGGTATTTCAAGGAGAAATCTATCCGAGATTATGAGCAAAACAAGCAAATCCAAGAAGTGATTGAATTGTCCAAAAACTATCCGCTATGGAGACAACAGAGCATCGATAAGCAAGCGAGTATCAGTGACAAAATGGAAACGATGCTCACAAAAATAGATCGGCTCGAAAAAGCAAATGGAGAAGGCATGGCGTACACATGGAGGTATCGAATCCTGAGATTTAATGATGAAGTAAAGCAGGGAACAAGACACACAGAAGAACATTTTAATCAAATTTTGGAAGATATAACCAAGTACAATCGCTACTGCGGAGAACATAAAGATTTTCCGAATGACAAGGCGGTGCTGGCAATTAAAAATATCAGAGATACATACGACAAATGCATGGAAGAAAATGATTTTTTATAGGAGGGATATTATGTTTAAAAACAGCGTATTGAAAGTATCTGTAGATACTAAAAAATGGATTAAAGCAGCAGGAATCCGTGCAATAAAAACCATGGCACAGACAGCAGTGGCAGTGATTGGAACAGGAGCAGTAATTTCCGCAGTAGATTGGAAGATGGTAGTATCCAGTGCGGTAGTGGCAGGCGTGGTAAGCGTACTTACCAGTGTAGCAGGTATTCCAGAGGTAGAGGGCGAGTGATCGTCATCTTTTTGAATGCACATCAGTTAAAGTAAAGGAGAAAGATAATGGGAAGTAAAGAATTTTTAGATATTTGCAGAGAAAAGGTAGCGGGATATTTTAATTCCAACAAGGACAAAACAGACAGGACGGAAGAACTGTCCAAAGACGATGTTTTTGTAGTGTGGTATTGCAAGACACTCCAGAATCATAAAGCCTTATTAAGTACACCAGTATCGGATGGTATGTATTACGAACTTACATACAATGGAGATAAAAATGAGCTGTACATGGATGCCTACAAAAAGTGGGAAAATATCAAATTTGATTTGTGAGAGCCTGTTTTCAGGCTCTCTTTTGGTGCGACGTTGAACATCCCTACATCTACAATTATAATAGAACAGGAGTTGATCAGAATGAAAATCTGTCTTGACGCAGGGCATTATGGTTACTACAATCAGTCCCCTGCAAACAAATCGTATTATGAATCTAAAATGGTCTGGAAGTTGCATTTAATGTTAAAGCGATATCTGGAAAGTTATGGGGTTGAGGTTATTACCACCAGATCTGAACAGGGAGCAGATTTGGCTTTGTTTGACCGTGGAGCGAAAGCTGCAGGATGTGATCTGTTTTTTTCCTTACATTCAAACGCAGTAGGAAATGGAGTAAATAACAAAATTGATTATGTAGTTGCCTATGCAGCAATCAACGGATCAGCAGATCCCATCGCTGAGAAATTGGTAAATAGGATCGCTGAGGTCATGGGGACTAGTCAGGCCCCCCGGATAGAACATCGGCGGGGCAATAATGGCGACTATTATGGCGTGGTGCGTGGCGCTACGGCAGTAGGCGTTCCGGGAGCGATTCTGGAGCATAGCTTCCACACCAACCGGAGAATCACGGACTGGCTCTTGCAGGACGCTAACCTGGATAAATTGGCAAGGGCGGAGGCAGAGGTAATCGCAGAGCATTATGGACTGACCGGAGGATCAGAAACGGTTCCGCCGGCAGAACAGAAAGAGCACTGGTACCGGATCCGGAAGACCTGGAAGGATGTCGGCAGTCAGATTGGCGCCTATAAAAATCTGAAAAATGCGAAGAAAGCCTGTCCGTCCGGTTACTCTGTCTTCGATTGGAACGGAAAGGCAGTATACAGCCGGGGCAATACCACGGAGTATCCATATGTTGGCAAGTGTACCGGAAACAGCGTCAATGTCCGGAAGGGTCCCGGTATAAGATATGGAAATATCAAGAACTGGCCAAAGCTGAACAAGGGGAATCTGGTGGATGTTCTGGGAAAAGAAGGCGCTTGGTATAAGATCCGGATTGCTGGGAAATACGAGGGATATATTTCGGAAAAATATTTAAAGAGAGCATAAGAAAACACCCCAGAGCCTTGTACTCTGGGGTGAAATATTGTATCATCTTATATCATTTATATAGGTAAGAATAGTTCTAGGGTACGGGGGTAAGCACCCCCATACTGACTGATAATTAATTTTGCAATTTTTGCATTGGGTGTTTTGATATTTACCGGGTATTGTAATCTTTTTTCATAAGACCACATAAAATTTAACACCTTCCTTTCTGGGGGATTTCCCATGGCCATGGCTGCATCATCCATTCCCAGGCATTGCTGTTGGAGTCATCCACAGTGTCTATCGTGAGAGGTCCGTAATGCATGGCATAATGTTTCATAGCGTCTTTACGGATGGCAGATTGTTTTTGAAAATAGGTCAGCGCTTCCATGTCATGGGGATGAGTATCCAGATAAAGAAGAATATCATCTACTGCAAAGCTGGATTGGTTGATAGTGTCCATAAGCTGCTGGCGAGAAGGAATTTGATTGCCGCCGCATCCGCAGCCGGTATTATAATTTAACATCTGCCGCCGCCTCCTTTCCCGCAGAAGGGTTTGCAAAGCTCTGGGAAGATGGTTCCCATGGAGAGTGCTTTACAGGTATCAAAAACTTTTTCAAATTTTTGTCGGGGAACATAGGCCATGGCTAAAGGATATTCTTGGTCCCGGCAGGTAAAATTTTTGTGTTCCGGTTCTTCTCGAAGACAGGAACAGGGGGCATCAGTGACAGCAGAATAATTCCTGCGGTTTGGAACATTTCTATAATTCATACGGCAATTTTCCATACGAAAACGATCCTTTCATTTTTGATTTCTATTTATCAGCTTTTGGAAAAAAGGGTTCTAAAAAGGTTTTTTTCTTGGAAAAATAATGTTATACTTAAATTTGCGAAATGCAAACTGTCATAGCATAAGATTTGAGGTTAGGGGAGTGCGGCAGTTTCAGGGGGAGTATAAGATAAGAAATGAGGTTTTTATATGCAGAAAAGTATCAGGGAAAAGCTGCGGAGTATCAGCAAGAAGACAGATTATTATGATTATAATCTTCTGGCGGCCGTTATTTTGCTTACCTGTTTTGGATTGGTGATGTTGTATAGTACCAGCGCCTATGAGGCGCAGATGCAGTTTCACGGAGATGATATGTATTATTTTCGGAGGCAGGCGCTGATTAGCGCGGCAACGATTTTGGGAGCGGCCTATATTTCACGCTGGGATTATCATGCGTTGATACCGGTTTCCGGACTGGCATATTTCGTGGCATTGGTTTTGATGGCAATGGTAAAATGGACGCCTTTCGGCGTGGAGGTTTTTGGCGCAAGAAGGTGGTTGAAGTTAGGAATCCAGTTTCAGCCTTCGGAGATTGCCAAGATCGCAGTGATTATTTATCTTCCTGTAGTGATCATCAAGATGGGGAGACAGATCAAAACCTGGAAGGCTGTTTTTGTGCTATTGGGTCTTGGAGGGTTTCAGGCATTGGCAGCTTTTAAGCTTACCGATAACCTGAGTACTGGTATGATCATTGGAGGAATTGCAGTTGCCCTGATTTTTATTTCCAGTCCGAAAACAAAGGAACTTCTCCTGGCAGGAGGAGGGATTTTGGCAGTGGTTGGTGTGATCATCTCTTATATGGGAATGACCATGACTACCAGTGATGATTTTCGTATCCGACGTATTCTTTCCTGGCTGCATCCGGAGGAAAATATGTCTGGCGGTGGATATCAGGTAATGCAGGCGCTGTATGCTATAGGAAGCGGCGGATTTTTTGGTAAGGGGCTGGGAAACAGCGCACAAAAACTGGGAACTATTCCAGAGGCTCAGAATGATATGATCTTTTCCATTGTTTGCGAAGAACTGGGAGTGTTTGGCGCAATATTGCTGCTCCTTATGTTTGGATATCTTTTGTATCGTCTGTTTTTTATTGCTCAGAATGCGCCTGATCTTTATGGAACTTTGATCGTGAGCGGTATTTTTGCGCATATTGCTCTTCAGGTTATTTTAAATATCTGTGTTGTGCTGAATCTGATGCCTACGACGGGAATCACGCTGCCTTTTGTGAGTTATGGCGGTACATCAATTCTGTTTTTGATGGCAGAGATGGCTATTGCTCTCAGTGTTTCCCGACAGATTAAATTTAAGAATCAGGAATGATGGAGGGACCAGGGCACAGTATTTTTTCAGAATGGGTTGACAAATGTATGGAGACTCGTTATACTTCGGTACAAGAGAGTTTGTGCAACATTCTTTAAAAGGAGAGAAAAAAAGATATGTTAGAGAGAATGAGAGAGATTATTGCAGAGCAGTTGAACTGTGATGAAGAGACCATTGGATTGGAAACCTCTTTTAAAGATGATTTGGGAGCTGATTCCCTGGATTTGTTTGAATTGATCATGGCCCTGGAAGAAGAATATGGCCTTGAGATTCCAGCAGAAGAGTTGACGGATCTGGAAACTGTAGGTGATGTCGTTGAATATTTGAAAGCAAAGGGTGTGGAGGATTAATTCCACACCTTTTTATCTGAGCAGCGCTACGCCTTACATATGGAACAATTATTCTGCGTCAATATGCAGAAACTTAGTTTTCATTATACTGGCATTTATAAAATAGGAGTTAAAAATATGAGTACAGTAAAGACAAGATTTGCACCAAGTCCTACAGGAAGAATGCATGTAGGCAATTTAAGAACAGCATTGTATGCATTTTTGATCGCAAAGCATGAAGGGGGAAAGTTCATGCTGCGTATTGAAGATACCGACCAGGAGCGTTTCATGGAAGGCGCACTGGAGATTATTTACCGCACATTGGAAAAGACAGGACTGATTCATGATGAAGGTCCGGATAAAGACGGCGGCGTGGGTCCGTACGTACAGAGTGAGCGGCAGGCGCAGGGAATTTACTTAAAGTATGCAAAACAGTTGATTGAGCAGGGCGACGCATATTACTGTTTTTGTGATAAAGAGCGTCTGGAAGGTTTAAAAACAGAGGTGGCTGGAAAGGAAATTTCCATTTATGATAAGCATTGTCTGCATTTATCTAAGGAAGAGATCGAGGCAAATCTGGCGGCAGGAAAGCCCTATGTAATCCGTATTAATATGCCGACAGAGGGAACTACCACTTTCCATGACGAGCTTTATGGAGATATTACCGTAAATAATAATGAATTGGACGATATGATCCTGATCAAGTCTGACGGATTTCCTACGTATAATTTTGCCAATGTAATCGACGATCATCTGATGGGAATTACTCATGTGGTAAGGGGAAATGAATACCTTTCATCCGCACCCAAATACAATCGTCTGTATGAGGCGTTTGGCTGGGAAATTCCCGCATATATCCACTGTCCGCTGATTACCAATGAGGAACATCAGAAATTGTCCAAGCGTTCCGGTCATTCTTCTTATGAAGATCTTCTGGAGCAGGGATTTATTTCTGAAGCGATTGTAAACTTTGTAGCGCTTCTGGGATGGAGCCCCGCTTCTGACAATGAGATTTTTTCTCTGGATGAGTTGATCCAGGAGTTTGATTATCATCGGATCAGCAAATCACCAGCAGTTTTCGATATGGTAAAACTTCGTTGGATGAACGGAGAATATATGAAAAAAATGGATGATGAGAAGTTTTATGAGCTGGCGCTTCCATATATAAAAGAAGTAATCACAAGAGATGTGGATTTCCATAAGATTGCAGCGATGGTGAAAACCAGAATAGAAACTTTCCCGGATATCAAAGAGCATATTGATTTCTTTGAGAAGATGCCGGAATATGATACTTCCATGTATGTTCATAAAAAAATGAAAACCAATGAGGAAACTTCTCTTCAGGTGCTCACGGAGGTTCTTCCTCGTTTGATGGAGCAGGAAGATTACAGCAATGACGCACTGTTTGAAATGCTGTCCGCTTATGCAAAAGAGCAGGGTTATAAAGTGGGTTACGTTATGTGGCCGATTCGTACCGCTCTTTCAGGAAAACAGATGACGCCGGCAGGCGCTACAGAGATTCTGGAGGTGCTGGGAAAAGAAGAGAGTCTTGTGCGCATTCAGGCGGCTATTGAGAAATTGAGTTAAATAAGATACCGGAGTATTTATGAACTTTAATAAAGAACAAAGAGAGGCAGTGGTTCACAAGGATGGACCGCTGCTGGTTCTTGCCGGACCGGGTTCCGGTAAGACGGCGGTGATCACCCACCGCACACAAAAATTGATCCAGGAATACAAGGTTGCTCCTTCGTCTATACTGGTGGTCACTTTTACCAAGGCGGCTGCGAGACAGATGAGGGAGCGCTTTTTACGTTTGACAGGGGAAGCGCATACAGCAGTGACTTTTGGAACTTTTCACGGCGTGTTTTATGGAATTCTCCGCCATGCCTATGGGATCACTTCAAAAAATATAGCCAGCGAGGAAGACAGATACCGTATTTTACGGGAAATTATTCAAAAAACTTCGATGGATGTGGAAGACGAGAAGGATCTTTTAGAGTCTTTGAATCGGGAAATCAGTACGGTGAAAAATGGGAGGATTCCTCTCAGTCACTATTATTCTGCCTGTTGTCCTGATGAAGAATTTCGTCGGATTTATGAACAGTATGAAAAGCGGCTTCACGGACAGCGCTTGTTGGATTTTGACGATCTGATGGTATATTGTTACAAGCTTTTTCAGAAACATCCAGAAGTGCTTCAGGCATGGCAGAAAAAATTTCGATATATTCTGATCGATGAGTTTCAGGATGTCAATCAGTTACAGTATGATATTGTAAAATTACTGGCTTTGCCGGAAAATAATCTGTTTCTGGTTGGAGATGACGATCAGTCGATTTATCGGTTCCGGGGAGCGAGACCGGAGATCATGCTGCATGTGCCGAAGGATTATCCAGGGATGAAGCAGGTGATCCTTCAGCAGAATTATCGGTGCTCCGGGGAGGTTGTGGAAAAATCTCAGAATCTCATCCGCTGGAATGACGCGCGATTTGAGAAAAAGCTGCGAACGGAAAATTCTCAGGGAAGGCCCCTGGAAATCCGCTCTTTTGAAAATGAGAGCGAGGAAACTACCTGGCTGATGAAACAGATTCGCCGGGATATGGAAGAGGGATGCCCGTTTCGTGAGATTGCCATTTTATTTCGTACGAATGTAGGTTGCCGTATGACGGTAGAACGCCTGATGGAGTATAATCTTCCTTTTACTATGCGAGATGCGCTCCCTAACCTGTATGAACATTGGCTGGCGAAAAATATGGTTTCTTATATGCGTCTGGCTATGGGCGGGCGCAGCAGGAAAGATTTTCTGACAATCATGAACCGCCCCAACCGTTATCTGTCCCGGGAAGCTTTTTATGAGCAGGAGATGAATTTTGAGATTCTTTATCAATATTATGAGGGTAAAGAATGGATGTGCGATCGGATTGAAAAGCTGGAGTATGATTTGAAGATGATGAAGAATATGACGCCTTATGGGGCGATCAATTACATTCGTCATGGTATTGGGTACGATGGGTATTTGAAAGAATATGCGGAATATCGGAAGATTAAAGTGGAAGAGCTGTATGAGATCCTTCAGGAAATTCAGGAAAGTTCCAAAGGTTATGATACCTATCAGGAATGGTTTGACTATATGGAGGAATATAAGGAAAAGCTTCAGGAGCAGGCAGAAAAAATCCGCTGTCAGCAGGACGCTATTACCATCTCTACGCTTCACAGTGTAAAGGGATTGGAATACGATCGGGTGTATATTTTAGATGTAAATGAGGGAAGCATTCCTTATCATAAGGCAGTTTTGGATCCAGAGATAGAAGAAGAGCGCAGGATGTTTTATGTGGGGATGACCAGGGCGAGAAAAGAGCTGCATCTTTATTCTGTAGAGGAGCGATTTGGGAAGAAATTGGAACCGTCCCGTTTTTTGCTGGAACTGGAAGAGGCGCCCAAAAGAGGAAAAGGAAAATGAAACGAGAATGTATCAGTCTGAAAAAAGGCAGTATTTGGATTTGGACGAATACGATAGAAAAGCAACTGGAGGGAGAAAAAGGAAGCGGTCTGCTGGCAGCTGAAAAAGCGCGGATATCCAGCCTTATGGGGAAAGAGCTTTTAGGACAGATGCTTCTGGAGCAGTATGGGATCGATCTGTCTCGGGAGAAAAATCCTCTGGGGAAAGAACGGCAGGGGAAACCTTTCCTCGTTCACCATCCGGAGATTTATTTTAATATCAGTCATTCGGAAAATCTGGTGTCTTGTGGGGTGGGAAATATTCCCTTAGGGCTGGATATTCAGTTTCACAAATCAGGAAATATCCAGAAAACAGCAAGAAGAATTTTGTCCCCTGAAGAGTGGACAGAATATGAGGAAACAGGATGTGTGCCAGAAATGTTTTTTCACTTTTGGACAAAAAAAGAAAGTTATCTGAAGTATACGGGGGAAGGAATACGAAGAGAATTGTCTGCACTGCATTATGAGGACGTACAGTTTTTTTCGTTGGATTTGGAGCAGGGTTATACTGGTATGGTATGTATACAGAAAGACAAATACAGTAATTTACCATAAAAAAAGAATATGCTGTCAGGGATAAAATTTGTGTGATCAAATGTCCCTGACAGCATTTTGCGTTTTACAGACATTTTTTTTCTTCCTCATCATATATATAAAGGTAAAGAGGTGATGAAGATGAAGAGGGAGGATGTAATTCGTCTGTTTCCGGAACAAATCCGGGAAATATTAAGACAGGCTGACTGGAATCCGGAAGAACTGCAGGAGATCAGGCTTCGGGCTGGAAAGCCTCTGATTCTGCGGCAGCAGGGAAAAGAATATTTTCTGTCCCGAAAAGGTATGCTCACCCGTCATAAAGAATTGGCATATTTGGTGAGCCAGGAGCAGATTCGGACAACCATGGAATATTTGGGGCAGTTTTCTTTATATGCATACGAAGAAGAACTCCGACAGGGATTTCTTACGATACAGGGAGGTCATCGGGTGGGAGTAAGTGGGAAAACGATCATAGAAAATCATCAGGTGAAAGGGGTGCGGCAGATTTCCTGCATTAACATCCGTTTTTCCCATCAGGTAAAAGGATGCGCCGATCCGGTCATGCCTTATGTACTCCATTGTCAGTCGGTTTGTCATACGCTGATTATTTCACCGCCCCGATGTGGGAAAACTACGCTGTTAAGAGATTTGATCCGTCAGCTTTCTGATGGAACGGAAGAATTTCCAGGCTGTACTGTGGGAGTGGTGGATGAGCGTTCTGAGATTGGAGGAAGTTATCAGGGAATTCCACAGAATGATGTGGGAATCCGTACAGATCTTTTGGATTGCTGTCCGAAAGCGGAAGGAATGATGATGCTGATTCGCTCCATGTCCCCGGAGGTGATTGCCGTGGATGAGATTGGAAATTATGAGGATATCAATGGGATTGAAATGATTTTAAATTCAGGATGTAAGCTTTTGGCAACCGTACACGGCAGTTCTATTGAAGATATACAAAAAAAGCCGCTGTTGGAGAGGATGATCCGGGAACATGTATTTGAACGGTATATCATTTTGCAGGGGGAAGATTATCAGGGAGCGGGCAATATCTCCAGGATTTATGATGGGAGAGGTACGTGTCTGTATCAGAAGGAAGGAACGGCATGATCCGGTGTACAGGGGCGCTGCTCCTATTTTTTGCCTGCTGTGGGATGGGATTTTGGAAAAGCAGGCAGTGTACCGGCAGAGTTCATCAGCTAAAAGAACTGATAAAGATGGGTTATTTTTTGAAAGGAGAGATCAGTTTTGCCAGAACAACGCTTCCGGAGGCGTTGGGACAGATGGGGGAAAAGGTAGAGTTTCCTTTTTCAGAATTTGTGAGGACTCTGTCAGAACGCATGAAAAAGTATTCTGGTGAGAATTTTTCTCATACATTACGGGCAGTGATGGAAGAAAAACTGAAAGATACGTATCTGGAAACAGTGGATCTGGAAGAATTTTACAGTGCCGCCTGTAATCTGGGATATCTGGATAAGGAGATGCAGATACATATTCTGGACAGATACTTGAAAGAACAGGCGCAAAAAGTGGAAATGTTGACCGTACAGATGCCAAAACAGCAGAAATTGTTTCGCAGTCTGGGAATACTGGGAGGCGCCTTTTTTGTGATTTTATTTTGGTGATCAGAAGAACAGTGAAGGCACTAAACAGTTACGATCAGAAAAGAAAAGGGGGAGAAGCTTGGAGGTTGGAATCATTTTTAAAATCGGGGCAGTGGGCATTCTGGTGTCTGTACTGGGGCAGGTTTTAAAACACAGCGGAAGGGAAGAACAGGCATTTCTCACCAGTCTGGCAGGTCTGATCGTGGTGTTGTTCTGGGTGCTTCCCTATATTTATGAGTTGTTTGAAACTATAAAAAAATTATTCACTTTATAAGGGGGAGCCATGGAGATTGTCCGGATATCGGTGATCGGGATTGCAGGAATTTTACTGGCGGTTCTGGTAAAAGAGGTACGGCCGGAGTATGCGTTTTACATTACGATGGCTGCCGGTCTGGCTATTTTATTTTTTTCAGTGGGAAAGTTATCCTATCTGCTGGAAGCCCTTCGGGAAATGAAAGAATATATTCCGATAGAGACTACCTATGTGAATATTTTGCTGAAAATGATCGGTATCACGTATATCGGTCAGTTTTCAGCCGGGCTCTGTAAGGATGCAGGGTATCAGGCGGTCGCCAGTCAGATTCAGATTTTTGGGAGATTGGCAGTTTTGGCGGTAAGTATGCCTGTTCTGACGGCACTTTTGGAGACAATTCATGAGTTTTTGGGTTAGAAGAATCGCAGGAAATTTTCTGCTGATTGGACTGTTGTTTCTTTTGAGGGGAGAAATCTGTCAGGCTTCCATGGAAGAGGGGCAGAGCGAGGCAGAGTTCATGCAGCAGGAAATGATGGAAGATTTGGAATTATCTCAGGTAGAGCGAGCCGTGGATGAGCTTTTGGAAGAAGATGTTTCTTTCCGGGAGCTTTTTCAGGGGCTTGTAAAAGATGGACAGATATCATTTGATTTTTCCTGGGAAAAAGTAGGGCTGTTGTTTTTAGCAGATGTTTTGGGAATTCAGAAAAAAACCTGTATTCATATTTTGTTGTTGGTACTGGTGGCAGCGCTGTTTTCAGGATTTTCCGGTGTTTTGGAAAATCGGCAGATAGGAGAAATTTCGTTTTATATCGTTTATCTGTTTTTGTTTGTTCTTTTGTTGAAAAATTTTGAGGGATTCAGCAGTCAGATTCAGGAAACTATGACCAGGACAGTGGAATTTATGCGAGCTTTGCTGCCCGCTTATTATCTGGCGATAACGGCGGCGGAGGGAGTTTCTACGGCAACGCTGTTTTATCAGATGATTCTTCTGATTATTTTGCTGGCGGAACGGGTGATCCTGGCATTTTTACTTCCAGGGGTACGGATATATTTTCTTGTGGAACTGACCAATTATCTCACGAAAGAAGAGTTGTTATCGAAAATGGCAGAATTGTTGAAAACGGGGATTCAGTGGGCTTTAAAAACAATCGTGGGTGTTATTTTGGGACTGCAGCTGATTCAGAGACTGATCTCTCCGGCAGTGGATGCCCTGAAACGAACGATTGTGGGAAAAACGGCGGAGGCGATTCCAGGAGTGGGAAATCTGTTCAGCGGAGTTACCGAGATGGTCTTAGGTTCCGCCGTATTGATTAAAAATTGTCTGGGCGCAGCAGCATTGATCATTCTTTTGCTGGCGGCGGCGCCTCCGGTGATCCGTCTGGGTGTATCTTCTGTTTTTTATAGATTTATAGCGGCGTTGGTGCAGCCGGTGACAGATAATCGGATGGTAGGGTGTATTCAGACGATGGGAGAAGGCGTGGGAATGCTTTTGCGGCTGTTATTTACGGTAGAAATTCTTTTTTTTCTCACCATAGCTATTTTGGCAGGTTCTCTGGGATAAGGCAAAGTGCAAGGAGGTAGTTATGGAGTGGCTGGCTGAGTGGGTGAAAAATCTGGCGGTATACTTTATTTTTCTGTCGGCTTTGCTGCATTTTCTCCCGGAGGGTGAGGAACGAAAATACATCCGTTTTTATATGGGAATTCTCCTGATTCTGTTGATTTTACGTCCGTTTTTACAGATAGGGGACTGGGACAGGCAGTTGGAGAAAGCGGTGCTTTCAGATTCTCTGGAGGAAGAATTTGAGGAAATGATGCGGGAGACGAAAAGACAGGAAGTGGCGGGGACTGATTATGTGAAAAAAGCTTGTGAAAGAGAGCTGGAGCAGCAGTTGGAGCAGTTGACAGAAAATTGTGGATATGAACTGGTTTCCAGCAGAATCACCTTTTTTGAAGGAGAAGAGCTGGAGCTTCAGGATATTTCTCTGTGGGTAAAAAAAGAGGGGGAAGCTGCAGAAGGAGATGAGAAATTTTTAAAAAGTAGGCTGGAGGAAGTCTATAATATTCCGGAGGGTAATATAAATATAAGTATACAGGGGTAACGTATGAAAGAAAGTGATTGCTGCGGTAAAAAAGATGAAGCGGGAACAGTGGATCGTCTGTGGGCTGGCAGGGCTTTTGCTTTTGGTTATTGCCATGCCTGTGAAAAAGACGGAACCAGAGGAGGTCTCGGTGGAAGAGACTGTTCAAAAGGATCAGGAGCCGGATATCCGACAGGAATATGAAAAGCAGTTGGAACTTGCCCTTTCTCAGGTTCAGGGAATAGGAAAAGTGAAGGTTTCTGTTACCATGGAATCTACAGGAAAGAAAATTGTAGAAAAAGATATTCCGGAAGATTCGGAAATATCCAGCCAGAAAGACGGTCAGGGGATGGAGCATCAGAACCAGACTGCCAGCACACAGGAGACTACTGTGTATGAAGAAACGGAAGGAGGGAGTCAGATTCCCTATGTGGCTTCTGAAATCTATCCGGAGATCAGAGGCGTTCTGGTGGTGGCGCAGGGCGGAGATGATCCGGCACTGGTACAGCAGATACAGGAAGCGGCAATGGCATTATTTCATGTGGAAGCCCATAAAATTAAAGTATTGAAAATGAAATGAGGAGAGAGATTGTGAAAAAAATATTCAAGAAAAATCAGATTATTATTACGGCTCTGGCAATTATGATTGCAGCAGCAGGGTACATCAGCTATTCGGATTCGAAACTGGATCCTGTAAAAACCTCCAGTGAAAAGAAAGGGACGGAAGTTACAGAGGAAACGGCTGATATGGATAGTGTACTTCAGGATATTGAAAGTCTGGATGAGGATATTACAGAAGAAATGGCAGCACAATCCTCTGAAGAGGGAACAGAGACAGCCAGTGCGGAGGGGGAGATAGCGGAGATGGAAACAGATATCTCGGATTCTTCGGTAGAAGCGCCGGGCGAGGCAGTGCTTACGGGGGCATCTACATATATGGCGCAGGCACGAATCAGCCGGGAACAGATTCGTTCTCAGAATAAAGAGACATTATTGGAGATTATCAACAATGGAGAGCTTTCTCAGGAAG
>OHJX01000444.1_pt1 | contig 16686 bp, 14 predicted proteins | sample 1568671 | NCBI WGS metagenome assembly OHJX01 (sample SAMEA3879589, study PRJEB24766) | human gut metagenome | biome: human-associated habitat; feature: feces | place: USA | collected 1985/1987 | reverse complement strand
GCTGGGGGACCGATGATAAGATACGGTATTTTTCACAAATTTTATTTCATGGAAACTTATAATGGAAAACACTTACAACGGTCTGTGATATGGCAGACATAAAAATATGATATGAAAAAGAAATTTCTCATCCTATTGCGGTATGACTATAACAATGCTATAATCCCTCCCGAAAAGAGATAGGTACAGCTCTCATTATGATCCAAACAGAAAAAGAGGCGTTTTAGTATGAAAACAGTTTTACCAAGAGAACAAGCTGTAGAAGATATTTTTTCCAGAATCCTGGCTTCCCCGGAGGCATCAGGAAGGCTTCGGAAAGTGTTTTACCAATATCTGGATGATGAACATATGCTGGTGGATGAAGATCCGGACCACTTTTTGCAGGTACTCTTTCACGCTTACCAGAACGGGGATGTAAGTGCTCTTCTTCTGGAATTGTGTGGAAAAAGTATGTTTGATCTGCTCCGCGAAGCCTACCTGATTCCAAGAAAATTCCATGGAAAAGCAGGAGAGAACCCGGTTCTTCTTACTAATGTGGAAGGAGAGCTTCTTCCAGAAGCAGGGAAGATGGTTTCCGCTCATGAATACGGAAAATTTAAAGAGACATTTGACAGGCATGAGTGTGTACCCAGGTCCGGGCTTTACCTTGCAGATGGATATGACATTGTACATTCTTACACGGACGGACTGGAAATTAAAGAAGAAAAAGAAGAACGCCAGCGTGGAATCTTGATCCTTTATGCACTCCCGGATACCTGTAAGCTGGGTCTTACAGAAGCTCAGACTTATGCCGTTGTATGGAAGACTTTCCAGGAAATCCAGCAGGCAGCACCGCATGCCGTCGTATTCTATGGACAGGAGACCGGTATAAAAAAAGAAAGTCCCGAAAAACCCTTTGATGAGCTTGGCGTTCTCCTTCCTATCCATGAGTTTGAGAAGAAAATGCTTCAGCGCATGGAGGAAATTGATGGAATCGTCCTTGCCTGCAGGGAACGGATGATGGAACAGACTGGAAATGACAGCCTGAAATTATAATGAGACTTTTTTGAAGGAAGTGGCTTTATGCAGTTGGAGAGGGTCAGAAAAAATCACATGGACGTGGAGTGGCATGAATACACCGATGAAAATTTGACAGTGTGAAAAGATGTCTTCGCCCAAATGGAATCTTGACACTGATATTATGATGATGAATTAATTAATTGCCATGTTTGTCATAGACAAATGTGGCAATTTGCTTTATATGATCAGTTTTTCGTGTATACTGAAAATAACCAGTGGTACAAAGAAAGGAGGGCACCAGAATGGCTCGGATCATTTTTTTTATTTTTGCGGTTATGTGCTGCATTACGACAGGAAGCAAAACTTCTCAAGGCTTACCAGAAGAAAAAGGCACTCTCACCGGAGCTTACCTTTATGAGGTGCCTGGCAGCAGCCAGATGAAGGATATGCAAAAGGTGCTGCCCTCCGAAATAGAATTCAGAAAGGACACGGAAGGACTGTTAACGGTGACGAAATTTACTTCCCCGGATGAAATCAAGACAGCTGTAAATGCCTTTCTTCAGATCCGGGTTGGAGACAGGACAGACATTTTTGTAACGGATCAATATAATGCCATTTCCTTTTTCTTTCCGGATAATACAACAGTGTCCTTTCAATTGAACGGCAGAAGCCTGGAATGGAGGAACGAGGGCAAAACAGAGCTTTATGACTTGGAGAATGCAGAGCTTTTCTGGGAGGAGGCAGGTTTAAGGTGACATTTCAGGAACAGTTGAATTTATATATAGAAGAACTTTCCTGCAGCGGCAGGGAGCTTGCCCAAAACAGCGGTATTTCCGAAACCATTCTCAGCCGATACCGAAAGGGTGAACGTCTTCCCGGGGCAGACAGTGATTATCTGAAAAAGCTTGCAGCAGGAATTGCCCTGACTGCAGAGCAAAAAGGAAAGAAAAAGGATCAGGAAAGTGTTTTAGAGGTCCTTTTGGCAGCCTTGAAGCAGGAAGAAAAATCAGAAATCTTTTATTATCAAAAGTTTGATATACTTCTTCGGGAACTGGAAATCAATGTATCCAAAATGGCATCTGCCCTGCACTATGATCCGTCCTATATTTCCAAAATCCGAACAGGAAAAAGAACACCATCAGATGTCTGGGGGTTCGCAGAAAATGTATGCGGATATATTGTAAGGAATTTCTCCGGCCAGGAGGAGCTAAACAAAATCGTGGCACTGACAGGCTGTGACAATGAGACATTGATGCATCCGGAGAATTCCTTTATCCTTTTGCGGAATTGGCTTTGCTCGGGAAAATTTGAGACAATGGATTACATATCCGGCTTTTTGCAGAAAATGGACGAATTTAACCTGGATGATTACATACGAGCAATTCATTTTGACAGCTTTAAAGTACCTAAAGTTCCTTTCCAGCTTCCGGTTTCCAGACAATACTATGGACTGAAGGAAATGCGGGAGGGAGAGCTGGATTTTCTGAAGCACACAGTATTATCTAAATCCATGGAGCCTCTGCATCTGTGCTGTGATATGCCGGTGGAGGACATGGCACAGGATCAGGAATTTGCCAAGAAATATATGTTCGGTCTTGCCATGGTGCTGAAAAAAGGTCTTCATATTCACATTATCCATGATGTGGAGCGTCCTATGAAGGATATGATGCTGGGGCTGGAGAACTGGATTCCCCTTTACATGACCGGACAGATTTCCCCCTATTATCTGAAAGGGATTCAGAACAAGGTATATTCCCATCTGCATTATACCTCCGGGCAGGCGGCTATGACAGGGGACTGTATTAGCGGACATCATGATACGGCTCATTATTATCTTACCAGCCGCAAGGAGGAGGTGGAGATCTGCAGAAAAAACACGAAATATCTTCTGAAAAAGGCTCATCCTCTTATGGAAATCTACAGAGAAGAAAAGCGTGCCGCACTTTTTGATTTTCTGGAAAAGGATAGCCACGAAGAAGGGCAGCGCAGACGGATTCTGGCGGCGCCGCCGCTGTTTGTCATCCCGCAGGAGGTTTTGAAGCAGATTCTTGCAGAAAATGGAATCAGCAGGCAGGAATGCGCTGGAATCCTTAAGGCACATGCAAGGGAACAAAGGCGAATAGAGAGCATACTGACTCACAGCCAGGTTATTGATGAGCTGTCCCAGGTTACCAAGGCAGAATATGAGAAATACCCGGCAGTGCTTCCTGTGGCAGAGTGCTTTCTTGAGAAGGATATTCTGCTTACCTACCAGGAATACAGAACCTGCGTAGAGGCAGCCATGGCATACGCAGATGTCCACAAAAATTATCAGTTTTCCCTTATAAAGGTCAAAGGCTTTCACAATATTCAGATTACCTGCAGGATGGAAAAATGGTGTATGGTTTCCAAAAACAAAACACCCTCCATCCACTTTGTGATCCACCATCCAAAGCTTCGATATGCACTGGAAAATATGATACTCCCAATCCGTGATTCATAAACTAAAAAATGAAGGAGGCGTTTGGAAATGAAAAAATCATTGAGAAAAATAATTGCTGCCATATGTATGGGTACAATGCTTCTGTCATGTACTGCTTATGGCGCAGACAGCTCCCAGAATCTGATGGCATACACGGACAATGTGCTGTCAGATGGCTCCCTGATCTATTATTTTGAAGAGGTTGCAGTTACGCTTCCGGCTGACTGGCAGGGAAAAATCCAGATCGAGACAACCGATAATTCTGCCACCTTTTATCACAAGGCAAGCCATGAGAAATGGCAGGAAAAATATGGGCAGGAGGGTGGAAAGCTGTTTACCTTATCCTGTACTGTCAATCACGATTTTCAAGAGCTTCCGGACTTTACCTATATTGGCTTTAGTGATCAGTCTGTAATGAACTATTTTATGATTTTCCCAACAGACTTCCAGGCATATACAGATGATTCGGCAATTGCAGCAGAATTTCAGCAGATGAACGGAAATTGATTTTGTAAAGCAGCATGCCTATATGCTAAGCGAAGGCGACAACAACACAGTATCGGCTGCTGAGCCAGCGGCAATACCGACTACGGCACCGGTAGCTGTGCCGAATACGGAAGAGTACACAGGCAGCTGGGTGCAGATAATGGATGAATTTGAAATCTGTCTTCTGCCAGACTGGGAAGAGGTAGAGCTGGATGAGGAAGATAAGGCAGAGGGTGCTTACTATGCTGCAAAATGTGTTGACCAGGATGCAGTGTTGATCGTAATGGCTATGGATCTTACAGAGGGCTACACCCAGGAGGAGATTGAAGCGGAGCTTGCTGAAGGTAATTTTGACTCCATGCTGGAGGTTGCCGAAGAAGCGTTAAAGCAGCAGGGCTATACCATAGAAAAAACAGAGGTAATTCATGATATTCCATGTACCTTCTTTTCCTATGAGGACGCTTACGGAATTGTATTTATGGATCAAGGTGATTCTGTAATGGATGTCCTTTATTTCTCTGGAGAGGATATGGAAAACAATGATGGAGTGCAGTCTATTTTGCATTCTGTGAGATGGGTAGGCTAAAGAGGGCGCTGCCGAAGCTTATGCTGACGCTTCTGGCAGCCTGCATAAGCCTGAAGCCAACAGAAGTCAGGGCAGAGGAATCCTTGTTGGAGGCCTGGGAAAGGCAGAATCAGGCTGCCACAGGGGAAAATCACAACAATGTACCACAGCTTAAGGAAGAGGATATCCTTCGGATGAATCAGGGAAATGCGGATTTTCTGTATAACGATGAAGGGTATGTGACCTTTCTGAGAGGCAGATTTTACGAGGATAAGGTAACAGACACGGAAAAAGGAGTGGAATCCCTAATGGGGATTGCAGAGCTTCTTGGGCTTTCCTGGGGATCGGAATTTTTTGCAGTATATGGAGAGCAGGATGAATACGGCTACACCTACCTGACCTATAAGCAGCGTTACGGCGATCTGACTCTGGAAAATGCAGTGCTGAAAATCATTCTGGATCCACAGGGCTATACAGCAGGACTTGTAAGCTCCTTTACCCCAAATGTGGGAATGGCCCCGGAGGAAGAAAACTCTATTACAGCTAAGGAAGCAGAACAGATTGTACGAAACCGGTATCCGGGAAATAAAGTACAGCTTTATACAAAATATACCAGAAAAACCTCTGTGACAATACATGGAATTGCGTATCACGCATGGGCTGTTTTTACTACACCACCTGCAGGGGCAGCTGATAATGGCGGAAAAGGCTATCTGGAGCATCTGGTGGGATATGAAGGCAGCTACCTGACTTATATGGCTGTAAGCTCTCCTGAGGAGGCTGTGCCTGGGGACAATGTGCAGATGGAAATGGCTTTGTCCTATTTTGAGGGACTGTCCGCAGATACCTATACAGGTGAGGTTACGCTCCATGATGGAACTAAGAAAACCATCACGGTTCCTGTTGCCAGAAATGATGCAAGCGGAACCTATTATCTGGCAGATGTAAATAGACATATTTTTCTGGCTGACTATTATTCCTATAATTTCCAGAATCAGTTCGTGCCCTGGACCTCTGATGATAATACCTGCTGGCCGGAGCATTACCTGATGGCCTATGAAAACTACATAAAGGTTTATGATTTTTATAAAAGTTACGGTCTGGAGTCTGTGGATGGCTTTGGAAGCCCGCTTCTGATTCTCACAGATTACTGCGACTTCCAGAAGCAGCCGATAAACAATGCCGTTTATCTTGGAATGTGTGAAGGCTGGGTGGTGTTTTCCGCAAGTGCAGCCAATCACTTCGGTGAGTGCGTAGATGTGGCAGCTCATGAATTTACCCACGGCATCACCGCTTATATTACAGGGGGAAACCTGTATGAGAATGCATACGGTGCCGTGAATGAGGGAATCAGTGATGTGTGCGGAAACCTTTGTGAAATGCTGCTTGGAGAAACTTCAGATTCTGCATGGTTCATGGGAGAAAACAGCGGAATGCCGGTGCGGTGCTTAAGTGATCCCTGGCAGTACGGCCAGCCAGCCGCTCTCTATGACAGATATTATTACCCGGAAACAGATTCGCCGAGTATAGATAATGATTATGGTGGTGTACATATTAACTGTTCCCTGATCGGATATGTGGGGTATCAGCTTTGCGCCCAGGGAATGTCAAAGGATCAGGCCTTTGGGCTGTGGATGGGAATGCTGCGGCTGATGACTCCAAAATCCGGCTACCAGGAGGTACGGGAGGCTCTGAAATTTTCCGCACAGATTCATGGAATGGGAGAAGGCTGGCAAAATAAAATTGACGAGGTATGCAGGCAAGCGGGATATTAAAATCAGAAAAAAGTGAGGGATGGCTATGGACAGAAAAAAAGCAAATGCAATTTTTAAGGGAAGCCTGATTGCTATGACAGTGCTGCTTTGGGAGGGCAGTGGTATCTGCAGAAATCCGTATCCTGTATGGGCAGCTGATGAGAGCTCCCAATACGGACAGTATGGAACCTTTGACATGGGAAATTCAGAAGCGGCCGGGAAAATCGGTACTGATATCGGAGACGCCTCCCCTTCTCTTGGAGAAAAGTTTTCCAGCCTTGAAAAGGGAAAAGGATTAAACGGATTAAACGGATTTTCCGGAAATATCCCTTCTGTTACAGATGGCACAAATACACAAAGCTCACAGGCAACCAAAAATAAAGGAGAGCAGAGGGTATATAAGTGTACGGAAATTACAGATCCCTCTACCGGACTTAAGGTGGCAAGGGGCTATGCACCATCCGACTACACAGTAAGCGGAGAAACCATTTGGTGCGGACAATGGCAGAGCCTTAACTATGCAGCCCAGGTTTATCTTACTGCAATGAGTCCGGATCAGAATACAATCATGGGATATTATTCTCCCGTTGGCTATGAGCAGATACTGGAATATTCCCAAAACGGCACAGACTATAGCTGGCACCAGGATGGCTCCTTTGACAGCACGACCATGATGCCTATGCTTCAGTTTATGACAGCGGATACTTACTGTGATTATATGGCAAAGGCCATCCTTCCGGGGCAGCAGCTCCAGATAGCCGGGCAGGATGAAATTTCCCAGGAGGAACAGGCAATACTGGACCAGAAGGCGAATACGAATTATCAGGAAACCTGCCAGATGCTTTCCCAGCTGAATACAGGAATTACCTACAATGTAGATGGTGCTTACTGTGGTGTAGCCAAGCGAACCTATAGCGTAAGCCTTAACGGCTATCCTTTTAAGCTGTATGTAATAAGCCTTGTTGAGGCAACTCAGCTTACCCAGACAGGCGAATTTGCGTACGTGGGCGGCTCCTTTAAATCAAGCTGCATTGCCTGGGATTCACCGGCTACATTCTTCATGCTCACCCCGGAGGAAGAATATGAAGCCAATAAGGAAATATATGAGCAGTTTGTAACCAACACAACTGTCAGTGATCAGTTTATAGATGCGCTTGGCAAGGTACAGTACCAGCTTACCCAGGAAAGGCTTCAGCAAAATGGTGGCAGCATGTCAGCAATCACCGGCGATTGTCAAAGCAGCATGAGTTCTTCTATGGGTTCAGATTCCTCTTATATGGCAGATCAGTTTTCTGATTATATCCTGGGTCAGAATGACTACACCTTATCTAACGGTGACCATGTAAAGGTTCCCAATTCTTACGATTATGTATATGAGGGAACTGACGGGAATGTTTATGTAAGCGGCAGCAGCTTTGATCAGCCAGCTGGCTCTACCCAGCTGTACCCTAATTAGAGCTTGTAAATAAAGGCTTGTACGGAAAATAAATGCGAAAGGAAGGTTAGCCTATGAAAGGAAAAAGACGAATCCCCCCAATTTTAGTATCAGCCCTTCTTACTGCCGGAATGCTTTTTTGCAACGGCACTTCAGTGCAGGCAGAATTAAATTTCGGAGAGCTTGGAAGCGAAAATAACCAGATCGCAGCTCTGGCTGCAGGAATCACTGCTTCACCAGAGGCAGTCGCTTTGGATGACCTGGGAATTTCCATTGTACCTGGCAGCTATATCTCTATAGAGCAGACAGACGGCTTTGTGTATGTTTACACCCAGGAATCGGGCACGATCCCCTATGTGATCGTAGGCTACTATAACATTACTGCAGAGGATTTCACAAATCAGTTTACACAGTATATGGCACAGGAGTATTCAGACTTACAGGTAACTTCCCAGGAAAGCATGATAACCTTAAATGACAGAGAATTTTCTGGTATTGTATATTCCTATAATGTAGGTGGCTACGTGGTGCAGGACACAAGACTGTTTTTTGCTGAAAATGGAAACACCTATATGTTTGGTGCAAAGGAGATACCAGAGCTATCTTATTATGTGGGAAGTACGTTGGAGGAAACAGCAGGAAGCTTTGCCTATCTTGCTGGTGGAGACAGTGACTACACAAAGCATGTAGATGGCACCCGTTCTGTAACCTCAGATGCAGCTGCCTCAGACCCTATAGAAGATATTGAAAGCACTGTAAGTGATGTATTAGGGCAGGGAGGAGCAGGAAACGACCAGTCTTTTGGCGGTACAGTGGGAAATATAGGCGGTGTTTCCTCAAGCGTGGAAGATGGACAGACAGATACGGGAAATACAGACAGCTCTCAAATGGGAAGTATCACATTTTCTCAGGAAAATGTCAGCTTCGCCGGAACCTGGGTTCCTTTTGAGGATGGGTTTAAGCTGTATCTGCCAAATGACTGGGATGTGTATGAGCTATCTGATGAGCAGACCAAACAGGGAGTGCTCTTCGCAGCAGGTGACACCTCCGGAGTCCAGAACCCGCCTGGAATTTCTGTGGTATGGGCCTACAGTGACGGTGCGCAGTCCCTTGAGGAGCTAGCAGCAGACCTTACTAAGGGCGGTTATCAGGTGGATGATCTTGTCTCCATCAATGGAATTCCATGTATTTCCTACCGGGTTGAAGAAAGTGACTACAGTGCGATTATGTTTTTCCATTCAACCAACAAGCAGTATCTGTTCTGCGTGACCGGAGCCGGATATGCTTCCAACACAGATATGATTTGCCACATTCTGACTTCCTTAAGTCTTACCTGATGACACAAAGCAAAGGCCAGATGGCGGAAATGCTTTTTCAGGCAGTCCATGGGGTTACTGGCGTTTCCGATATTCCCTGGGACTGCAGCCCTTTACCTTGGCAAAAACCTTGGAATAATAATTGGAATCGGAAAATCCGGCTTTTTCAGCAGCTGCGCTGATGGTTTTTCCCTTACAAAGATCCTCCAGGCTTCTCTCAATGCGGTATTTTAATACTGCCGAAGCAGACCTTATAGAAATAATCATCGTAAGACTTGGCGGAGAAAATCAAGATCAAAAAGGACTCGTTGATTTTTTATATGGATTGTTTTCTGGGAATCAGGAAAAAGTATTATCATATATTCCGGACTCTGATAAACCGGTCCGACAAAAGGAGGTGGCTGATATGTTAAGTATGATTTCCTATGCCGAAGAAAATGGTATAAAAAAAGGCGAAAAAAGAGGCGAAAAAAAGGGTGAAAACCGTTTAGGAACACTTATGAATATTCTTCTGAAGAACAAATGTTATTCGGATGCAGAGAAGGCCTCCGAGGATGAAGAGTATCGTGAGGAGCTTTATAAAGAATATAAATTATAAGCATATTAAGAAGTACATCGGTAGAAATTATATGCACTGTAAAAAATAATAAAATATAAAAAGGCAGGTCTTTTTTAGGCTTGCCTTTTATAAATGGAAACTCAAGAGATTATGCAATTTCTGCAACAACTTGTACAAAATGAAACTGCATGTGTTCAAGCATTTCAACGTTGTCATTATGAATATCAGGATATCGGCTTTGCATATTATGCTGGGATAAAGGGAGACAATTAGAATAAAAGAGCCATTGATTTTACTGTTGAAGGAAACATTGCAGATATAACGATGTTAAAAAATATAAAATCGAAATTAAAATCTGCAGTTGAAAAAGCAATCAAACCAGCTGAATCAGCTAAGCATATAAGGCCGAAATACTATATATTAAAACGATAATGTTATAAAAATCAAAACAAATTTTTGTATGTAATATACAAAATATCAATTCCTTTTAAAATTTAATTGACATTTCTAATAATAAGTGGTATTACTAAAGCATAGTTAATGCAAGCGCTTTCATAAAGGAAGCGCATATATTAAATCGCATTATGCAACCGCTTGCATAATGCGTGAATGGAAGGAGGTTTTCACAAGAAAATTATTTTTTTACCATGGAATGCAACCGCTTGCATAATATCTGATATAAGGTTATAATAATGACACCAACAACACGGATAATGTAAAGAATCCTATAAAAATCAGAAAAAAATCTTATATCAGGGAGGATGTATATGGGGGCAACGTTAAATGATATCGCAAAAAAAGTGGGAGTTTCTCAATCTACTGTATCAAGAGTGATCAATGGAACTGCACCAATTTCAGATGAGATGAAAAATAAAGTTTATAAAGCAATGAAAGAGCTTAATTATCATCCAAACAGCCTTGCACGAAACCTTGCGAAAGGAAAGTCCCTTACGATCGGGCTAGTGGTAGATGCAGATAATGAAAATGCATTTGCCAATACCTTTTTCACGCGAAGTGTTTATGCAATGGAAAAAGTAGCACAGAGAAATGGATACAGTCTTCTGATCACAAATGATGTGGAAGAAAAAAGTTCTCCTGCATGCGAGCTCATTTTTGGACACAGAGTTGATGGATTAATTTTGACTGCGTCAGACTTGAACCAGAATATTTTATCAGCCCTGAGAAATGAAAACATTCCATGGGTGGTAATGGGAGAAACATCAGAGAAAAATGGAACCATGAACTGGGTAGATATGGATAATCTTCAGGGAGGCGTAAAAGCAGTCGAGCATTTACTTAAATGCGGTTATCGAAAAATTGCTTATGTGGCAGATGATCTGGAAGCCATGTTTACCAAACGAAGGATCCAGGGTTATGAGAAAGCTCTGGAGGGAAAAAATACCTGTATTATTTTTAAGGAAAAGAATGAAGAAGAATTGGAAAGAAAAATTATAGAGTCAACAGAACATAAACATGTAGATGCATTTTTATGCTCCAACAATATAATTGCCTTTCAGGTTCTGCAGGCATTGAAAAAACTTGGAAAGCAGGTACCCACAGAAATTGGAGTTGTAACTTTTGATAATTATCCCTTTGCAGAATATATGGATCCGCCGCTCACTGTAGTGGATATCGATACTTACAAGCTTGGGGAAATGGCAGCAGAGGTTTTGATAAATAAGATAAAAGATCAAAACTTTATACAAAGAGAGAACTTGATTTCAACTGAGTTGATTCCTAGGTTGTCTACTCGAAAGGTATAATAGAGTGAGGATATCAAAACCAATGCAGAATTGGAGAAAAAATGAATATACCGGCAGTACAACATCACGCAGGCTATCCGGATGTGTATCTTGCCAGCAGAAAGAAATTGGTGGTGACGATACATGCCGCTGCAGGCGATATTAGAACCTGCGAATTGCTGATTTTTTCAAGAACTTCACCAGAGAAGATTAGCAGTTACCTTATGCAGCGTGTTACTAGAGATGGTGTGAGAGATCATTTTACAGCAGAAGTGATTACAGAAGATACGTTAAGGTATTTGAAATATTACTTTAGATTAACTGACACCGCAGGAAAGATTTATTTCCAGAATGCATGGGAAACCAGTGAAAACGAACCAGAAGATGGATTTTATGAATTCCTCTATGCGAATGAAACTAATGTTTTAAAAGTTCCTGAATGGGCAAAAGGAGTTATTTATTATCAGATTTTCCCGGAACGCTTTGCTAATGGGGATTCTTCTAATGATCCTTCTGGCTGTCAGGAATGGGGAACATCCCCTAACAGAGAGAATTATATGGGAGGCGATCTCTCCGGAATTCTGAAAAATCTGGAATACCTGAATTCTCTTGGAGTGGAATGCCTGTATCTGAATCCCATATTCAAAGGGGATTTTAATCACAAATATGCTACAACGGATTATTTGGAGATTGATCCTTCTTTCGGAACAAAGGAAACATTTCAGGAACTGGTTGAAACCTGTCATAAATATGGGATAAAAATCGTTCTTGATGGGGTATTCAATCACTGTGGCATACATTTCGCTCCCTTTCAGGACATACTTGAAAAACAGGAATTATCCAGGTATTGTGACTGGTTTTATATCAGAAAATTTCCTGTAGAAGTATCGGAAACAGATGCAGTTTATGAGTGTGTCGGGGACTATGGATATATGCCAAAACTGAATACGGCAAATCCGGAAGTACAGGCCTATATTTACAATGTGATGGTCTTCTGGCTGAACGAGTATCATATTGATGGATGGCGCTTAGATGTCGCAGATGAAATCGATCCCTCTTTGTGGACAAGAATCAGATATCGGATTAAGTCAGCGTATCCGGATTGTCTCCTTTTGGGAGAAACATGGGGAGATGGATTTTCCTTGCTGGATGAAAAATCCGTAGACAGTATCATGAATTATGTATTCCGGGATAGTGTGAGGGATTTTCTTGCCAGGGGCAGCATTGATGCAAAAATGTTTAACCACAGAATTTGCCAGATGCGTTCCCATTATCCGGAAGAAATCAGGCAGGCGCTTTTCCAGCCGCTGGACAGCCATGATACGGAACGATTTTTATGGAATTGCAGCGGTGATATTCGCCGTTTGAAACTGGCCGCTTTGTTCCAGCTGTGTTTCCCAGGGGCTCCAAGCATCTATTACGGTGATGAAATTGGCTTAAATGGTGACAATGATCCCGATTGCAGAAGATGCATGGAATGGAACCCCGCAAAACAGAATGCAGATGTATTATCTTTTTACAAAAAAATAATCCGTATCCGAAAAAAGAATCCATGTTTAAGAACAGGAAACATTGTACCACTTGTATGTGAAAAGATGACATACGGGTATTTATGCCAGTCAGACAACCAACAAATTTATGTACTCATTAATGTGGCAGAAGAAGCGACTGAAGTGTGGCTTCCCGTTCTTAAGATTGCAGAGTACAAAGATTTATTGACAGGAAAAAGTTATCAGGCAGAAAAGCTGGTAAACGCAGGATATTTTAATGAAGACATGATTTCCTGCCAGGGAGCTTTAAAGTTATCATTGAGAGCATTTGAAGGCATCATTTTAAAAACAGGAGGAATGAAAAATGAGAAAAAGCAGTAAGTTATTTACCATTTTATCAGCAGCAATGTGTGTAACAGCATTAGGTGCAGCACCCTGTTATGCAGAAGAGGTTACCATCAATTTCTGGCATCATTACAGCGAACAGTCTGCCGAAAATGAGACATTGAATAATGTTTTGATCCCTGAGTTTGAAAAAGAAAATCCTGACATTAAGGTAAATGCAGTTTCTCATGAATGGTCAGATCTTCATGAAAAAATCCTGATCAGTGCCAAATCTGAGACGCTTCCAGATGTAGCACGACTCGACAGTGCCTGGGTACCTGAATTTGAAAAAATGGGAATTTTAGTACCTCTGAACCAGGAGATGGGTGATTATCAGGAGGTAGCGGACGGTCTTCTGGAAAGTGCGATGAGTACCGCTCAGATTGGACAGGATACTTACGGACTTGCGTTAAATACAAATACGAAAATACTGTTTTATAATGTAAAGGCCTTCGAAGATGCCGGACTTTCTGCGCCGACTACTATGGATGAATTTATAGAGGACTGCAAGAAGCTGGCGGGCGAAAGTGAAAATGGCCAGCAGATCTGGGGCTATGATGAACCAGCATTAGCAGGATGGAATTTATGTCCGTTTATCTGGAGCATGGGTGGTTCCATAACCAATGAGGATCAGACCAAGGCTACCGGATACTTAAACAGCGCTGAAACCGTAAATGCAATCCAGACACTTGCGGATCTGTATAAAGAAGGTGCGATCACTGGATGGAATAGTGGAGATATCCCAATGACGGATGGTTTTGGAACTGGAAGATATGCCATGATCATGGATGGTCCGTGGAAAATCTCTGAAATGGAAGGCTCATATCCAGATTTTGAATACGCAACAGCTCCAATGCCAGAAGGCGAGGGCGGTTCCCATTCTGTTCTTGGCGGCGAGAATATTTCCATGTTTAATACGGCAAACAAAGATGCTGCATGGAAATTCATGAAATTTATGACTGGTGAGTTTGCGCAGGAAGAAATGGCAAAATGCAGCCAGATTCCGGTAAATAAAGCTACTCTCGAAAGCGATACCGTAAAAAATGCTGATTTTGCACCATTTATCGAGGCTATTAAATCCGCAGAATCCAGACCTACCGTATCCTGCTGGTCTGAAATCGACAGCGAACTGGCAACTGCTGTAAGCGCTGTTATGAATGATGAAAAGAGCGCACAGGACGCCATGGATGAACTGGCAGAAAAAGTAGACGCTTTATTAGCAGAAGAATAATAGAACAGATTCTTAAGTTAACGGGAGGGATTGTATGAAAACAAAGAAAAGCCAAAATATCCAGATTGGATTTCTTCTCCTTCCAGGTATTTTGATTTTTGGATTCTTTACCATTTATCCAATCGTAAAATTATTTATCACAAGCTTTTTCAAATGGGATTTTGGCTCTATGTTTGATCAGGAGTTCATCGGATTTACCAACTATAAAGAGGTTTTAACGGATCCATATTTTCACCTGGCATTTTCGAATTCCATTGTGTATACATTGGTAACAGTACCAGCACAAATGATACTTGGACTTCTAATCGCAATGCTCATAAACAATATTAATAAATTTTCCATTAGTTATCGAGTGGCATATTACCTTCCCGTTATTACTTCATGGGTAATTGCATCCTTAGTGTTCAAGTATGTTTTTAACACAGAAGGATTGCTAAACTATTTTCTTACCAAAGTAATACATTTGACCAGTGGAAACATCCATTGGCTGGACAGTCGGTGGGGCGGCATGAGCGTTGCAATGCTTTTGGGAACCTGGAAGGGAATCGGCTGGAATATGGTAGTCTTTTTAGCTGCTTTACAGACTGTTCCAAGGGACTTATATGAGTCTGCATCATTAGATGGTGCCGGAACCATTGCCAAATTTATCTATGTGACAATTCCTTCCATAAAAGGAACGATCCTGTTTGCACTGGTAATGCTCACCATTGGTGGATTTAATGTGTTTACATCGATTAAAATGATCACAGATGGAAATCCAGGACATAAAACAGAAAGTGTGCTGACCTGGATGTATTATAAGGCATTTAGTACAGGTGAATTTGGTTATTCCGCAGCACTTTCCTTTATTATTGCGGTGGTATTAGGAATATTGGCAGTTGTTCAATTTCGGATGATGGATCACAGTAAACTGGATTAGGGGGTGGGGAACTTGAAGATATCCAAAAAAGCTGTTTATAAAGGAATCACATACATAATCCTCACTCTCGGTCTTATCATTGTTGTTCTTCCAATGATCTATATGCTGAGTACTGCATTGAAGCCAAATGGTGCATTATATGAATATCCTCCCAGATTTTTTCCAAAAATAAAAGAAATTACCTTGGAAAATTTCCAGTATATTCTGCACCAAAAGAAGTTCGGAAACAATTTTATTAACAGTATTTTTGTTTCCACTGTGACGGTAGCAATAGCAGCAATTGTTGCGGCAGCAATGGCATTCTGTATTGCGAGGTTTAAATTTCCGGGACGTAAGTTCTTATTCACGTTTATCATGCTAACCATGATCATACCTGGGACTACTTTGATTGTTCCCCAGTATGAGTTAGCGGTCAAACTGAAGGTGATCAATAAATTAAGCGGGTTAATTCCGTTTTATATTGCATGGGTTATTCCCTATTCTACTTTCATGATAAAAGGGTTTGTAGAGAACATTCCCAGGGAGTTGGATGAAGCAACCTATATAGACGGTGGAAGTGTATTTAACGTGTTTTTCCAAATCATTCTTCCACTGACAAAACCAGGAATTGCTTCCGTATCCATTTTTAATTTCCTTACAGCCTGGGAAGAATTTCCATGGGCCAATACAGTCATTAATGATGATCTGAAAAGAACATTGCCCATCGCTATTTCCGGATTTTTCGGACAGCATCAGTTTACACAGTGGGGATATGTTTTTGCACTCTCTGTACTGAGCTTAATTCCAATACTTGTAGTTTTTATTTCCTGTCAGAGATTCTTTATTGAAGGATTAACAGCTGGAAGTGTAAAAGGTTAAATAAGTAAGCATAGAAGAATCGGGTAGAAAGCGATTAACAGCTGGCTTTCTGCTCGATTTTTTATTCTCCATAAAAGAGATTCTTAATGGTAAGGAATATTTTATCAAGTTAATCTATGATATACTGGACTCACCCATAAAGAATATTGAATCATCATGTTAAAATAAGGTCATTGTAATCGTAGCAGAAACAAATGCTGTGGACTACAAGCTAATTAGCATCTGTCAGAAAGGTGATATTATCGTATCACAAGATTATAAGGCAGCTGCAATGGCTCTCGGCAAAGGTGTTTACGTTATTCATCAATCCGGCAAATGGTATACAAATGAAAATAGCGACCATATGCTTATGGAACGTCATATGCCCCCCATAAGGTATTATCTTTTATATTTTTTAGTTCTTTTTATTATTGTTTAAACAGAAGAAACGTTTGACGAAATTTTTGCTCTGTTGTATGATTGTTATACAAATATTACTCTAATGTCA
>OHJX01000441.1_pt1 | contig 16864 bp, 16 predicted proteins | sample 1568671 | NCBI WGS metagenome assembly OHJX01 (sample SAMEA3879589, study PRJEB24766) | human gut metagenome | biome: human-associated habitat; feature: feces | place: USA | collected 1985/1987 | reverse complement strand
CTACGATCTTCATAACCTCTTCCTCTCTTTCCAAGCATTTCCTAATTTACAGTCCTGTCAAAAAATCTCTATGCCACTCTCTCCTGCCAGTTCTTTCATCCGCAGCATTTCATTTTTTTCCTTTAAGTCTTTCTGAAGCCGTTCATCATCCTGATATACCTGTGGTTTTTCATAACAGCCCAATTCTTCCAGATCGATCTCTTCTGTCCCGTTTTCGATGGCTTTTTTCACTTCCCGTTCCATCTTCTCCCGATTCAGCTTTGTACCCTCTACTTCCGGGATAATCACATACTGATCCTCCTGTCTTTGCAGATGGGCGTTCTGAGGCTCTATAATATTTTCTTCCTGAAAACAGCTCAGTTCCTCTAAAACTTCTCCTAATAATTCTTCCTTATAAGAGGTGTTAAGCTCCACTTCATAAGTATCTTTCTCAGAAATACCTGACATCCAGCTCCAGGAGTCCTGCGCTTCCAGCAGAGCATCCACTTTCTTATCATCTACATACGTAAGTTCAATCTGAACAGCCGAAATCGTCTCTGTCTTTCCATCAATCTCTTCAATCTTTAATTTATAATCACTGACCTGTTTTTGCAGTTCTTTCTTTACCTGCTCCACCGTTTTATTGCCGCAGGCAATCCCATTGATGATCGTTCCCTTTTGAAAATGGCTGGAAAAATAAAATACCACACCCATATAGCCGATCAACATGATCAAAACATACCCGGCCAATATTCCTAATGTAATTTTTACAATTTTCTTCTTATTTCCACTCATCAGAAAGTCCCTTGCCTTTTCTCTTTTTCACATCACACTTCCCATAAGTATTTTGGATGTATGATTGTTGAACATCTCCATTTTATCACTGAATAAAATCATGGTAAAGGAATTTAAGAAAAAGTTAGAATCTCTTCTCTTGAAATTAAGATTTTATGAGCTGGAAAGGCAAAAACGCCTGAAATTCACAAAAAGGCTGCCGCACGAAACACTTATCTAAGATTTATGCGACAGCCTCCCTAAATTTATTACTTACTCAATAATTTATCAATACTTACCAGTTTTACACTGAGTACAAAAATCTGCGCAGCTACTTCCAGTTCCTCTACAGTCGGGAACGACGGCGCAATACGGATGTTACTGTCCTTAGGATCTTTTCCATAAGGATACGTAGCTCCGGCTCCTGTCATCACAAGACCTGCCTCTTTCGCTTTCGCCACGATAGCTTTTGCACATCCCTCCAAAGAATCGAAGGAAATAAAATATCCTCCCAGTGGTCTGGTCCATGTTCCAATTCCCAGTCCTCCCAGTTCCCGATCCAGCACTTCCAGTACCTTTTCAAACTTCGGACGAAGAATATCCGCATGTTTTCTCATATGATTATACATTCCCTGCATATCTTTGAAGAACCGCACATGACGCAGCTGGTTTAATTTATCATGACCAATCGTCTGATAACTCATATACCGTTTTGCATCTTCCAGATTTGCTTCGGATGCTGCCAGCGCCGCAATACCTGACCCCGGGAAAGATACCTTAGAGGTAGAGATAAACTTAAATACCATATCGGGATTTCCTGCTTTTACACACTCATTCAAAAGCTCCAGGATCACATCTCTCTTATCGTCATAGAGATGATGAATCGAATAGGCATTATCCCAGAAAATACGAAAATCTTTCGCTGCCGGTTTCAGTTTCGCAAATCTTCTTACCGTATCATCTGAATAAGAAATTCCGGTAGGATTTGCATATTTCGGCACACACCAGATTCCCTTCACCGCTTCATCTTCTGCCACCAGCTTTTCCACCAGATCCATATCCGGTCCCGTCTCTAAGAGCGGTATATTGATCATCTCAATTCCAAAAAACTCAGTGATGGCAAAATGCCGATCGTATCCCGGTACAGGACAGAGAAATTTTACTTTATCCAGCTTACTCCATGGTGTACTTCCCATAATTCCCTGCGTCATCGCCCGGGCAACCGTATCAAACATTACATTCAAGCTGGAATTTCCATAGATAAGAATATTTCTTTCCGGCACTTCAGACATATCTGCCAGCAATTTTCTGGCATCGCTGATACCGTCTAAAACACCATAATTTCTGCAGTCCACACCTTCTGAACTGATCAGATCAGACGCACTGGTAAGAATGTCCATCATTCCGTTACTCAGATCCAGCTGTGCCTTAGATGGTTTTCCCCGGGACATATCCAGCTTCAAACCTTTTCCCTTTACATCTTCAAACTGCTTTTCCAGATCTGCTTTCAGAGACAATAATTTTTCTTTGCTTAACTGCGTATACGCCTTCATGGTGTTCCTCCTCATATCTTACTTTTTCTCACCGCTCACAGCGATTTCCATTCATTACGTTCCATTTTATGAATAATATGACTAAATGTCAAGCCCCTCTTGCATTTTCAGCGTTTCTTCTTAATAAAGACAGTTTTATTCTTTTATTTATGCAATATTTTATTCTTTAACTTGCAAAATAGCCCCCCTCTTCTTTCAGACGGCTCTTTTCTGCCTGCAAACTCTTGAATTTCCTGTCAGACATGTGTTATCCTGTAAATCATAAGATATTCTCGGGATTACTCGACTCCCGACGACTTTATAAAAAATCAAAACCGAAAACTATAAACGAAAGGATGAGTTTTACTATGTGGATCGCAGATGGTTGGAAAGATTATGAAGTAATCGATACATCAAAAGGAGAAAAACTGGAACGATGGGGGGACTATCTTCTGGTTCGTCCTGACCCACAGGTGATCTGGGATACTCCAAAAAAGCACCCAGGCTGGAAAAAAATGAATGGACATTATCACCGCAGCAAGAAGGGCGGCGGCGAATGGGAATTTTTCAATCTTCCGGAACAGTGGTCTATTCATTACAAAGACCTCACCTTTAATCTGAAGCCCTTCAGTTTTAAACATACCGGATTATTTCCTGAACAGGCAGCCAACTGGGATTGGTTTGGTGAAAAGATCCGCACCGCCGGACGCCCCATCAAGGTGCTGAATCTGTTTGCCTACACTGGCGGCGCCACATTAGCCGCAGCCGCAGCCGGCGCTTCCGTTACACACGTGGACGCTTCTAAGGGTATGGTCTCATGGGCTAAGGAAAACGCTGTCTCCTCCGGTCTGAAAGATGCTCCCATCCGTTGGATCGTAGATGACTGCGTAAAATTCGTAGAGAGAGAAATCCGCCGTGGAAATCATTATGACGGAATTATCATGGACCCTCCTTCCTATGGTCGCGGACCAAAAGGGGAAATCTGGAAAATTGAGGATGCTATTCATCCACTGATCAAACTCTGCAGTCAGCTGCTCAGCGAGAATCCTTTATTTTTCCTGGTTAATTCCTACACTACAGGACTTGCCCCCGCAGTGCTCACCTATATGATCGCTACGGAACTGAAATCCTTCCATGGACATGTGGAATCTCAGGAAATCGGGCTTCCTGTCACCCAGTCTGGACTGGTATTGCCCTGCGGCGCTTCCGGACGGTGGGAGCGATAAAGATTCCTTCAAAAAACTTTCACTTTAAACACGAGGATAAAAGTGGGGCGTCTGCCCCACGATATCCGAATTTGGGGCAGAATTGTGGAAGTGCGCAGCACGAAACAATTCGTCAGGCATCTTTTGTCCCCAACATCATATTACTTCTGAAACGCTTCTACTATTTCTGCAATATACATGGTATGGTAATCTTTTTCCGGATACCATCTCACATCCTCGTCCGATCCGTAAAAGTTTTCCGGTTTGATCTCATCATGGTAAAGTTTTCTGCACACCAATACCAGTGACGCCTCCTCAAATCCGGGATGGCCTCCGATCATCTCCACATGAAGTCCTGATTTTTCAATCTTATCTGGTTCTTCTTTTCCAGATACTTTTCCCAGATATCCCAGTTCTTTCATGTGCTCTCCGCCAAAGAAAGATAAGGTAAATGTATCGCTTCCATCCACAAACTGTTTGGTATAACGCTGAGGACGGATGTAAACGGTAGCCACATTCTTTCCCCACAGTACTCCCACGCCGCCCCAGGAAGCCGTCATAGTATTCACCTTTCCATCCTTTTCTCCGGTGATCAGCATCCACTCAGAACCTATTTTTTCAAATGGTTTCATTTCCATCGTTTTTATGTCTGTCTTCTTAAATCCCATATACATTTCTCCTTTATATTTTTTACAAAAGAAGGAGCTGTTGCATTAAGTACACATCCAGAATATTTCTGAATCATGTTTAAAGCGACAGCTCCGGCTTTATTATCCATTTTCAAACTGTTCAGTACCTCACAGTTACGGATATTTTTTATTTGTCTACAACTTCCAGCACGTCCATCGGACAGGCTTTTGCACAGATTCCACAAGCGATACATTTTGTGGATACCGGAGATTCCTCTGCTTTTACCATAACACCGAATGGACAGGCTTCTACGCACTTTCCACATCCGGTACACAGTTTTTTATCAATCATATAAACACCCTTCGCATTCTGCTTGATCGCTCCGGCTTCACACGCTTTTGCACATTTTCCGCACTGTACGCAAACCATAGGTTTTACGGCGCCTTTTTTCTCTACGATCTGAATACAGGATTTGTCTGGATCAAATACTTTATAAAAACTCATGGAACAGGCTCTCACACACTCCAGACAAGCCATACAGGTTGAACCTTTTTTTACTGTTAATTTCTTCATTTATGCATCCTCCGCTTTAATTAAATAATCTCTCCCGGGAAATCTGCTGCCCCGGCAGTAATGAATTTACTTCTGATAAGTGTACCATTTTTAGACTATTTTCGCAAGAGTATACAAAAGCTTCAACCTGATAATTTATAACAATTCAGCCTGCGCCATTCGTAAAACCGCACTACGTGCTTATCGTGGCTAACGCCACTGTTTTACTCATTAACAGGCGCTCATTTATCTGATCTTTCTGCGCAGCCTCCAGCCCATCCCTATTGCCATAGCTGTTGCTGACAAAAGAACCAGCACTGCCAGCATCAATATCGGACTCTCATCGCCAGTCTTTACCGGAACAACTTTATTTGTCGAAATAGTGAAGTTTACTTTTTTCACATCCGTCTCTTTTTGATTCACCCATTTTTCTCCGTCAAATACCTGTTTCTGGAAATGCACCTGCAACTGATAATTTCCTGCTGTCTTGATACGGAAGGATGCCTGGTAAGGCTCTTTATCCCATCCCGTATAAGTAGAAATCTGCCAGCCGGTCGGAAGATACCGCACATCGTTGGCAATCGGTTTTTCATTCTTCATGCCATCGCCGTATGCCTGAATCGTAATCACTTCGTCCAGTCCATATACGCCTTTCTCTTTTATGCCGGTAATATAATTATTTTCTGCTTTTCCAATAATGTTCAAGCGGGGAACTTCTCTGGTTTCTTTTTCCTGACATCTGGAACAGATCCTCTCTTCCAGACCGCCCTCTTTTGTCGTAGGTTTTTTCACCAGTTTCCATTCTCCCCAGCTATGTCCCAGAGGACTGCCCTCTGTCACTTTACACACAGTACAGGTTTTTGGCTCCGTACAAGTGGCTTCTTTCCAACTGTGCCCTTTCGCTTCCCCTCTGGTATTTCCGCAGACCTGACAAGTCTCCGGCTTCGTACAGGTCGCCGGCTGCCACTGATGTGTACATACCACCTGAACTCTCACCGTATAAGTAGTTACATTTTTTCCATCCTCAGAGGTAACAGTGTAGATTACTGGATTGGTAAAGTCCTGCTCAGTCAGCATTTCTTTGTCTACTGTTGCATATTCGCCAATTTCAAAATCAGGAATCAGTTTCGTCACATCTGTCCCGTAAGGAACCTCCACAACAATTTCACTTCCATTAGAATTTTCTGTAATCTTGCCTTCCCATTTTCCGATTCTGAACCAATGAATCGTGGCGTCCGTATCCTGTACTTTTACTACACCCTCAAGAACTACTTGATCGCAAACTACATTTTCCGGCGTTTCACAAGACACGCGAAGCTTAAAATTGCCTGCGCTTTGAGGTTCTGCGATTCCTTCTGCATCAACCTTCATCACGTCTTTACCCTCAATAACCTCATAGGTTACTTTAGGAGGATTCAACGAATCTACTCCTTCCCCGGTCACCTCACAAGCAACTCTGTAGCGTTTTCCCAGAAGAATCCTCTGATCTCCTCTGGTCAGCTCTTCTATTCTGGCTTTCAACTGCCAGCTAATCGGTTCCTTCTGCGGCGCCAGATCATTCTTCGGAACTTCTGGTTCCGGTTCTTCTACTTTTGGTTCTTCTACCTTAGGCTCTTCTGGCTTCGGTTCCTCTGCTTTCGGTTCTTCTGGTTTTGTGCTTTCCTCTGTAATGATTACTTTCTGAGAGGGAACATTCACCCCCTCTTCTACCTTCATATTTTGAGGAAGTAGCAGACGAAACATATATTCACCTGCCAGCGCTTTTTCCGAATACAGACTCTTTTCTGTACTTTGCTCTTTCTGAATTACTGTTCCCTCCCAGGCCAGCTTTTCCAGAAGTTTTTCCTCTGCTATTTTCTCCGAATCTGCCTGATGATATCCCATCACTTTCCACTCTGTAGGGAACTTCATATCCTCTGTTTTCGTACCTGCTGCAAACGTGTTCTTTTCTAATTTCCACTCATCCTGTTTTTCAAAAGAAGTAATGACAAACACATCCTGTTCGACTTCCGCAGCCCTTACCTCTTTCACTGGCATTAAGGCTAACACCATCACCAGAGTCAGAAAGACAGATAACCATCGGGAAACTTTGTTATTCTTCAACATACTACTCACCTCCAGTTCAAACGCACTTTATTTGTTTCCTACATTATAACATTTCCCTGTATAGAAGGTTTTACTTTTTTCTTACATTTCTCAATATTGCATTAAATTTTCAGACTATATCTCATAAAAAAATCTTGTATATGCTGTACCTTTCTCGCATATACAAGACTCTTCTAAATCTAATCTTATAAAAAATGTTTTCAAAAAACTCCCAGGTGTTCTAAAAGAATTTTTGTTCCCAAAAGAATCAATATGATTCCGCCTGCCAGTTCTGCTTTTGATTTATATTTTGTTCCAAAGACATTTCCCACTTTAACGCCTGCCATCGAAAAGCAAAAGGTGGTGATTCCTATGCAGGCAACAGCAAACCAGATATTTACCTTCAGAAATGCAAAAGTTACGCCCACCGCCAGTGCGTCAATGCTGGTTGCCACCGCCAGTACAAACATACTTTTTACTGACAGATCTGCCTCCCCATTGCAGGATGGACATTCTTCCTCATCTTTTGCTAACGCTTCCCGGATCATATTAAGGCCGATCAGTCCCAGCAGTACAAAAGCAATCCAATGATCCACGGAAGTGATCTTATCCTCAAACTGTACTCCCAGAAAATATCCGAGCAGAGGCATCAAGCCCTGAAAACCACCGAACCACAATCCTACGATTACTGCTTTCCCCACTGTAATCTTCTTCATGGCAAGCCCTTTACAGACAGCTACCGCAAAAGCATCCATGGACAGGCCCACCGCCAATGTAAATAGTGCAAAAATACTCATTTTCTTTTTCCTCCGTAAAAAGGGGCTGCCGCTTCTCGCGCCAGCCTCCAAATCCTATGGTTTATGCACTATTTTATGCTTTGCCAAAAGTGCTGTCAATCTCTTTTAAAAATTTTTACCTGCGCTTTGTCTCTCCAACAGATACCTAGGAAAATCAGCAGTACGCCCCCTGCTGCCAGCCATATCTTTTCCTGTGCGTTTCCCCCTGCCATCATAGAAAAGAGGTAAAAAGAACCCAGGTGCTTTCTGCCGCCATAATTTGCTATATAATAGAACATGGGAATCATATAGGCCACTGGAAGATTATCGGAAATTCCAAAAAAGCAGATGCCCAAACCTCCAAGGAACAGGCAGTTCGCAAATGTCCCGACAAAATTTTCCCAGATGGATATCTGGCATTCTCCCCACCGCATCCAGAAAAGGAAAATCAATAGAAATACTGCCAGCAAAACAAGCTCTGTCACCAGCCGTATACTGTGAATGTACAACATAGGCGTCTCCCGTGATGCCACCACATCCCGGATATCCCTATTCTGATCCGGCATAAAAAGAGGAACCAGAAGTACAATTCCCACAATAGAAAAATACATTTCCAGTACCTGCGCCGACTGCTGTGGATTCAAGGCCTCTATTCCCATGATCAGCGGCGCCGCTGCGCAAAATAAGAAGGCAGCCAACACATGACCTGCATAGTGATGTTTAAGATACTCTTTTACGATTGGAAAAAATTTTCCTTCCATTTCCCAGCACTCCCCTTCTCTTCAAGTGATAAATCCCTGTAGCGCCCGCTGCCAATAATATCGCCAGAATCATATAGAATACTCTGTTTTTTACCATCTGAGAAAAACCTTCCTGCCAGATAGCTGTTCCTGTCTCAGAATTAAATCGTGGGATCAGATTCCATCCTACTGCTCCAACCAGATTCATAGCGCTCATAAAAATACTGAGCAGCCACCAGATGCCCTGAACCAGAATCGCCATTGGACCATTGGTAAGCTCTGTCATAAAAAATCCCATAGCCGTAGTCACCGCAATCGACGGAAGAAGCCATCCGCAAAAATATTTCACAAAAGCAAAAATATCCACCGATACACCCAGCACACTTCCATAGTAAATACACTGTGTCAAAGGCATTATACTGATCAGTAAAACTGGTATGCTGATCATAACCACCGCTGCCAGATACCGGCTCATCATGATTGCTGTCGAAGAAGCCTGCCGCACATAGATCACCTGATCCGCCTGCGCTCTTTTATCCCTAAGGCTTCTCGCCACTGCAAGAAATACCGGAAGAATTGCCAGCATAAGTCCCATATAGTCACAGAACAGACGGGCATATCCTCTGCTCACTTTATCTTCATACAGACTGGCTTCATAACTAGCCAAAGCTTCCTCATAAGTAAGAGGGTCGTGCGCATTGTCTCCCACCTGTTCCGGAGCATAACTGCTTCCGCCGCCAAGAATCTCATCTGCCTTTTCCATCTGTTTCAAAAATTCTTCATACGTCAGATCTTCCCGGGGCTTCAGCCTTCCGTCCGGCGTCTCATAACTCACCACCATGCCTCCTGCACTTTCCGTAACCTCACCCGGCTCGATCTGTGTCCCATATCCTTCGGAAAGTCCGGTACAATCCTCCAGAATTTTCTGAATCTGCTCTTTTTTCTCTTCCTTTAAAACCACACTCTTATAAAATCCCACCGGATACGTGACATAAACATTTTCCTCATATTCTGTCGCCAGAATTGCCAATGTTGCTTCCATCACCTTCTGTTTATCCTCACTGGGCTTAAATCCGTAGGAACCTTCCTCTCCCTTTGCAGGTTTTTGAAATTGTGTGATAGTTCCCATCTGACTTCCATAGAAAAATACCAGTCCCACCACCAAAATATAATAAGTAAGACTTTTTAAAATCTGTCTGCATTCTTTGAAAAACAAGGTTCCAAACATTACTTTTCACCTCGCTTTTCCTGCATAAGAAACATATAGGCGTCCTCTACATTTGGCTCACAGAGATTAGCGCTGGCAAAGGGCTTTTCTTCCGCCACAAACCGCACCTGCGCCTCATTTCCCTGAATCAGCATACTAGTCACTTCATACTGTTTTTTCAGCATAGGAAGCTCCATACGGGAAACTGTTGCGGTAAATATTTTCCCCTCCGCATGTTCCAGTAAATCTGTAACGGTTCCCTGAAACAATAATTCCCCCTGATTGAGCACTGCAATATTTTCGCAGGTAGCCTCGATATCTCCCACAATATGAGTGGACAAGATAACGATTCTCTCTTCCGCAATTTCAAAGAGTAAGTTCCGAAAACGCACCCTCTCTTCCGGATCCAGCCCTGCCGTGGGCTCATCCACGATCAAAACCCGAGGATTATGTAAGATCGCCTGCGCGATCCCCAGTCTCCTTCGCATTCCTCCCGACATCGCCTTCACCTTCGTCCCATGATTCTCCGTAAGATTTACTTTCTCCAGCAACATAGGAATCCGTTCTCTCCGCTCTGCTTTTTTCATCCCGGATAAAACACCAAGATAATCCATGGCTTCATATACCGTCATATTTCCATACATGGAAAAATCCTGGGGAAGATACCCTACCATCCGGCGAATTTCTCTCTCCTGAGAAATATCCGTACCGCAAATCGTTACTTTCCCTCCCGTCTTCGGCAAAAGTGTTGCAAGAATCTTCATCAACGTGGTCTTTCCCGCTCCATTCGGTCCCAAAAGTCCGAACATCCCCTGAGAAATTGTGAGATTCACCCGCCGCAATGCCTGCTTTTTCCCATAATATTTGTCCAAATCCTTTAATACAATTTCTGTATTCATAACTCTCCCCTTTCTGTTATGATGCCTTTTTTAACCTCAACATCTTGTTATGAATCCAGTATAACTGGCAAATCTCTATTTTTTTCCTATAATTTTTAAAATTTTTCACACTGAAATGTACTGCACACGATAGCGCCTCCCTGCATACTGTTGGAAAGGCTCAGACTTCCCCCCTGTTTTTCGCAAAGAGTTTTCGCTATCGACAGACCAATTCCAAAATGGTTCCCTTCGCCTTTTTCTTCTCCATAATAAGGCTGCACAGCCATCTTCAGCTCTTCTCCTGTAAATCCTCTCCCGTCATCCCACACATACAGCACAAGACGTTCCGCCTCTTTTTCATAAAGAAGGCGAATCTGAATCCTGCTTTTTGCATAACGCAAAGCGTTGGAAATCAGATTATCTGCCACTTCCAGAATCATGGAAATATCTGCCGCCACCTGCTGTTCTTTTTCTTCCATAGCGTCCATTTCCAGACAAATATCCTGCGTATGATTCAAAATATCCACGGTCTCCTGCAATCGTCCGAAAATTTCTCCAAGCGTCCTTTTCTTTTTCTGAACTTCCCGCTCGTCCAATCCGTGAATTTTCTTCATGGTATTGGCGTATTCTTCCAAACGATATACTTGTCCGTCCATCATCTCAAGAATCTCCTGAAGCTTTTCCTGCGAGATCTGACCACTATCCTGATACATGGAAAGTAAATCCACATAACCATGCAGTACTGTGAGAGGGGTACGCATATCGTGGGCAAAAGCAGCATTTAGCCTCCTCTGTTCTTCCATCTGCTCCCATATTTTTCCCTGCCGCTCTGCCAGCTGTATTCGCATCTGATCCACTGCATTGCAGACCCGTCCCATCTCATCCGGGCTGTCGTAATAACAGGGATGATCCAATTCATTGTTCCCGTTTTTTTCTGCTTCCCTCAGAAGAATTTGAATTGGAGGATTCAACTTCTTTTTATAATAGAATCGCGCCACCAAAAATACTCCTGCCAACGCATATACCACCATGCTGCAATTTCCTATAATCTGGAGTATAGCTACACCCACAGTAACGCTCCGGGGAAGTTCATGGTAGCCCGTCTCCCCTCGGAAAAACACTTGATTTCCTTCCTGATCGAATCCTCTGATCACCTCTTCCTGAGAGTAGGGCATCATCAGAACTTCCATCCAGCTGCTGCAGATCTGCGCCGTCAATATTGCCGCCAAAAGCGCACTCACCACGGCGATCCCTATATAAAGAATCAGCGACCATTTCAGATCTGTCCGCTCCAGCCTGCGCATCAGTTTCTCCAACTGCTCATCTATCCAATCCATTTATACCCCACTCCCCAAACGGTTTCTATATAAGAAGTCTCCGTATATTTTCGCAGCTTCATTCGAATTCTTCGAATATGTTCCATAATAATATCGCTGTCTCCCTGACTATCATATCCCCATACCAGCTCATAGATTCTCTCCCGGGAAAATACCTGTCCTTTGTGGAGAGATAAAAATTCTACTAAATCAAATTCCGTTCTGGTAAAATTAATAGGCTTACCCTGAAAAAGTACCTGACGGGAAGAATAGTTGATAACCAAATCCTGCTGAAATCTCACATCCTCCCGCGCTGCCGTCCGCTGCTCCCGCCGAAGATGCGCTGCCACCCGGGCTCCCAGCTCTCTCACTGCAAAGGGCTTCATAATGTAATCATCCCCACCGATCATAAGACCATTGATCTGATCCTGTTCCTGAATACGGGCAGTAAGAAATAAAATCGGACAGGTCACATAATTTCTGATTTTTTTGCAAACCTCCATCCCGTCCATCTGAGGCATATTAATATCCAGCAAAATAATATCTGGATTTACACTGATCTTATCCAAAGCTTCCTGCCCATTCCTTGCTGTATATACCTGATACCCCTGCAGTTGAAAGAAATCTGTCAAAAGCTTTCGAATATCTTTTTCATCATCCACCACCAGAATTTTCTCGTTCATGTCCATTCCTCCTCCATTATTATAGCGTTCTTTTCTCTATACTTTCTCTATTTTAGATGCCAAGGTCAAAAGTCATAAACCACGGTGTGCTTGCACATAAGTGGTTTCGTGACTTTATGACCCGCCCCAATATGAGGGTGCTGCGTGCCGGTGGCACGCGTTTAGCACCGACCGCAACGAAGTGTAGAATAAAGTGGGGCGTATGCCCCACGATATCCGAATTTGGGGCAGAATTGTGGGAGTGCGCAGCACGAAACAATTCGTCAAGCATCTTTTGATCCCAACATCTATTTTATCATCCCGTTCCAACAGAAACCAGAAGAAGTTCACGTTTTTCTGGCATATCTGCCCTTTTCATGATACAATAGGCAGGAAATACGTTACTCTGCATGATGCAGAAGAGGAAGAGAGGTTAAAAGTGGAAAAGAGAATTATTCAAGTGGATGAAAAAGTCCCCGCAAAACTCCTGATACCTTTAAGTATCCAGCATATGTTCGCCATGTTCGGCGCATCTGTTCTGGTTCCTTTTATGTTCGGTCTGAATCCCGCTATCGTTCTTTTTATGAACGGCGTGGGAACCTTCTTATTCATTCTGATCACCAAAGGAAAAGCCCCCGCCTATCTTGGTTCCAGCTTTGCATTTCTTGCGCCTGCCGGAGCAGTGATCGCCAAATACGGTTTTGAATACGCCCAGGGCGGTTTCGTCGTAGTAGGTATCTGCGGCTGTCTGCTGGCTCTGATTATTTACAAATTTGGCACCAAATGGATTGACATTGTACTCCCTCCCGCTGCCATGGGTCCCGTTGTGGCTCTCATCGGACTGGAACTGGCAGGATCTGCCGCCAGTACGGCAGGACTGATCAATGTGGAAACCGTGGATAGCAGAAATGTCATTGTATTTTTAGTTACTTTAGGTGTGGCAGTTTTCGGACAGGTTCTGTTCCGTGGTTTTCTCTCTGTCATTCCTATTTTGATCGCTATCATCGCCGGCTATATTGCGGCAGCTTTCTGCGGTATTCTGGATTTTACCGAAGTGATGCAGGCATCCTGGTTTGCAATCCCTGAGTTCCATCTGGCGAAATTCAAAGCCGAAGCGATCCTCACCATCCTGCCGGTTATTCTGGTCATAACTTCCGAACACATCGGACATCAGATCGTGACCAGTAAAATCATAGGAAAAGACCTGATCAAAGATCCGGGACTTCACCGTTCTATCTTTGCTGATAACTTTTCCACTGCGATCTCCGGTATGATCGGTTCCGTACCTACGACTACCTACGGCGAAAATATCGGCGTAATGGCGATTACCGGCGTATATAGTGTGCGCGTGATCGGCGGCGCTGCCCTTTTGTCTATCCTGGTTTCCTTCTGCGGCAAACTGGCAGCCCTGATCAGCACTATTCCGGGACCTGTAATCGGCGGAATCTCCATTCTGCTCTACGGCATGATCGGTACCTCCGGTCTGCGTATCCTGGTGGATAACCGCGTAGACTATGGAAAATCCAGAAACCTTACCCTGACTTCCGTAGTGTTCGTGATCGGACTTTCTGGAATTTCTTTAAATATTGGAAATGTTCAGCTCACTGGTATGGTACTTGCCAGCGTAGTTGCCATGGGACTGAGTTTAGTCTTTTATCTTTTAGATAAATTCCATCTGACAAACGATCAGTAAAATCGCCGTGTTTCCCTTGACAAGCCCTCATATACCCTGTATACTTTAAGACAGTGTGTGATATGAGTTTAACAGAGTATCCATGCAAATATTTTATGACCATCCTTCGGGATTAAGGCCAGACGGACAGCCGGGTCAACTGCCGATAGACAGCATACGCTGTCGTTATTGATTGAGTTAAAAGCTCAATTTTATAAGTTGGTTACTTTATAACCGGTACACAGAACGTACACAACTTGTAAAACGGTCAATAAGAGTAGCAGATGTGAGGTATTTGCCTATACGGACTCTGATGAAAAACTCTGTTTGTATATCTGATAGAGAGCTTGTTCGTGCACTCATACACGGCTTTATCAGAAAAACGGATATTTTTATACTGACTGTTTCAGGCGATGTACAGATGTACATCGCCTTTTTTAAAATCTTATTCAACAGGAGAATATGGGGTATGGAAAGCAAGCTACGGCTTTATGGATTTAACAATCTTACAAAGTCTCTCAGTTTTAATATTTATGATGTATGCTATGCCAAAACAGCCCGGGAGCAGAAAGATTATATTGCTTATATTGACGAACAGTATAATTCTGAGCGTCTAACCAAGCTGCTCACCGATCTCACTGATATGATCGGCGCCCGGGTATTGAATATCGCCCGTCAGGACTATGAACCTCAGGGAGCGTCCGTTACCATTCTGATCGCCGAAGATCCGGAACGGATGGTCGGAGAAACCCAACTGGCGCATCTGGACAAGAGCCATGTAACCGTTCATACGTATCCTGAATATCATCCCGAAACCTGTCTGGCTACTTTTCGGGTGGATATTGACGTGGCAACCTGCGGAGAGATCACTCCCCTGTCCACGCTGGATTATCTGATCGGTTCCTTTGATTCTGATATCGTGACTATGGACTATCGAGTGCGGGGATTTACCAGAGATTCCTCCGGGAAAAAATTGTTTATCGATCATCCGGTCACTTCCATTCAGGATTATATCAACCCGGATACACTTCTTCACTACGATGCAGTAGATATCAACGTGTATGAAGCCAACCTTTTCCACACTAAAATGATGGTAAAGGATATTAATCTTCAGGATTATCTTTTTAATACGGATGTATATGAACTTCCGCCCCGGACAAGGCTGGAAATCATGAACAATCTCCGAAGAGAAATGATTGAAATTTTCAGCGGCAGAAATATCTTCTGAGTTTAGAGCTGTCGCTTTCAACATTTATTATAACTATCAGGAGGCACTTAAATGACATTATCTCAGGAACGTGCTCCGATCTATGAAGCACTGGAAAAATTTGAAAAGCAACGGGTAGTTCCCTTTGACGTTCCCGGTCATAAACGCGGACGTGGAAATCCCGAACTGGCACACCTTCTCGGGGAGCGCTGTGTAAGCATGGATGTAAATTCTATGAAACCGCTGGATAATCTTTGCCATCCGGTCTCCGTTATCCGGGATGCGGAGATTCTGGCTGCTCAGGCGGAACAGCAGCAGGAGCTGATGGAAGATATGGCAAAAAACATGAGAGAACTTTCAAAAGCAGCCCAGAAAGGAAAATTTGGTTTATTCAGATAAAAGGAGAGACAGATGCGCAGAAGAAAAAAATCAGAAAACGGAGGATTTAATGTCTGGAGATCATATTCAGATATGATGGCAGGCGTTCTGCTGCTGTTTGTGCTGCTGATGTGTGTGACTTTGTTTCAGGCGCAGAAAAGCTACGACGAGAGTATTAAGGAGCGCGATGAAAAAATAGCTCTCCAGGAACAATATACTCTGGAAATTCTTGCTCAGCAGAATGAACTGGATGAAAAGGAAGGTCAGCTGAAGGATCAGAATCAGCAGCTTAAGACGCAGGATGAGAAACTGAAGGATCAGGAAGAACTTCTTGCCCAGCTGGCGGCCAAGCTGAAGGATCAGGAGGCAACTCTGAATGAAAAGACTGCTCTTCTTAAGGACCAGCAGGCTCAGATCGATCAGATCATAGGAGTGAAGGCAGATGTAATTGAAGCGTTAAAAAAAGAATTTGCGAAAAATAATATCAATGTGGATATTGATACGCAGACAGGAGCCATGACTCTGGAATCCAGTGTTCTCTTTGCTTATGATGAGGCAGAACTGACAGAGGAAGGAAAGCAGGCACTGGAACAGGTGCTTCCTATTTACTGTAAAGTGCTCCTTCAGAAAGATTATATGAAATACCTTGCAGAGATCATTATTGACGGATATACAGATACGGATGGAGACTACAGCTACAATCTTCAGCTGTCTCAGCAGCGTTCGCTGGCAGTTGCCCAGTATCTTTTGAATATCCAGGGTAATTTTTTGAATTCTGATCAGAGTCAGAATCTGCAGGAATATTTGACGGTGAATGGCCATTCTATGGCGAATCCTGTTCTGGATGCCAATGGAAATGTGGATAAAGATGCCTCCAGACGTGTGGAAGTAAAGTTCCGTCTGAAGGATGAGGAGATGATCAGTGAGCTAAACAAGATCATGAGTGCCCAGGGAGAAAAAACAGCAGATACAGACAGTGCTTCATAAACATAAAAAAGAAAAAGCCGGTAAAAATAAAAAGAGATTTCAATGGAGACATCGATAAAGCATCTGCATATAATAAAAATAACCGGGTTTATTTTAATGAAAAAAGGAAGGCAGCCAGATGAGTATATTTTTTGGATTGATGATCCCTTTTTTAGGAACAGCGCTGGGAGCAGCCTGTGTGTTTTTTATGAAAAGAGAACTGAAGCCGCAGATACAGAAAGGATTTCTGGGATTTGCTTCCGGAGTGATGGTAGCGGCTTCTGTGTGGTCTCTTCTTATTCCGG
>OHJX01000432.1_pt1 | contig 17150 bp, 20 predicted proteins | sample 1568671 | NCBI WGS metagenome assembly OHJX01 (sample SAMEA3879589, study PRJEB24766) | human gut metagenome | biome: human-associated habitat; feature: feces | place: USA | collected 1985/1987 | reverse complement strand
TCATTATGAATGAAAAAAGGATAAATTTGTAGTTACCCAAAAATTAAGCGCTTACATTCGTTATATCTATCAGAATGACATAAGTACTTATACATTTTAAATATCATACATCTTAGCTTGTATGGGAAAGGAGGATTTTGTGGATACGGATTTTCTTTTAATTCGGAAAATGAAGCAGGGCGATGAAGATGCTTTTGACAGATTCGTGCACAAATATTATGAAGAAATTCTAAGTTACTGTAGCCGTCATTATTATGACACAGAATATGCAGAGGATTTGACGCAGGAAACGTTTCTTCATTTTTTTACAAAATTATCTGATTACCATTACAAAGGCAAGACGAAAAATTATTTATACACTATTGCAGGCAATCTTTGTAAAGATTATTACAAGAAGAAAAAAGATATTCTGGCGGAGACGGAGGATTTGGACAGAAATGCTTCAATGGGAGCGAATCAGGAAGATATTTTGTTAGACAAGGTTGTTATCGAAGAAGCTCTTAGAAGACTGCCGGAGGAATATCGGGAAGTGATTATTTTGTATTATTTTCAGAATTTAAAACTTTCTGAGATTGCAGGTGTATTACAAATAAATTTATCATTAGTAAAATATAGAATCAGACAGGCAAAGAAACAATTAGAACAATATTTGGGAGAGGAGGATTTTTATGAATCTGGATAATAAAATGAAAAATTACAAGAAACAAACAGAAGCGAAATCCAGAGAAGATAAGATTTTGGATACTATTCGCAAATCTAAAGAAACATTTTATGAAAAAGAACAGGCAAGAATGTTGACTTACTGGGAATTTTTGTGGACACAGGTGAGGATGATTCAGAAAAAGTGGTGGCTGCTTCAGACACTTTTACTGATCTGCGTTGGATTTACCATACCGGGCATGGAAGATGATTTTTTCGTTCAGAGGAGTATGGGAGTTGCCGGGGTGTTATTTGTGGTACTTGTAATACCGGAGCTTTGGAAAAACAGAACCAATCACTGCATGGAGATAGAAGCCGCCTCCTTTTATTCTCTGCGACAGATTTATGCGGCAAGAATCCTGCTCTTTGGTATAGTAGACATTTTTCTTTTAACTGTATTTTGCGGACTTCTGCATGGGAAAATGCAGTTTACATTTTTGGATTTATTAATGCAGTTCTTGTTCCCAATGGCAGTGACAGCGTGTATTTGCTTTGGTTTATTATGTAATAAATATGCAGTAAACGAAATGGTTTCTATTGCCCTGTGTCTTTTGTGGAGCGCAGTGTGGTGGATGATTACATGGAGTGAAGAAATTTATACGGCGCTGGTAACTCCGGTGTGGATTTCATTGTTTGGAATGGCAGTATTGTTTCTTGCAGTTGCTATTTATAAAACTTTGAGAAATTGTTCTGGCTGTTAATGACAAAACAGTCAGAATATGAAGAAACAGGAGGTTTCGAGAAATGGAAGTAAGGATTAACAATCTAACGAAACAATTTGGCGGCTTTACAGCAGTGAATTGTTTAAATATAACGATGACAAATGGAGTTTATGGACTTTTGGGTGTGAATGGAGCGGGAAAGACAACGCTTATGCGTATGCTCTGCACTTTGCTGCATCCTACAGATGGACAGATTACCTGTGATGGCAGGGATATCTTTAAGATGGATGGGGATTACCGGAAAATTTTAGGATATTTGCCGCAGGACTTTGGCTATTATCCGGAATTTACGGTGCAGGATTATCTGATCTATATTGCAGCTATCAAAGGGATTCGTCCGGCGGTAGCGAAAAAAAGGGTGAAAGAATTAATCGCAGCCGTTGGTCTCCAGAAAGTTGCCCACAAGAAAATGAAGAAATTATCCGGCGGGATGAAACGGCGTGCGGGAATTGCTCAGGCAATGCTGAATAACCCGAAGATTCTGATTTTGGATGAGCCTACGGCAGGGCTGGATCCCAATGAGCGTATCCGGTTCCGAAATTTGATCAGCGAGCTGGCAGAAAACCGTTTGGTACTTTTATCTACCCATATTGTTTCGGATGTGGAATATATTGCCAATGAGATTTTACTTATGAAAGACGGAAGTATCATGCACCGTGGAACGGCAGAAGAATTGATAGATACCATGACAGAAGGTGTGTGGAAATGTTTTGTCCGGAAAAATGAAGTGTCCCGTTATTTGAAACAATACAAGATTTCCAATATGAAGTCTGAAGTTCAAGGTGTAGAACTTCGGATTATTTCCAAAGAAAAACCAATGGAAAACGCAGTGTTAGAAGATGCAAATCTGGAAGATGTATTTCTGTATTACTTCGGAGAAAAGGCAGGTGAAGAAAATGTTGAGATTTGAGCTTAAGAAAATATTTTCAAAGACAGTAAATAAAATCGTATTGCTGGTGTTGCTGGCAGTTTTGTTGGCGGCAAGTTTTTTGACTATCAATGGAGTCAGATATGTTGAAGAAGACGGGAGTGTACTTACGGGAATTTCGGCAGCTCGAAAGCTTCAGGAAGAAGAAAATAAGTGGAAAGGGGAGCTTACGGAAGAGGTTTTTGAACAGGTGCTTACAGAAAATCAGAAAATCAATGCGGAAGCTGGCGGCATTGAGGATATGGATAATCAATATTTTTACCAAAAGCAAAGCTTTTATGAAATCCGCAACTTAATAAACGATGCCCTTGTGGGATATGAAGACTATGATTATTACAGAGTGGATTATGTTCCGGCAGATGAGAAAGTTGATGTTTACGGAAGCCGTCTGTCTGCACTGGAATCATTGTTGGAAACTAAAGAGATGAAAGAGGGATTTTCCGAGAAGGAGAAACAATTTTTAATCCGGCAGTGGGAAGAACTTGATACGCCGTTTTATTATGAGTATGCCGGAGGCTGGAAAGCGATTCTGGAAGATTCTCAGGTTATGCAGCCATTACTTGCGGTTATAGTTGTTGTACTGGGATTTTTAGTATCCGGTATTTTTTCTGATGAATTTCAATATAAGGCAGATGCTATTTTCTTTTCTTCAAGGCTTGGAAGAAATAAAGCAGTGTTGGCGAAAATAGGAGCAGGTATTTTGACTGGTACGATTGTGTACTGGGGAGCTGTTTTATTCTATACTTTGATCGTACTTACAGTTTTGGGAGTTGGTGGGGGCAATTGCCCGATACAGATTTCCAATTGGAAGGCAATGTATAATCTGACCTATTTCCAGGAATATTTGCTGGTAACGGCAGCCGGATATGTGGGAAGTTTATTTATTCTTATGGTCGCAATGCTTGTATCTGCTAAGACACGCTCTACAGTGATTGCCATTACTATTCCGTTTGCACTGGCGTGCGCACCTATGTTTATCGGAAGAATCAGCATTTTCTCACATATCACAAACTTCCTACCGGATATGTTACTTCGTATCTGTGTGGAACTGGATCAGTTCCTGATTTGTGAAATCGGTGGGAAAGTATTGGGATTATTTACATTTTTAATACCGTTGTATCTGGTGTTGTATATACTGGGGCTTCCGGTACTGTATCAAGTGTATCGACGTGTGGAAGTAAAGTAGTATATAATGAAAAGCACTCAGCAGCTATGTCAATATCATATGAGAAGAATGCCTGCATATTTCAAATAAGTATAGTATTATAATTATGAAGAGGAAAACCCGGGATACAGATCTATCCGGTGGATATGACCAGTGAGACGAAGAAGAGGAGGGAATGTCTCAACATCACTCCGTAAATAAAAAGTGAGTCGGTATGCCCTGCCAAACGAATTTGTCGAGCACATCTTTGAGACTTCAGGCTCAAAGTGAGCGCAGACTGAGTTTGCGGGCATAACGATTCATCTTTATGGTAAGCCTTAATCCACCGTTTTGATATCCATATCTTTTGGAAGGATCAGGTTCAGGAAAATCGACACCACAAATACCACGGCAACTACATTTCCAGAAAATACGGACTGCAGGATTTCCGGGAAAATGTGCCAGATTTCTGTTTCACTGGCAGTGGTAAATCCGATTCCGATAGAAAGGGACAGGGCTGCGATAGTGATATTTCTCTGGGTGAATCCCGCTTTGGAAAGCATTTCAATTCCAGAGGTGAGGATGGTTCCGAACATCATGATCGTACAGCCGCCCAGCACAGAGTCCGGGAGGGAGGCAAAGAAATTACCCACGGGAGGAAGCAGACCTGCCAGAATCATACAGACAGCTCCGGTCATAATGGTAAAACGGTTTACCACTTTCGTCATGTTGATCAATCCCACATTCTGGGAGAATGAGGTTACCGGCGGACAACCCAGCAGAGCGGAGAATGCGGAGGCATAGCCGTCACAAGCAAGAGAGCCAGTGATTTCCTTTGTGGTAATGTCCCGTTTCAATCCTCCGGATGCCAGAGCGGTAGTGTCGCCAATGGTTTCTGCCGCTGATACAAGGAAAATGATGGCAACGGAAAAAATAGCTCCCGGATGAAATTTCGGTTTGTAGGGCATCAGGTGAGGAAGAGAGACAAAACCACCGGAGAAAATCACGGAGAGGTCTACTTTTCCCATGAAAATAGCGAGGATATAGCCCACGATCAGACCGACCAGTACGGATAATTGTTTCAGATAACCTTTTGCCTTGATATTCCAGATCAGGCAGACCAACAAGGTAACCGTTCCCAGAATCAAATTTTGGGCAGAACCGAAGTCATCGTTATAACCGCCGCCGAAGGATCTGGCGCCTACGGTGAAAAGCGAGTAACCGATGGCAGTTACCACGGAAGCCGCTACGATGGGGGCGATGAGTTTCTTCCAGTATTTTGCCAGCAGACCGAGAGTACCTTCCAGAACACCGCCGATCAGGACAGCGCCGATCACAGCCGGATAGCCATAGTTTGCGGCAACCGTACTTAAAATTGTCACAAAGGTAAAGCTTACCCCCATGACGATGGGCAGTCGGGAACCGATTTTCCAGATGGGATATAGCTGGATCAAAGTTGCAATTCCCGCTACGAACATAGCATTCTGGAGCAGGATGGCAATTTCAGCCTGTTTCAGCCCTCCAGCGGCAGCAATAATGGTGATGGGCGTCAGATTCGAGACGAACATAGCCAAAATATGCTGCAGTCCGAAGGGGATTGCTTTCATAATCGGAACACGACCGTCCAGATTATAAATGTTGGAAACACTTTCATTTGCATGATTTTTCATAAGTATCTTTACTCCTCTTTTGTATTCTTTCCCAGTTTACCATAAAACAGTATTAAGGTCAAAAGCTGCCTGATGATTCTGAGAACGATAAAAAAGCTATTTTAGTATCAAATTTCATAATGCATCTCAAAATGCTTTGGCTGTTTTGGTTCGCCATTTCGTAAGATATTTGAACTTCAAGATAATTTTGGGTATTATGGTTATGATTGTTTCCGATTAACCCAGAAATTGTCAAATTTTTAGGAGTTTTGAAGAAAATTTCTTCTATAATACCCAATCACCAGATTTAAAAATGTCCAGAAGGTGTATAGTGTTTGCGACAGTGATGTGATAAAATAGAGGAAATATTTTCATAGAAAGGAGAAGGTTATGAAGGTAATGAATGCAGAATGGCGAGATCGGGTAAAACACTGGACCCGGACGCTGAAGGATGATTTTTATCAGCCGTTGGGGGAAATATCATGGGAGGCTTTTCAGACGATGGATCTGCTTTCCCCACAGGAAGCGTCGAAGAATTCCTTTGTGCCGGTAAATCCCGGTTTTACATGGGGGCATACCTGGGAATATTGCTGGTTTAAAGGGAAAGTTACTCTTCCCGATGCCGCAGAGGGAGAGCGGATTGTATTAAATCTGAATCCCGGCGGAGAATCCTGTCTATTTGTAAATGGAAAAGAGTTTGGTACATACCGGGCTTCCTGGGTGGATGCACCGCATCATTTTATGGAAGATAATGCGCTGACCTTGCAGGGAAAAGCAGGGGAAGCATTTGACATTCTCATGGAAACTTATGCGGGACATTTTATTCCGGAATCTCCGGACGGAGGCTGCGCAACGGGACCGGTACTTCCAGGAACTTATACAGATCCGTTAAAAGAGGGGGCAAGAAGTGTTCTGGGAATGTGTACCTACGGTATCTGGAATGAAGACGCATATCAGTTGTATATGGATGTAGATACGTTGAGTAGACTGCTGACAACGCTGGACGAAAGTTCCCTTCGTGCGGCAAAAATAGCGAAGGCTTTGGAAAAGTTCACTTTAATTGTTGATTTTGAACAGTCCCGGGAAAAGAGAATCGCTTCTTACAGGGAAGCCAGAGAAGCTTTGCGTCCGGTTATGGAAGCAAAAAATGGTTCCACAGCGCCGGTATTTTATGCGGTGGGAAATGCTCATCTGGATCTGGCATGGCTGTGGCCGGTGGCTGAGACGTATCGGAAGACGGAGCGTACCTTTGCCGCACAGCTGCGTCTGATTGAAGAATATCCGGAATATAAGTTTATCCAGAGCCAGCCTGCATCTTATGAGATGTGTAAAAAATATTATCCAGAGCTTTTTGCCAAAATCAAAGAAGCGGTGAAAGGCGGTCAGTGGATCGCAGACGGCGCTATGTGGGTGGAACCGGATACCAATATGGCAAGCGGCGAGGCGCTGATTCGTCAGCTGGTGCATGGAAAACGGTATTATAAAGAAGAGTTTGATGTGGACAGCCAGATTTTGTGGCTGCCGGATACGTTTGGCTATACAGCGGCTCTTCCCCAGATTTTACAGGGATGCGGCGTACATTATCTGGTTACGCAGAAAATTTTCTGGTCTTATAATGAAGGCGATCAGTTCCCGTACCACTATTTTACCTGGCAGGGTATGGACGGTTCTGAGGTAGTTTCTTTCCTGCCAACCAGTTATACGTACCGTACAGAGCCAAGTGAGGCGAATACCATCTGGAAAGAGCGTACGCAGGTACAGGATCTGGATGCGTTTCTGATGCCTTACGGTTACGGGGACGGAGGCGGCGGTCCTGCAAGGGATCATATTGAATATGCCCTTCGTCAAAAAGATCTGGAAGGCAGTGTGAAGATGAAAATGGCAGGTCCTATGGAATTTTTCAAGGATATGGAAGAACAGGGAGGACCAGTCAATACGTATGTGGGAGAATTGTATTTCAGCGCCCACAGAGGTACGTATACGTCTCAGGCAATGGTGAAAAAGAGAAATCGGAAGAATGAACTCCTTCTCAGGGAGATGGAATTCTGGAGTAGTCTGGCTAAGAGAAAGGGAATGGAATATGAACTGGAAAAAGCAGACGAACTCTGGAAAGTATTGCTGTTGCATCAGTTCCATGATATTCTTCCTGGTTCCAGTATTGCAAAGGTTTATGAAGAGGCAGAGCAGGCGCACGCGGCTCTTGAGGCAGATGCCGAGGTAATGAAAGAAAAGGCGCTGCATGCTCTGACAGAAGAAAATAAAGATGCAGTTACCGTATGGAATTCTCTGAGTTTTGGCCGGAAAGCTCTTGTGGAACTTCCAGAAGCTTTTGCAAAAGGTGCAAAAACCTGTGATGGCGAGGAAGTACCGGTGCAGGAAATCGATGGAAAATTAAAAGGTCTGGTATCTCTTCCTGCATGTGGAGCGATTTCTCTGGAGCCGGCAGAAAAATCTCAGGAACTGGATGGAGTAACTGTGACAGAGGATTCTGACGGTTTTGTGATGGAAAACAGTCAGGTGATCGCAAAGATCAATCGTATGGGTGAGGTGATTTCCTTTGTATTGAAAGAATCCGGACGGGAATTTGCAGCAGAACCTATGAACCGCTTCCATCTGTATAAAGATGTGGCGCGATTGTTTGATGCCTGGGATATTGATTCCAATTATCTGGAGCAGGAAGTGACCGCTGCGGAAGGCGTGACTGTGACAAAAGTGGCAGACGGACTGGAAGGCGTGCTGAAAGTAACCGGAAAAATCAGCGAATCCACCTATACCCAGTACATCCGTCTGGCAGCAGAGAGCAGAAGAGTAGAATTTGAAACAGAAGTAGACTGGAGAGAGCTCCATCGTCTGCTGAAAGTAGGATTCCCGGTGAATGTATATGCAGAAAATGGAATCAATGAGATGCAGTTTGGTTATGTGGAGCGTCCGACCCATCGTTCTAAATTGTATGATAAAGACCGTTTTGAAGTATGCAATCATCGTTATAGTGCATTATGTGACGGAGCCCACGGCGCAGCAGTATTGAACGACTGCAAATATGGTATCAGCATGAATGGAAATGCGCTGGAGCTGACGCTTCTTCGGGCTGCATCCTGTCCGGAAATGCGCGCAGATAATGGCGTTCATACTTTCTGTTATGGATTTACCGCATGGGAAGGAAACTTTGTGGACAGCGACGTGGTAAGACAGGGTTATGAACTGAATGTGGCGCCGCAGGTGAGCAGTGGAAAAACAGCGTCTTTCCAGGCTGTACTTGTGGAAAAATCCAATATTATTCTGGACACCATGAAACCGGCAGAAGACGGATCGGATGATGTGATTCTTCGATTCTATGAGGCTAAAAAGGCGGCAGTGGATACAGACATTATCTGCAATCTTGGTGGAAAGAAAGCATACCTTTGCGATATGCTGGAAAATGTACAGGAAGAAATTTCCATGGAAAATGGAAAAATGAACCTTACTTTCCGTCCATTTGAAATCAAGACGGTGAGAATAAAATTTTAAGTAACGGCTGACAAGAAGAACCATAGTATCCGAAAGAGGGGGTACTATGGTTCTTTGTCTGAGACAGGAGGGAGAGATTGTGTATGAAGAGTGAGAAAAATATCTGGCAAAAATTACTACCCTTTTGGATTTATTGTGCAGCTCTGGCGGTGCTGTTTATTTTGGGTTATTGTTTTCCTATTCTCATTTTGTTGATGGTGGCTCTGGTTGTTCCGCTGGTGATAATCTGGGCGGTGATCGTCTATCTTTTGGGGAGCGCTGTGGAGAGAAGATGTGAATGGGAAAAAAGAAGCGTAAGGCTGGCAGCAGCATTTCTTTGCTCCCTTCCGGCAGTTGTAATCTTTCCCAATGGTATTTTGCTGGTTGTCCATATGCTGCTTTTCTGGGCGGGGGAAGGAATGCAGTGGATGGAGATAAAAATGGAGAGAGAGGAAGAGAAAAAGGATATTGAAAAGATGGAGTGATTCATCTATGATAGGGGAAAGGATACAAATGAGGAGGAAGGAAAAGTGTTTCAATTATTATTAGCAATTATTTATGTGGCGTTTATCAGTCTGGGGCTTCCAGACGCTCTGCTGGGGTCTGCCTGGCCCATCATGTATCAGGAATTTTCTGTTCCTGTTTCTTATTCCGGCGGCGTTTTTATGATTATAGCGGTGGGAACTATTATTTCCAGTTTCCAGAGTGACCGTTTAACCAGAAAATTCGGAACCGGTAAGGTAACTGCCGTCAGCGTTATGATGACCGCTGTGGCGTTGTTTGGATTTTCCATCAGCAATTCCTACTGGATGCTTTGTCTGTGGGCGATTCCTTATGGTTTGGGCGCAGGAAGTGTGGACGCGTCTTTGAATAACTATGTGGCGTTGCATTATACCAGCCGTGATATGAGCTGGCTTCACTGTATGTGGGGAATCGGAGCTTCGGTGGGACCGTATATTATGGGATATGCGCTTACAGGAGGAAATAGCTGGAATATGGGCTATCGATGGATTTCTTATCTGCAGTTGGCGTTGACTTTGGTGTTGTTTCTCAGCCTTCCGCTCTGGAAAAAATCAGTGGGTGAGAAAAAGGGAGAGACGGAAAGCGTGCAGGTGGATGCATCGAAACCGCTTTCTTTAAAAGAAATTTTTGGAATTCCCGGAGCAAAAGAGGTTATGATTTCCTTTTTCTGCTATTGCGCTTTGGAACAGACCGCCAGTCTGTGGGCGAGCAGTTATCTGGTATTTCACCACAAGATGCCGGAGGATGCCGCTGCGGGATTTGCCAGTCTTTTCTTTGTGGGAATTACGGTAGGGCGATTTCTCAGCGGTTTTCTTACGATGAAATTCAACGATAAACAGATGATCTGGCTGGGAGAGGCAATCACGTTAGTGGGGATTCTTACTTTATTTTTGCCGTTTGGAAAAGCTGCGGTGATTCCGGGGCTGATTCTGGTGGGATTGGGATGCGCTCCGATTTATCCCTGCATTATACACTCTACTCCTGCAAATTTTGGAGCGGAAAGATCCCAGGCGATGATCGGTGTACAGATGGCATTTGCGTACATAGGAATCTGTGTGATGCCGCCGATATTCGGTTTGATTGCGAATCATATCAGTATATCTCTGTTTCCAGTATATATGCTGCTGATTTTGGCAGTGATGGCGGTGATGTATCAGAGAATGTTGGGAAAGGTAAAAAACAGATAAATAAAGAGCGGGCAGTTCCAGGAATTACAGTGGGACATGAAATGGTGGGAATTGTGGAAGAAGTGGGAAGTAAGGTACAAAAGGTTAAACCGGGAGATCGGGTGACGGTAAATGTGGAAACCTTTTGTGGAGAATGTTTTTTCTGTAAACAGGGATATGTGAATAACTGCACCGATCAAAATGGAGGATGGGCGCTGGGATGCCGGATGGATGGAGGACAGGCAGAATATGTGCGTGTGCCTTATGCCGATCAGGGGCTGAATCGGATTGATACTTCGATTACAGATGAGCAGGCTCTGTTGGTGGGAGATGTGCTGGCGACGGGATTCTGGGCGGCAAAAATCTCTGAAATCGGTCCTAAGGATACGGTGGTAATCCTTGGAGGCGGTCCCACAGGAATCTGTACGCTTCTGTGTGTGATGCTGAAGAAACCGGAGAAAATTATTTTGTGCGAGATAGATCCGGAGCGGATTGATTTTGTAAAAAAGCATTACCCGGAGGTGCTGGTGGTAAATCCCCGGGAAATCGATGTGGAACAGTATGTGAAAGAACAAAGCGCTCATGGAGGCGCCGATCGGGTTCTGGAGGTGGCAGGCAGTGCGGATACATTTCAGTTGGCATGGAAAATTGCCCGTCCCAACGCCATTGTGACAGTGGTGGCTCTTTACGAGGAATCTCAGGTTCTTCCCCTTCCCCAGATGTACGGGAAAAATCTCACTTTTAAGACCGGGGGTGTGGATGGATGCGATTGTGATGAGATTTTGGAGCTGATCCGCCAGAAAAAAATAGATACGACACCTTTGATTACGCATACTTTCCCTTTGAGTGAAATAGAAAAGGCGTACGATATTTTTGAAAATCGAAAAGAAGGCGTGATCAAAGTGGCGATTCGACCATAAGAAATAAGGTGACAGGATGAATTGGAATTTATTTTGGGGAATGTACGTTTTTGCATTTGCGCTGCCATGCTGGATTTGCTTTTATTTGCTGGTGGTACGGATCAATACTCCCTGGGAATCAGCGAATGCAGAAATAGAGACGAATCTTACCACAAGGGAAAATCTTCCTCTTCAGCTGAAAGTGCAGATCAGGTGGAATAGTTTTGTGAGTATTGAGAACTCTCCTCTATTTCAGCTATATCCTGTAGGGTCAGAGGCAGATATTTATTATAATCCGGCAAAACCCAAAGAAGCATTTGTGCAGCGGTATGAGAGAGTGCCTCGTTGGCTGGGGATTTTATTGGCGGGTATGGCTGTGCTTTTGATGATTATAGGATTGTGCATAATATTTGGACCGGAAATTGTGATGGCGTGGTGAGGGGCAGGAAAATGGAATATTGTAAAATGAAAGAAGAAAATATTGATTCTGTGATCCGCAGATATGTCTCTTATTACAATGACAGTGAGGGCGGATGCTGGACGTATGAGAAAGCGTGGAAAAGAATTCATCAGATTATGACTATGGAGGACTCTCAGTGTGTGATTCAGTATGAGCATGGAAATATGACAGGATTTGCCATGGGATATTATAAAGTATTTGATGATCTGACAGCATACTATTTGGAAGAAATTGTCATTTTCAAAAACTATCAGAATCAGGGATATGGAACGGCATTATTAGAAGAAATCGAAAAAATGGTGAAAAAGAAAGGGGCAGAACATATCGAATTTATTTGTATGAAAGATGAACATCATATGCATTTCTATGGGAAGTTGGGATATTATGCGTCGGAGAGAATTGCGTTGATGGGGAAACATTTTTGAGAGTGGTGGAAAATAGATGAGTAAATCTCCGCAGTAAAAACATATGGAGGAAAATGTGATGAATAAGAAATGGAAATACTTTGATGATCTGACAGGAAAGTGCTATTTAAATATGGCGGGAGCAGAAAGAGACGGCAGCTGCTGGCAGCAGGCGTTTGAAATGTTGAAAGAGATTATTTTGGAAGAGCGAAAGAATGATTCAGAATTTGCAGCAGAATTAGAACAAATCGATGATGCGACGGACTATTCTTTTGATATTCAGGAGTGGCTGGAAGATTGTCTGGATGAAGTAGACATGAGAGAGGATTATGAAACACTTTTAAAAATGTGTGATGATCTGCTGACATTATTTGGCTGGCCGGAATATACAGGTTCCGATATTAAATTCAGAAAAGCGATTGTGCTTTGCAAGCTTGGAAGAATGAAAGAAGCCGTACGATTCTCAGAAAAGTGGATACAGAAAGAGCCGGAAAATATTGTGGCAGCTACTGCGGCGGTATATGTATTTACAGATGCAAAAAAATATGAACAGGCGGAAGTGCTGGTAGACAAATTTATTATCGACAGATCAGAATGTGGAGATGAAAATGATATTATGTTTACTGCGGCTTCAAAGCTGTATGGGGTAATGGGAAAAAAGAAAGAGAAAAAAGAGGTAGATAAGGCATTAGAAGAATATGATGATTATCTGGAAAAATATTTTTCAGGGGATGGAATGGACGAAGAGGACGAGGATATGGAGTTTCCGTTTTTCTAGAAAAGTGTGTATATAGTGGGATGGAGATAAGTGATGGATGAAATACAGAATAAGGAAATACGCCCCTCTCTGGAAAAATATCCTGGCATATGTGAAAAATCCGGGAAGTCACTCTGTACGATTTACCCTAATGAATTATACTTTACTGTGTTGGTTGTGGTGGGGCGAAAAGAAAGGGAACAGAAATGGCTGACGATCGATCTGGAAGATAAAGATGAGATTTACCGGTATGTGCTGCGGCTGATTCAAATACGAAGATGTGCTGCGCTTTTGAAAGTAAAAGGAGACAATTAAATATAAAAAATGTTGTGGAAAATAAAAAAATACTGCTAATAATCAGAATGCATTCTGTGAATGGGAAAAGAAGAAATGATGAATACAATAAGAATACCTGGTGGACAGGCTTGCAGTGGCAGTTAGCTGAGTTCCGTGTCCTTGTCTTTTTGGAAGATTGGAATGGATTTTAAAAGAGGTTCAGCCGGATGTGATGGAAAAGTATGCCCGGTTTGTCTGGGAAGAAGTAATATGTATGGATGGGACTGAGGGTCCCGGTTGCCGGACGCAGGAATGTGGAGAGATGTAATTTGGAAAATTTTACTTCCGATATGTTTCAGAGTTTGGATTTCAGCCCTTTCCCTGCCTGGAAACAGTGAAAACTTTTACGGAAGAATCGGATAGAAATATTTTTTTGTATTGTTATGGAGAAACATCAGAGAAACTCTTCTGCAAATGGAAAAATCATGAATTATATGGAGCATTTTCGGAGAAACAGAGGAAGATGTATGGGAACGATTATCTGGCAATTAAATGATTGCTGGTCAACAGCGAGCTGGTCCATGATTGACTATGAAGGGCGTTAGAAAGCAGTACAATATTATGCGAAAAGATTTTTTGCTCCTTTGATGATTTTCAGTGAAGAAGAAGGTATTCTGACACAGAATCAGAATATAAACGCTGAACCGTATGGATTGAAAAAATCGATTCGCCTGTGCGTAGAGAATGAAACGAAAAGGGCAGAAGAAATGGTGGTTCGCTGGTCTTTTTCTTTTGGGAGATTTTATTGTGCTATGGAACTAAATCGGTTAGAATAGAATACAGAAAGACGTTTATATAGACATCAAGAAGGGGATACTGGTGCCAGAAGATAAGGGGAAAGCTTCCTGTATACTTTAAATAGGTCAAGAGATTGACATAGAAAAATACCTCAAGTACATTTAGATTATTACTGACCTGACCGTTGGTAAAATCTAAAGAGTACAAGAGGTATCTAAAATGAATGTTAAAGGAACAAAGAAGAAAAATCAAGTAGTAAAAGCAAATATTATGGAACAGCAGGAGCTTTTGAAAAAAGCGGAGGTGATCAAGTCAAATCTAACAGCATCAACCTGGCATGAGTTAGAAACCAAAGGCAAGTTCGACAAGAACGAAAAACTCTCATTCATCAGTGATGACATGCTTATCTTAGGATGCGATGTAGGCAGCGAAACACACTATCTGAGGGCGATTGATACCAGAGGCAGAGAATTCAGTAAGTCCGCATTTCCGTTCAGCAATGATTCAGAGGGATTTCAAAGTGCAAAGGAATGGCAGTAAAAATAGCTGCGGAGCATGACAAGAAACAGATAGTGCTTGGCTTAGAGCCGACCGGTCACTACTGGTTCTGCCTTGCCACATGGATGATCTCTAACGGAATCAGCGTTGTTCAGGTAAATCCATACGCTGTGAAGCAGACAAAAGAGGTTGAAGATAACAGCCAGTTAAAGGATGACACAAAGTATATTCAAATAATAGATGGCTCAGAACTTCTCAGCAAATATAAAATAAGGTCACGGTTTGAGGATATCACATTGAATACAGATCAACTTTCTACAGGATGCAAAACGGTATTGAATGTATTGTATTTTCCGGATAAGGTGTTTTGTCTGAAAGAATGTGGAAATAATGCTTTGGAGATATTATATGGTTTCGAAGAGGGAAATGTATATAGTGAGTATGCAATGATTCCGTTTAACATGGAACGCGTGAAAGTTCAAACTAGAGAATGTAAAGAGATCGAGGATTATGAGGAATTAAAGGAGTGGTGGGAAAATGAAGAGTAAACCGATTGTAATGGAACATTTTTCAACAGTGCATACCTCATTTGTGGTGGATTTTACTTTTACCAATAATATAACAATCTTAATGGGAGATTCATGAACAGGAAAGACGGCAACATTTTCATTTATCAGAGAATGTATGGCGATTAATCCTCAAATTCTGTGTTTGGATAATTATGATTATCAGAAAGATATAAAAGAAATACTCAGCCAGACAGAGGGGAAACTGGTTGTCATTGATAATGCAGATATTTTATTAGATGATGATACAAGAAAGTATATTTCACTGGATGATAAAAATCAGTATCTGATTATCGGAAGAAATCCGAAGAATCTGTTTGCAACGAAAGAAAATCTGTTTGAATTGGTAAGTGAAAAGGTCGGAGAGCAGACGGTGTTTACGATAGAGGCGTATATGTAACAAAGTGCTCTTGTTTGCTAGGAATGCAGGTGTCTAATATGAATATAGAAGCATATGATTTAGAATCGTTGAGAAAAGTAGTTCGGCTAGGAAAACAGGTTTTTCTGTTTGGACAGGAGAACGGCAAGATAAGCAGGTTGTTCATGCGATATTTGATTCGGGAAATTATACGGAAAAATTTGAACAGGATCTGGTAGAGGCAGAAAAATCAATCGTGATTTCCAGCCCGAATATCCGGCAGGATAAGGTTGACAGATTGTTAGTATAGGTAAAAGAACGTCAGGAAAATGGTGTGAGTGTTACAGTTATTACAACGGAGCCGGAGAAAGTTCTCTATGGTAATATAGATATGTGTTGTGAGTTGATTCGAGAGATGCAACAGGCTGCTATCCATGTCGTGACAAAAGAAGAAGTGGAAGAAAGGTTTGCTGTCATAGATGATGAATTGGTGTGGCATGGTGGTATGAATCTGCTTGGGAAAGAAGATGCGTGGGATAATTTGATGCGGATTAAAAATCATCAGGTGGCTGCTGAGTTGCTGGAGATTGCGCTGGGGAGTTTAGGGGAGACATAAGGATCGGTGCTTTTATTGTGTTATGGTTGGAAATGGGTTAGAATAGAGCACAGAAAGTAGTTTGCAACATAAAGTAAGAGGTGTTGAGAATGGTAGAGAAATTTTCAGAAAAAGATTGGAAGTTATTCCGCAAAAAAACTTCCGGACTGGCAGGAAGGTTATATGGAAAAGTTGAACAAAGAATATATTGAACTTTTAAGTGCGGAAGGAAATACATCATATAAATTCTGGGCATTGGAGAAACGAATTCAGGATAAGAAAGATTGCGGTGTGCAGTGTGAAATGAGTAGATCAAATCAATTTTATAATATGCTGTCGTTGTTAAACGAAGGGGCAATTACATTAGATGACCTTGAGGAATTTAGTGATGACCTTAAGAAGACGATGGCACATTTTTATAAGCAGAAGTAACTTACAAGAAATTCTTGTTGGTTCGTTTAAAAAAAGAAATTTTAATTTTTTTACAATATATATTCCGATAATGCAAATTATAGAATGTTTTAGCGAACTTTTTACAGAGCAAGATCCACCCCGTATTACCATATCGCAATTTCTTGCATATTCTTATTCGGAGTATTCACTTAATGGAGAGTAGCCCCATACCAGCTAATTGGTTTCGCAACAAAAATTATATATTTTCGGATAAATATGCAGCTATATGATTTTAGAGATGAAATCGTATGGTTGTTTTTGTCTTTAAATGACAATTTTTCACGAAGTGTTGCTTTTACATTGTGGTAAAAGCCAAGATATTTTAATGGGTCTGGGGTGTCACCGGCAAGAAGAAACCCACGAGATGACATGGAGAGGAAATCGATAATGTAATACAGGGGTGGATCTTGCTCTGAAAAAAATAAAAGAAATATGGAACTTGAATATTTAAGAAGTATTGGAGCAGCGGCTATTTCAGAAGAGGATGGACAGTTACATCCGACAGCGGCAGGTATGCTTATGTTTGGGGATGAGTATAATATCGTTCGGCATTTTCCGGAATATTTCTTGGATTACAGAGAGGAACTGGATTCGGCAATCCGCTGGACAGATCGTTTGCAATCCAGTTCGGGTGAATGGTCGGGCAATGTGTTTGATTTCTACTTCAGAGTTTATAATAAGCTGATAAAGGATATTAAAGTGCCTTTTAAAATGGTCGGAGGAGAGCGCATTGACGATACACCGGTTCACAAAGCGCTTCGAGAGGCTTT
>OHJX01000430.1_pt1 | contig 17248 bp, 19 predicted proteins | sample 1568671 | NCBI WGS metagenome assembly OHJX01 (sample SAMEA3879589, study PRJEB24766) | human gut metagenome | biome: human-associated habitat; feature: feces | place: USA | collected 1985/1987 | reverse complement strand
TTCCCATCCCGCCGTCAGGCTCAATCATGGCCGGGAATTCAAAAATCCCCATGCCGCCCATCATAAATTTACGGAAATTAAAGGCCCCATAAAAACCGCCGCCGATACAGCCGGCAATACAGCTGATAATAAACGGCTTTTTTAACGGAAGGAGAATTCCGTAAATGGCAGGCTCGGTCACCCCGAAAATACCGGAAATAAAATTAGGCAGCGCCATTTCCTTCAGCTGTCTGTTCTTTGTTTTGAAAAAGATTGCAAGAACCACCGCCGATGTGGCAAAGGTACAGGCAAAAAAAGGCATCATTACATTGTCATAGCCGTTGGTCATAATGTTGTTGATATACACCGGAATAAACCCCCAATGAAGTCCGAAAATAACAAGAATCTGCCATGTCAGCCCAACCAGCGCGCCGGCCAGCATCGGGCTGAAGTTACGCACCGTCATAACCCCCTGGGCAATCAGCGTAGAACCAAAGGTTGCCAGCGGCCCAATCAACAGAAAGCCTGCCGGAATGCTCACCAACAGCGTAAGCATCGGCACAAAGAAAAATTTTACCAGATCAGGAATAAATTTATTAAAGAATTTTTCACATTTGGAAGCAAAATAAACTACAAAAATAACAGGAATCACCGTGCCTGTGTAATCCATGGCTATCATGGGAATGCCGAAAAAATCAGTATATACGGCGGATTCGAACATCGTTCCGGAAAACAGTGTATACAGCACCTGCCCTCCTGCCGAAAGCGTGCCGGCCTGTACGGTGGGATAACACATAATCGCGCCGATTACCAGCCCTATCATCGGTTTCAACCGGAATTTTTTCGCGGCAGTATACCCAAGAAACAGCGGCAGGAAATGGAACAGGCCGTCACCAATAGCATTTAACACAAGATATCCGCCGCAGGTTTCCGGATACCACCCCAGCGCCACAAACAGGGCATTCAGCCCCTTCACCATACCACAGGCCGCCATAATACCCAGAATCGGCTGGAAAATTCCTGAAATAATATCAATTGCACGGTTAAACAGATTTCCCGACGGCGTCTCATCCGCCTTATCTGCACTGCCTTCCTCCAGCCCCAGCAACGGCATTACCTCCGCATATACCTCAGGCACATGATTCCCTATCACTACCTGATACTGGCCGCCGCTTTTCATAACGGTCACAACCCCGTCCATATTTTTGATGACATCATCCTTTGCCAGGCTTTCCTCCTTCAGTTTGAAGCGAAGCCTTGTAATACAATGTGTCAGACTGCTGACGTTTTCTTTTCCGCCCACATTCCTGACGATTTCTTTTGCCAGATTTTCGTACTTGCCCATTCTTTTTTCCTCCATTTTATAAATAATTATATTGATGAAGGTTTGGCCAACCAAATGTCACCATCCCGGCGTACGTGTCCTTTTAAGTAACTGCCCTGCCATGTACTGTTATTGTCACAATCATCCATTTGCCTTATGTATTATCCCTTTGCTTTATGAATCACCCGTTCAATATGAATTGTCAGATAAAGCTGCTCTTCCCTGGAAAGCCGGTACTCATATTTCTTCATGATAAACTGCGTGATTTTTTCCACACAGCGGTATGTATCCTGATATTTATTTCTGATTACCTCCAGCAGATCATCGCCCTCATCCTCATAGGTCCGCCGTTCAATCAAACGCTTGGCAAAAAATTTCAGATGCGTGATAAACCGGTAATAATACACATCATCCTCGTCAAAATCCACATGGAAATAATATTTTACTATATTGACAACTTCCTGCATTATCCTTGTAATTTCATACATATTATGCATCACGTCTTCGTCCATCTGGGCGTTTGCCAGATGGAGCGCAATAAATCCGGCTTCATCCTCTGGCAGGCGTACCTTGCATTTTTCTTCAATCAGTTCAAGCGCCCACAGTCCGATTTGGAATTCATCCCTGTAAAATCGCCGGATATCCCATAGAAGCACATTTTTTACCGTTATCCCGTCCAGGAAACGGACAATAGAGGTATGGACATGATCAATCAGGGATATGTACAGCATGTCGCTGAGCTTTTTACCCAGCTGTTCCCTGGCACGGGAAATTATTTCTTCCCCGATGGCAATGTGTTCCATGGGAATATCCTGTACCAGCGCCTGAAATTTGCTGTTGGCCTCCGAACCGGAAAGGAAGAAGGTCTTATCGATTATTTCATCGGGAATTAATTCACCCGCCTTCTTTTTGAAGCAGATTCCTCTTCCCATTACGACTTTTTCCCGGCCATTTTCATCCAGCACCACCGCCACATTATTGTTGAGAATCTTGTATATCTGCATATCCCCATCCTCCTGACAGTTCTGAAGTTTTGAATACAAAAAAACCTATATACACAAATAAATCCGGAAACACCTGCTTCCAAACATATTTCTGTATATAGGTTTAGCATGCTTTCACAATCGCTATCCTGTTCTGAAATTCAGCTTAGCACGATAAAAAGCGGAAGTCAATCTCCTTTTGGGAAACGCTTCCGCTTTCTCTTTTTTTTACAAAACAGGAGCTGTAATTTTGTTCATTTTCCCTATTAAATCAAACTACAGATACCGCTGTGAAATCAATCTTCCGCATTATACTGCATCGCATTTGTGGCAGAAAACCATTTGCGCTGTCAGAAGTCTTTGCAACGGTTATTCCTGCCCAATAAGAATTTCTGCTACCTGCAAATCAGTTCTGGCAGGAGCTTCTGTCAGCAGATCTGTAATCCTTTTTACATAAACCGGATCCAGCTCCATGACTTCCGCAATCTTTTGTACATCAAGTCCTTTTTCTGCCTTTTTCCGGATGATAGCTACTATTTCTGCTTTTCCTTCTGCCTTGCCTCTCTCAATCCCATCATTAAACAGCATCGTCCCTAACTTAGTCATCGCAATCCGCTCCTTTACTTTACTCAAATCTTCCACACCTAAAAACTTATCCGCAAGTGTGTACAATACTGCATACATTTTTTCCAGTTCGGTTTCCGTTACGGAAGCTCTGGAACCTTGCAGCAGTTCAATGCTTCTGATAATCCTGTCCCCGATATTCAGCCGGCCTGACATGAGCGGGGTTAAAAGCAAAGGTACCAGATCCTCTTTTCCCAACGGTTCCCCTTGCTTCTGTTTTTTCTCCAGCCCGGAAATTAAACTGTCTGCATTTTTATCCTTCAGACGTATAATATTTACCTGGTAAACATTGATTCCTTCCGTCAGTCTGTTCATTAATTTCCTGACATTTGAGGAACAGATTACATATGTAATCACTGCCACCTGGAATGTGCGGCTTGTAGCCGCTTCATATTCCCGGAAACGTCTCAGATCTTCCCTTGTGACGGAATCACTTTCAAACTCCAGATGTATCCACGTTCCTCCCGAAGTAATATAATTGAAATCCTGGTACATCTGCCTTGCCTCAAGCCTGACATTTTCGGTAGGCGCCGCATATCTTACCTCCTCCGTTATTCCCAGTAAGGGCAGCAGTTCCTCTCCGAAGTACTGGGCGGCCGTTTTCAAAGCCAGGTCTTCGTGGTTGATTTCCTGTACCTCTGCCTGTTCCCGCGCCCTGGCCTTTGCTTTTCCCCCGGTTTGTTCCCTTTTTTCCGGGCTTTTCTTTGTCTCTGTCTGTTTACCTTTTTCTTTCTGTTCGTGTTTATCCACACGGCCTCCTGTTCCGTAAGCCATGTGCAGATACCTGTCTTCCATACAATTATAGCTGAAAATCCGTCACCGGGCAACCGTATCTTACTATTTGATGTATCTTATTATCTGATTCATAATGCTTAACTAAAAATTAGTTGAAAGTGTTGTCCGATCCGGACAGAATATATGAGATATTTTATGAATTGGTAAATGAAAACTAATTGCGGCTGACAGACTCTTACACATGCCCGGCCGCCGGTGTTTTTATATAATACCATATATGCCGTTTTATTTAAAGCGGTTTTCAGATATATTATTAGACGGGATTATATTCCACATGGGTGTAAATAATTGTTTCGTTTATCGCCCTTGCCATAGTAGTTTCTATCCATTCCGCATAGGGAGGTAAAATCACGATTCAAGCTTAAGAAGTGTGGCAATACTTCAAAAAAATGACTTGTTGGGAAGTAACCTCATCCTCTTTTTTACAAATAATTATTTACGAATTTGCGAATAGTTTGAAAAGTAAACAACAGGCATGATACAATACTTCTTAGAAAATCACATGGAATATGAAGAAAATATATATTAGGCGGTGTGAAATGGATTTATCAAAGTCTGTTGATTTTCTCCTTGAAAATGCGGGAGATGTAATTAAATATCGACTTCATAAAGAAATTTTAAAAGATTTAAGCAAAACAGAGGAAGAAAACCTGTTTGAAAAGGTAATGCAAACAACTAATTTCAAACTTGTTAAAAGTTATGTAAAACCAAATGGATATATTGGCATAGGTATGCATACCGGAAACAATAAAGAATTACAGCTAAAAGAAGGTGAAGCAGCAGCAAGATTGTTGTCAAGCTATGCTGTTCCAAAGCAAGACAAAATTATTAAGAATTACATCAATGCTTTGAGAAATGACGAGATCTTAAAGGAAGAATTTTCCTTTTCATCGACTGCTTTCCGATTTTATAATGATAGATTTTTAGGTGTAAACTGCGGTTTTTCTTTGATGATATTGTTATATACAATGCAAGCCATGCTTGGATATGGTGACGATGCAGAAGTTAAAAAATATCAGAATGCAGCTTTACAAGCATTCGCTGATGTTTTAAAAATAGAGAAGCTATCCGACGTCACAAAAACCAATCAAAGAAAAGGGAAATATTGCTATCCATACATAGAAGAAAGCACATTTTTACCCTCTGTCTATCATTTAGCCGGGCTTGCTTATACGCAAAACTGGAGAACACCCGAGAATATTGAATTGTTAGCTGCTGCAATAAACCATCGAGACAGTATTCTGCCTGCAGATAACAATTTGCAGGTAAAAGTTAAAAATAATTATTATTCCGTCGGATTGCTTTTTAGACCAATTAAAATATTTTCCATTGATAATATTGACTTTATTCTTTATCGCAGAGTTTTAACCGAAATTGCTATGCTGGGTGTTGGTACAAAAGTGAAAGGGATACGGGAGAGTATGAATAATTTAGAAGAAACGCTTTCAAAAGATGTCATTTTGAAATGGAAGCTATCTTCTTATCAGAAACAACAATTAAGAACTTACCGGATTCCATCGGCATATTGCGATATTTGGCTTGAAGAAGATTATAGTAAACCACATGCGTTGGAGTGTGATTTAACATTTTGGGCTTTGCAATTTTTACACATTATCAATCATACAAAATGAGCATAACCTGCGTGTTAAAAATGCAGAGTAACCAGAATTCGCATTAAGATGATTTAATAATAACTGACATAAAAAACATAGCTACAATTCTACCCATATTCTACTTCCGGGGGATATTATTATTTCTGTTATAAGGTTACAATTATAGTAATTCTTCAGCAGGCCAGTTTGTAAATGCCGGCAGCGGCTGCAGGAGTTCACAGCATGTAGCAATCAATTTTCATTCGTGGTGATATCTGCGCAGACAGACATATCCGTTTGGATAGACTTTACAAACAGCCGTACAGGAATTAATCAATTACAAATTACGCCATCAATACACGGAGGTAACACAATGGATCAGTCAGCTATCGGAAAATATATCTATCAAAAAAGGAAAGCGAAAAACCTGACACAAACACAGCTTGCGGAAAAGCTTGGCGTTTCCAACAAGACCATCTCCAAATGGGAAAACGGCAAATGCATGCCGGATTACAGCATTATAGAAAATTTATGCAACACGCTGGGAATTACGATATCCGAATTCATAGATGCCGAAGACGCTGCTGATGACAGTATTCGTATGTACGATGAAAAGCAAATTACGGATCTGCTCAGAAGAACTCAGGAGCTTGAGAGTCAAAAAGCGACCATGTACGGCATGTTCCTTATCGTAATTGGTATCGCCATGCTGCTGATGTCCCACACTGTCGGCGGTTCCGATATGAAAGATTTTATGTCAGGCGTTCTTTTCGGGATTTCTGTCGGTGAAATACTGGTTGGCGTATATTGTATCGGCAGAAGCTTTCTCAGAAAATGAAGTTCTGGAAATACCGCTGTCCAAAAATTTCCCAACAGCAACGCCAGACAATTTGACCTGCCGGAACAATTATAATAAGGTTCCGGCAGGTCAGATACCGCCAGTCAGTCGGATACAACCTGCCGCTGTTGTCATTAACGGCATATACATTAATATACATAGGAAGGATATACATTGGAGCCTGTTAAAAAGCCATCTCCCTGAAAGTCCCCGCCATCCCGGCCACCAGATCCCACTGGCGCTCCATATACGATTTCAGCCCCGCAGCACTATCCCTGTAAACGTCACAGACCCTCCGGGGATCCTCAAAATGCGCCGCAACCGCATTGGCCGCCAGGAACCCGCTTTCCATTCCGGCCGAGATCCCTTCTCCCATGGGATTGAGGAAGCCTGCCGCCTCTCCGGTAAACAGCACACGCCCCATGCCAAAATCAATCCGGCAGCCGGGCCGGACATGGGGCATCAGCCATTTTTCTTCCTTCGTCTGCCTGTTGATCCGCAGATTATGCCGTTCCCGCATGTAACCAAGAAACCGGTCATAAAACAGGGGAATTCGCGCCGGATCCTTCACCGATACACCCAGGACAAGAAGATTGTCCTTCACATTAAACCACGCATCATATTCTGACAGCTCCGGCTGCAGATAAGCATAGAAATAATGAGGATCAAGGTCAATTGTGCCTTCATTGAAGGTTTGGTAGGTGGTTATACATTCCAGTGTTTCCTTTCGCAGCCTACGCCTGACCGCCCCCACAACACCTTCACAGTCCAGCACGTAAGCTGCTTTCTCCACGAAGGTTTCCTTCCCCTGCAGGGTGACCTCCACAAAACCATCCTTCTCTTCACAGGCAACCACCGTAGTGCAGTCTCTCACCTGCGCACCGCTTTCCCCTGCCTTTTCCGCCAGCCAGTTATCAAAGGAGCTGCGCCACACATTCAGCCCCTCCTGCGCAAACCGGTACTCCCTGCCGCAGTCATTCGTAAAAATCATTCCTCTGTTCTCCGCCGGCTCACAGGTCACCGATAAGGGCACGTTTTCCCCAAAATAAAGCTTTACCAAATCCATGGATCTTTTTATCAATACACCGGAACAGGATTTATATCTGGGTAACGCGCATTTTTCCGCAAGCAGAACCCGAAGGCCCCTGTCCGCCAGGACTTTAGCAGCTGTGCTGCCCGCCGGCCCTGCCCCAATAACCAATACATCATACATAATCATTCTCCCCTTGTAACTGCCCGTTGCGTTCACAGTTACCTTTCTTTTTTCCTTTGTTATATTCTCCCTCTGTTCTATTTTTCCTTTATTCTTTTTTTCTTTTGTTCTTCTTTTCCGCATCTTTCCCCGCCCCGCCATCCCAATCGCCAATGCCTCCTCCACTGTAAACCGTTTCTTCCTGCCCTGTCAATAAGCGATTCCAAAACATTGCAATATCCATTTGACAGGCCTGCTCCCCTGATATTAAGATAGAAGCAAATCAGCCTCCATCACCGCCGGAAGGCAGAAAGAAAACAGGTGCTTCTTTATGAATGCTAAAATCCTACTGGCAGATGACGAAAAGGATATTCTTGATCTTCTTGAAAATGTACTGCGAAAGGACGGTTTCCAGTCCATACAGAGGGCGGAAACCGGAATGGGCGCGCTGAAGGCCTGCCGGGAATTCCAGCCGGATGTGGTCATTCTGGACATCATGCTGCCGGATATTGACGGCCTGGAGGTGTGCAGGAAAATCCGTGAATTTTCCTACTGCTCCATTCTCTTTTTATCCTCCAGAAATGATGATATCGATAAAATCCTCGGTCTTTCCTACGGCGGCGATGATTATATTACCAAGCCCTTCAGCCCCCGGGAGGTCGTATTCCGCGTCAAGGCGCAGCTACGGAGGCAGCAGTACCAGAAAACGTCGCCGGACGGAAATGCCGCCCTGCTGAAAGCTGGCTCTCTTACCCTGGATCCGGAAAGCGGACGGGCCTATAAAAACGGAGAAGAAATCAGCCTGACCGGACGGGAATTCCTGCTGCTGTCCTATCTGATGGAAAATACGGATAAAATCATCAGCAAGGAACGCCTTTACGAACAGGTTTGGGGCGAATACAGCAGCATCTGTGATAACACCATCATGGTACACATCCGCCATCTTCGGGAAAAAATTGAGGATAATCCCTCCTCCCCCAGACAGCTCATTACCATAAAAGGGCTTGGCTATAAGCTGAAAAAGAGGCTTGAATCATGAAAAAATCCGGTTACCGCACTATTTTTCATATTTATCTGATTTTCCTCCTGGGCCTGCTTGGCGCCTTTCTTGCCTCCGCCTGTTTCTTTTTTCTGCTGATTACTTTCAGGAAGCCGGACGGTTCCCTTGCAAAAAGCGACTGGCCAAAGCTTATGACGGAAAGCTTCCGGGAAGAAATCCTTTTCCTTGACGGGAAGCCGCAGCTGTCACAAACAGGCCGCGAGCTGCTCCGGATGGAAAAAACAGGCCTGCAGCTGCTGGATGCCTCCGGCCGCGAGCTGTTATCCTGGCAGAAGCCTGAAGAAGCCCAAACGGGCTACTCGGCTGCACAGCTCCTGCGCATCGTAAGCAGCGGACATCTGGAAGGCAGGCAGGAATCCTCCTTTGCCGCAGTTTTCACAAAGGATGGGCAGGAGTACACCTGCCTGCTTCATTTTCCGGTAAAAATCTCGGAAAATACCATGTATCTTAACGGCGAACGTTTCTCCGGCGGAAAAAATGTCCTTTTGCCCATTGCTGCCGTCCTGCTTGTTCTCATCTCCTTTTTTGCTATCCTGTATGGCTTCAGGCTTACCCGCACCGTAAAGCAGCTGGTCATTTCCGTTGATGAAATCGCCGGGCGCTGCTATCTGCCCGTCCGGAGCACCGGGGCTTTCCGCGACCTGGGCGAAAGCCTGAACCGGCTGGACGCTGAACTCCGGGAAGGAGATCAGCTGCGAAGGGATACGGACAGAATGCGGGAGGAGTGGATCACCAACATCACCCACGATCTCAAAACACCCCTATCCCCTATCCGGGGCTATGCGGAGCTTCTTTTGGAAAATGGAGTCCCTGAGGAGGGCTCCTGCCGGCAGTACGCCGCTGTCATACTGAAAAATACCGCCTACATGGAAACACTCATCGACGACCTGAAGCTCACCTATCAGCTGGATAACCGCATGCTTCCCATCCACCGCAGCAGGCAGGATATCGTCCGTTTCCTGAAGGAGCTTGCCATCGATATCCTGAACACACCGGAATACGAAAACCGCACGATCCATTTTCTAAGTGACGATGCGCCCATCCTGTTTCCGTTTGACCCTACCCTCTTAACAAGAGCCTTCCGTAACCTGATCATCAATGCTTTTGTCCATGGAAATGAAAACACCGAAGTCACAATACTGGCCGCCGTTACGGATTCCGTGCTCCAAATCGCCGTTGCCGACAACGGAAGGGGAATCCCTCCGGAGGATGCGGCACATCTCTTTGACCGCTATTACCGCGGCCAGGATACCGGCCGGAAACCGGAGGGTACCGGCCTTGGCCTGGCCATCGTAAAAGGTATTGCCGAGCTTCATGGAGGCAGTATCAGCGTTTTCTCCCTGCAGCACCAGACCTCCAGGCTCCTCTACGGTTCCCCCGGCGCCAAACCGGTTTTGCTCAACATCCCTGCGGACAGCAGAACCCTGTTCCAGATAGACTTTCCTTTAATTAAGGTTAATTAAGGTTCCCTGAAAATCCCCTTAAGGCTGACAGCGTATCATGTACCTATGGTAGCTGCCAGCCTTATTTTGCATATGTGTAAGCCACGCAGAACCATAAAAATCAAATTCAGAGGAGGTATCTTGTGAAAATCATACTGAAGTACATCATCACCAACGTTAAGGAACGCAAGCTGCGGAGCGGTGTCATGCTGCTGTCCATTCTTCTTTCCACCACGCTTCTGTTCGTATCCTTTTCCATCGGCGCATCCTATGAAAGCGCCCAGAGGAAAATGGCGCGGGGGATGACCGGGAGCGCAGCACTGTCCGTATCCTCACTGTCCGGCGCAATCACTTCCCAGGACATTCCGGATTTGCCAGACATTGGAGCGGCGGTTGGCATATTGAAGGGATCTGCCCTTTACCATGAAAATGGTTATTATGAAACCATCGATCTCATTGCCGCCGATCTGCCTTCCCTTAACAAAATCAATCCGCCGCGCCTGACGGAAGGCGGGGAGCTTTCCGATTTTGAGGGAGACCGTATCCTGCTGCCGGATCGCTTTACATCAAAATACGGCATTCAAACGGGGGATGATTTTTCCCTGTGGATAGAAGGGACTCCGGTAACCCTTGAGGTTGCCGCAATCGCAGCCTACGATACCGTTTTCCTGCGGCACACAAGAGGCGCCACCGCGCTTTTGCCTATGGAAACGCTGGCCGCTCTTACCGGGCAGACGGAAGGCTTCAGTGAAATCCTGATAGCGCCTGCAGACGGCGTTTCAGCAGCGGCGCTGAAGGAAGCGTTGGCCGCAGCGCTGGCAGACGGTCTTCAGGTCACCGAAACTGTGAAGGAAGCGCAGATTGCCGCGGACGCCAGACAAAAGTCCATGCCCTTTTTCCTCATCAGCTTCTTTTCTCTTACCATGAGCGTTTTCATTATTTACAGCAGTTATAAGGTGATTACGCTGGATCGTCTGCCGGTCATCGGAACCTTCCGCAGCATCGGCGCAACACAGAAAACAGTCACCCGGATTCTTCTGCTGGAAAGCATGCTGTATGGCATTATGGGCGGTCTGCTGGGCATTCCTGTGGGAATCGCATTGCTGCGGCTGATTTTACAGGGCATGGGACAATCCCTTTCCCAGGGAATCGAAATCCCTGTCATCGTTTCCCCGGCCGGCATCCTTCTCTCCTTTGCCGTGGCCGTTGTTGTCTCCCTGTTAAGCGCCTGGCTTCCCATACGGCGCGCAAGCCGTCTTCCCGTGAAAAAGGTAGTGCTTGGAACTGTAGAGGAGGCACGATCTTCCCACCGTTTTATTGCCGTGAGCGGTGTGATCCTGTTTGCCATTTCCGCCCTTCTGCCCAGGGCTGTCACGAAAGATCTGCTTTATCCGGCCGGCGGTTTTTCCCTGCTGGGCCTCATTGCCTCAGCCATTCTGTTCGTACCTCTTTTTACCAATCTGGCCGCGCGGGGAATGGAGCGTCTGTATGGTGCTGTTTTCGGGAACGAGGGCAGGCTTGCCGCCCGGAATATGAGAGGCAACAGGAATACCACGCAGAATATTACACTGCTCTTCATCAGTATTTCCGCTGTAATTGCCATTCAGGTGGTGGGCGATTTTGTGACCGCCTATGTGAGCGATGTCTTTAACGGCGCAGAGCTTCAGGGCTTTGCAGACGGTCATATGGATCCCGCTTTTGTGGAGCAGGTGCAAAATATGGAGGGAGTGGAAAAGCTTCTCCCCCTCTATGTCTTTGAAAACAGTATTCAGGCCGGAAAAGCGGTCAGTCCTGATCAGGAAAACAATATAACCTTTACAAGGCTGGAAGGAACCGACAATCCTGACTGGTACTCCTCCATGTTTGCGCTTCATTATACAGAAGGCCAAAGACCGGAGGCTTCCGTATTTCAATCGGAAAGGACCATACTTTTGAGTGAAAGCTGTATGGAACGCAGCGGCTTTTCCACAGGCGATATAATTACGCTGTCGGATGGAAACGCTTCCTATAATTATAAAATCGCCGGCAGCTTTAAATCCCGGGCCACCGACGTGGAGGCCGTCATTTCCTCCCGCTGGGCGGCAGATGACTTCGGCGCTTCCTCCTATGATTTTCTTGCCTATACCGCCGCCGATCCGGATGCCGTTATGGTGCAGATCCGGGATCTCTTCGGCAATACCTCCAACTGGAGCCGGACCGTAGAGGAGTTTAATACCGACGCCCTTTCTACAGTGGGAGCCTTTCTGCAGCCCATGCACAGCATGACCTATTTCATCCTGCTGCTGGCCGCTGTTGGCGTTATCAACAATCTGCTGATTAACTATATGCAGAAACGGCGCATCACGGCCATGTACAAATCCGTAGGGCTGAGCAACAGGCAGAACATGAAAATGACACTGATTGAAGGCTTTTCCTCCGGTTTGATCGGCGCGATCATCGCCATTGTTGTTTCTTACCTGGAGATACAAACCATTTTTCTTGTGGCAGGCCCGAAAATATCCATGTCGCCGCACCTGGAAATTTACACCTTCCTGTCGGCCGGACTTATGGGAATCGGGGTAACGCTGCTCGGTTCAGCCGTCCCTATCCTGAAAAGCCGCCGGATGAAGCTGGTGGAGGAAATCAAGTTCGAATAACTGCCGGCCGCCAGGAAAAACAGTGAAAAAATAAAATTGTATACAGGGACACTATATTCCAGCATTTTAATATATTTTAGAATTTTCTTATATTTTAAACAGAAAGGAAAGCTTTTATGAAAACATCAACAGAACGCATTGCCGTGGAAGGTAAGCATATCAGAAAGGATTTTCAGCTGGGAGACAGTACCACAAGGGTGCTGAAGGACATTTCCCTATGAAAAAATGAGCCGGCTGCGGCGTCAGAAAATCGGTTTTGTTTTTCAGTTTTATAATCTGATCCCCAATCTGAACGTGGAAGAAAACATTCTGCTCCCTCTGCTGCTGGATGGCAAAAAGGCAGCAGATTATCAGGACAGGCTGGCACAGCTGCTGGAAACCGTCGGTCTGTCCGACCGGCGCAGGCACACGCCCCGGGAACTCTCCGGCGGCCAGCAGCAGCGTGTGGCCATCGCCCGGGCGCTCATGGGCAGCCCTGAAATCCTCTTTGCCGACGAGCCTACAGGGAACCTGGACAGCAAAACCGGAGAGGAAATCATGGCTCTGCTCAGTGAAATCAACAAGGAACAGCACCAGACAATCATCATGGTAACCCACTCTCCCAAAGCGGCTGAAAGCAGTACACGGATCATCACCGTGCAGGACGGAACGCTTCTGTGCTCCTGAGGCTCTACAGCAGGAAATGCCCTGCAATACCGATAAGCGTGCCAAGCACAGCTGACATGATAAGCATGGGCGGAGCAGACTTCTTATCCTCCTTGGCCACCATGATAATGATGGGCAGAGCCATAGAAAGTCCGGTCACTCCGCCCTTCAGCCACCATGCCAGACTGAACAGGTCAATATCCAGGATGACAAAGGGAAGAATGAAATAAAATACGAAGGCCGAGGCAATGGAATGCCTGTCCAGCTTCATTTTAATCATGGGCAGAATATCTATTGCCCCGGCAATCATTCCGATGAGACAGGTAAGTAGAAAAGTTTTCATGGTTTTTCTCCTTCTTTATCGTTCAGGCATTTGAAACCCGGCCAGCGCACGGTTCAAAAAATCATTAAAGGGTTTCATTTTCAGGAAAATACCCACGGCCAAATCCAGAAAATCCTCCGTATTACGCACAACGGCGTCACTGACCAGGTATTCCAGATACCAGCTTTTCAATTTCAGATATTCGGCCTGGGGATGTTTCCTGTCATAGCCTGCGGGGACATTTTTCAGCGCCGTTCCCTGTACCTCAAAGGTATTCCTGAAATCCGGCGCCTGAAGCACCTGCTCCCATTCGCCAGGATGTTGTGCGATATAATTTCTTACCATCCCGGTTGCGTCTTTAAACATATCCGCAAAAAGGCCGCCTCCCAGAAAGGACTGCCCATCCGGCTTAATCATCAGATAATATCCTACAGGAACCGGCAGCTTCCCGCCGGAAGAGATGTGGGCGCGGAAGGCCGGATTGTAAGGAGATTTATCACGGCTGAAGCGGGTATCCCTGTTTAGCTTAAATGTCAGGTCCCGTGGATCGTTATGCAAAATACTGCTGTCCTTTTCCCCTATCCGCCAAATCAATTCCTGTAACAGCGCAATAAATTCCTCATTTGCCTCCTGATACTCCTTCTTATGGGCATGATACCATTCCCGGTTGTTGTTTCCGGCCAGGCCGGTCAGATAATCCAGAATAATCCCTGTGTTCATAAACTTCCTCCTATGTTTTTATGTTTGTATAAGCTTCGGCTTTTGCAGGAGCTGCCCAGAAGATATGACAGGGCGGATTCTGCATCGGTTCCCGTGCTTATAATTTTTCCTCCTATATTGTTAGACTGCGCGGCGGCGTCCGTGTGACAATAAATCTGTCTTTTTTAAAAATTAAGAATTTTGTGCAGTATTATTTAATTTTCCTATGCGAAAATGAATTTAATAAGATTAATCTTGAATTTGAAGCGATTAATTTGGATGACTTTAAGGAAGTGACTTTAAGAAAGAAGGCCGGGATATGTTGAATTCTAAAAAATTGACACGGGGATTGCTGATTGTATATCTTGCTGCTTTGATTTGGATTATAATCTTTAAAATGCAGCTGTCTTTTCAGGGGCTGCCGCATCTGAGAAATATCAATTTAATTCCTTTTGCCGAATCGATGGTTACAAACGGGAAAACAAACTACAGCGAAATCATCAACAACGTAGCGGCATTTATCCCTTTTGGTATTTTCATGGGTATGTTGTTACAGGGCCAGGCTTTCTTTAAGAAAGTTGCGCCCGTATTTTTGACAAGTCTGGCCTTTGAGGTAATCCAGTTTGTCTTTTCCATCGGTGCAAGCGATATTACCGACCTGCTCGCAAATACTTTCGGCGGCCTTATTGGAATTGGGTTCTTTTTCCTTCTGGAAAAAGTATTCAAAAGGAATACGCTGAAAATCCTTAACCTAATCTGCCTGGCCGGAGGAATTATTTTAGTTTTGTTTATTGGACTTTTGGTGCTTGTGAATCTATAATATATAGGTAGCAGTTCAGAATGCGGGACTATTGGTGCAAAAGCGGGTGTTAAGCTTGCTTATAAGACTGTTTTACACCAATATTCACCTCGGATGAACAATCCGAGGTTTCTTGCATGGCAACGTCATTCAAGAAAATGCTCCGACCTGAACAGATACATACATAATAACTATAATATTTAATAGCAGGAGAAAAAATATGCAGACTATTGTTATACTGTTAGATCCCGGAAAACTTATAAATCCGGACTTGGACTTGCGTTACCTGATTCCCGATCGAATTGGGGAATTGACGGATGGCGCCATTCAGGATAATGGATATGATTATATCGATCGAGAAGGTTCCGGCCCTCTTTTGGGAATCTGGCTTGAAACCGGGGACGCCGCCCAAAGCTGGCCGGCCATAGCAAAACTTTTTCATGAAGAGAAGTTTTCCGATAATGATCTTTCCCTTTCAGCAGAAATCTATATTAGCGAAAAGGAAGCTGCGGACGTGGAGGATTGTACATTAGTATATCCTTTATGAATATCCCCTGATTTCCGTATCACCCATCTTATGGCAGAATCCATACCAGCATATGGATGTAATATGCCCTATATATTTTTCAATCAACGAAAACGCACTATTCTAGCAGGCTTTTCCCGCAAATTTAAGTTGGAAACAGGTGTGTCTCCTCGGAAATACAGACATCTTTACCAAAATACCGATAATGCTTAATAGCGCTACTTTTATCCAGTTGTCTCCGCTGCTCCCTCTGCACAACGCCTCCCGGGCCATCCCATACGGTCAGCGGTTATTTTCCGCCATAACGCCAACCAGCTTGTGCGGCACATACATTTCCTCCAGAAAAGTGATCTCCTCTTCCGTCAGCTGCACATCAACTGCTTTTGCCGCCCCTTCTATGTGATGGATTTTCGTCGCACCCACTACCGGGGCCGCCGTTTTCTGCAAAAGCCATGCCAGAGCTATTTCTGTCAGGGTAACCCCCTTCTGTTCCGCCAGCAGTGCGGCCCGTTCTATTATTATCTGATCCAGCGCCTGTGTACTGCCGTACTTCTGACGTGCATAGCTATCCTCCTCCAGGCGCTTCGATTTTTCTCCCGGAAGCTTAGACAGCCGTCCCCCCGCCAGCGCACTGTAGGGCGTCAGCGCAATGTTCTCTTCCCTGCAGTAAGGTACCATCTCCCGCTCTTCTTCCCGGAAAATCAGATTATAGTGCCCCTGGACGGATACAAATTTTGCAAATCCTTCCTTTTCCGCCAGCGCATTCGCTTTCGCCAGCTGCCATGCAAAGCAGTTTGAAATACCGATATAACGGGCTTTTCCTGCTTTTACCACAGCATTCAGCCCCTCCATAATCTCGTAAAGCGGCGTCCCATAATCCCACATATGATAAATATACAAATCCACATAATCCATCCCCAGGTTCTGAAGGCTTTTATCCATCATATGCATAATATGCTGCTGTCCGGGAATGCGCCTCGTCCAGTGTCCACGTATGCTGTCCTTTTCCGGCATCGCCAAAGCCCATGCAGCCCATACAGATACGGGATACCCGCAGCTTTGAATTTCCAAGCTTTATATATTGCATTTATTTTTTCCCCTTCTTCATCTCATGCCGCAGATAATCCATACGCTCCAGCTGCCTTTCGCGGAAATGGATTTCATCCAGGGCCTTGCTCCGCTTGGCATCAAGCATTTTCATCCTTTCGTTTTCCGTGGACTCTCCGGCAAGCATCAGCCTCATATAGCTCTCCACCTCTTCCGGGCTAAAACCGATATCATGCAGCGTCATAATCATTCCAAGGCGCTCCAGATCCTGGTCGTCATACTGCCAGTCCCCCATTACCTGTCTTACCGCCCCGCACAAGCCCCAGCTTTCATATTCACTGAGGATTTCCGGCGGAATCCGGTAACGTTCGCAGGCTTCCGATTTTGTCATATCCTCACGCCTCCTCTCCCATTGGTTCTTTTCTGATACATTTTTTCACATGCCTGATAAATGCCGCCGTTGCCGGCGAAAACACCTGGTTTTTCTTCCATGCCAGCACCGAACCGGTTTCCAGGCCGGGGGAAAGCGGTACAAAGCATAAATTGTCGTAGCTGCTTTCCAGCCTCAGCGTCAGCGCCTCTCCCGCTCCTTTATCCACCATCATGGCCGTATTATAAAGAAGGTTATGGGTAGAAAAAATATCTACCTGATCCGCATATTCGCCAAACCAGTTTGCCAGCTCATTTTGCACCAGTTCCCGGCCCGATGCCATCAGCGGCCGTCCAATCAGATCCTCTGGCCGGA
>OHJX01000422.1_pt1 | contig 17406 bp, 18 predicted proteins | sample 1568671 | NCBI WGS metagenome assembly OHJX01 (sample SAMEA3879589, study PRJEB24766) | human gut metagenome | biome: human-associated habitat; feature: feces | place: USA | collected 1985/1987 | reverse complement strand
GGGGAAACCTCATACTTCTTTGCAAACGTTTCCTGTACCTGTGCCGGTCTTGGAACCAGACAATTCATAAGCTTTGTATCAAACAGATCACGGTATCCGATACTGTCCTCAATAATACCGCGGCTTGCAGCTTCATCTAACAGGTTCTTCAGCACATCTTCCAGTTCGATCTCTTCCTCAGAAATTTCTACATCCTCATAATCGTCTTCATGGAAGAGTTCCAGCAGAAGATTGGTGGTATAGATTCTCTCGCACTCTGGTGTCAGACCCGTGCGAATTCCGTACTCTACCAGCTTTTTAATATTTTCACTTAACATCGTCTCTTCTCCTTTCTTCTCTTCGTCTATAATGTCTTTGCTCCATCTCCGATATCTACCACATAGAACTCAGCTTTGTGTCCGACCTTTTCTTCATAGATCTTTCCAATCTCATCAACGAAATGATCCACTGCATCATTTTTCACGATGCTGACTGTACATCCGCCGAATCCGCCTCCTGTAATACGGGATCCTAATACGCCCGGCATTGCCTGCGCCAGATCTACCAGAATATCAATCTCTTCACAGGAAACTTCATAATCGTCGCGGAGAGAAACATGGGAAGCATTCATAAGACGGCCGAATTCTTCTACATTATCTTCTTTCAGTGCTTTCACTGCCTTGACAGTACGCTGATTTTCATAAACAGCATGTTTTGCACGTTTACGGCAGATATCACTTGTAATGGCATCTTTATGCGCCTCGAATTCTTCCTCTGAAAGGTCTCCAAGAGTTTTGATGTCAATTACCTTTTTCAGTTCCTCGAGAGCTGTTTCACACTCATTTCTTCTGTCGTTATACGCAGATCCTACCAGGCTGTGTTTTACTTTACTGTTGGTGATCACGATCCTTGCATCTTTCAGTACCACCGGAGCATATTCATAATTTAATGTACTGGTATCCAGGAAGATGGCACAGTCTTTTTTACCCATTGCACTGGCAAACTGATCCATGATGCCGCAGTTCATTCCATTAAAATTATTTTCAGAATACTGTCCGATCAGTGCAAGATCCTGCATGGAAAACTGTTCTACCCCAAACATATCCTTTAACATCAGTCCAGTCAGAACTTCAAGCGATGCAGAAGAGGAAAGACCTGAACCATTGGGAATATTTCCGTAAATAAGGAAATCCACACCAGTATCAAACTTAACCCCTCTTTTTTCAAATGCCCACATCACTCCCTTTGGGTAGTTTGTCCATCCTGCTTCATCTGACGGAACAAGGTCGTCCAAAGAAGTTTCAATCACACCCAGTTTGGTGAAGTTCGCAGAATAAAAACGAAGCTTTCTGTCCTCTCTTTTTCTCGCAAGTCCGTATGTTCCAAGAGTCAGTGCACATGGAAATACATGACCTCCATTATAATCCGTATGCTCTCCGATCAGATTTACACGTCCCGGTGCAAAATACTCGCGGATTTCTCCACCTTCACCGTAAACCTCTTTGAATTTCTCCATCAGCTCTCTCTGCATATTCCTGCCTCCCATTTCCGAAGAATCTTTTCTTCATTTTTCTTTATTTTCAGGAGTACTGTGTTTAATATTTCACAGCCTCCAGATATGTAATAAAAACATTTCCGGCCTTTTGAAACAATGCTGTACTGTCATTCAGCCCATAGGGCTTCACTTCTCCTGTTGCCGGATCTAAAAGCCAGGTATTATATTCATCGTATCCTACGATCACCCTGCTGGAATTTTCACCAGTCTTAACAATCACCGCTCTCTGGGCACTGATCTCATAAAGAATATTTTCCAGACTGCATCCGGTAAGATCTATAATCGTTCCCTGATCTCCCATACCTTCCTGAAGAACTTTTTTATCCCAGGAGCCTGACTTTATAATATCAGGGATGTCTTCTGTATTCAAGGTAATCTGGGTTTTGACGTTTCCTCTTTCCCACACATACTGCTGTGCACGGTTCAGCACTACACCGGTAAGAGCATCCGCTCTCTTCACAGCCGCTGCCGGGTTGGTCCATGTACTGTCCAGTCCTCCTTTTCCATATACATAATACAATTCTTCTTCCGGAGTCTCCACCTGAAGTTTGACTACATGTTCCTTCACACTGCGCATTTTTGCATGAAGGATCAGCGGTTTATCTGATTCCGGACTGTCTTCAAAAGTCAGACGGGTCATTGTTCCCTGTCTGTCTGAACTGGTCTGTTCCACAGACACCAGTTTAGCAGTGGTATTTCCATTATTCATGATATTATCTTTTTTTTGGACAGAATAGCCTTTTTCTGTCTTTGCCGCCAGCTGGAACTCCATCAGCGTCCGCCCAACTGTCACGTCAATAATATAAAATCCATCCTGATGGTATTCTTTTTTCAGATTCCCCTTAAAGTCTTCAATCCTAAAAGAAGTCAGCCCTTCTCTGGAATGGCCGTTTTCATCTGTGATGATATCTCCATTCTGCAGAATACCGTAGATCAGATCCTCGTTCATAAATCCCAGAGTCCGAAGCTCCTGAGATTCTGCCGGAGCTATCATCCTGGTTTTCTGGGAATCAAAATCCATCAGTTCTATCTGTCCTGCGTTTTCTCCCTGAGACACAATCCATGCTGCATGAGCATTGGTATCGGAAACCACAAAATTGTCACTGTTGATTCCCTCTGCCAGTATCTCATAACTGCTCTCATTAATGTTTATCTGATAAAGATCCTTTGCCAGCACAAGAAAAAGCTGATTTTCCTTGTTTACATAGGAGAGGATACCCAAATCGTCATTAAGGAACTCATAGGACTCTGTACTCGGTATAAATACTTTTTCCTCAACCATATTCTGGTCATTGCTGTAGTGATAAACTCCCACTCCACTGTATCCCTCATGATTTCCACGGCTCATATAACCATAGACCATAAAGTTTACATCACCATCTTTTTCCACACTGAGAAGTTTTATCCCATGCTCTGTGGAGGCATCCCGGAAATCGCTGTTTTCCTGCTTCCTAAAACTAAATACATCAACAAATTTACCACTTTCCGGTACATATGTCCACAGCTCTCCCTCACGTACAAAGGCCACTACTTCAGCCTCTTCATTGGTCATATAGGAAACCTCTTTATCACCTACACCCAGAAGAAGACCTCTGTCACTGATCACAGAAAGCTGAGGATCAAAAACCTGTGATGCCGAACGCTGAAAATCAAGAAGCATGATTCTGGATTCTGTATACCGCATTCGGAAAAAATCTGTCACATTATAATATTCTGCTTTTCCCTCATCATTGTTGGCTGTGATCTCATATTCCAGTTGAATACTTGCTGTAGTTTCATTAATATCTTTGATAACAGGGATTCCTTCCCGTGACATCTGAGGAAGAAGATTTCCCCAGCTTATGTCTGATAAAGAGGAGGAAATACTGACATCATTAAAATTTCTTACTCCGGTCTCAGCAACTTCCAGATAAACGGACAGTTCGTCAGCCATAGTCTTGTCCATACATTTCCGGGCAAACTCTTTTGCAAAAGCTACATACTCTGAAACTTTTGTAGCTGAACGGGAAACCACTCTTGTATAGTAGTAGGCTTCTCCGGTATCCGTATCCAGTGTAATCTGCATAGAATATTCCTGATTCATCAAAAGGCCGGAACTGATCTCTATAGATGTTCTTAAATAGCCTTCCGCTTCTTCCAGGGCATTGATCTTTCTGTTCTCGATCACCTTTCTTCCATCTGAACTTCGTACTTCATATGCAAGACTTTTTACTTCTGACTCATGAGGATCGATCACCAGTTGAAGCTGTCTGGTAGTATCAAGAGGAGTCACACACTCCCGGACAAAATCTGCCTGCATAGGTTCCCGATATCCATGCATAAGATTAGATAAAGTTCCGCCAAAGTCCACCATAACCTCCGGCAGAACCGGATTGTTCATATCTGAACGGTCGTCTGTTGACCGGCTGTTCATCAATATCGCAGTCCCGGCTACTCCAAGTATAAATACCAGGAACAGCACTCCGAACCTGCGCAAAAACCTTTTCATTTTATATTATACATCTCCCTTCTCAGGATACAAAAGCTTCTCCAGAGTCAGATCTCCATGAATCGCCTCTGTCATATTCCGGAGATTCTCCATCCCCTGTTTTTTTCCTCCTTTTACCGCACGAATCAGAAGATTCTTAGGCGTATGCTCCATGTCGATAAATTCGAGGATCTGCGTAGTGTATCCTTTGGATTCCAGAAGATTCGCCCGTATGCCATCTGTGATAAGAGCGGACAGACGTTCCTTCAATATTCCATATTTCAAAACAGGAGCTAAAAGATCACTGCTGATCTTTGCATTCAGCTCATGCTGACAGCAGGGCACAGAAAAAATAACCTCTGCATCCCACTCCACAGCTTTTGCCAGAGCATAGTCGGTTGCCTTATCGCAGGCATGAAGAGTCACCACCATGTCCACCTTCTGAAGTCCCTGATAGCCTGCAATGTCTCCCTGAAGAAAATGCAGCTTATCATAGCCGTAGCTTTCTGCCAGACGGCTGCAGTTCTCGATCACGTCCGCCTTCAGGTCAAGGCCAATGATATTTACATCATATCCTCGCAGTTCTCTGAGGAAATAATACATGGCAAAGGTCAGATAGGATTTTCCGCAGCCAAAATCCACAATGGTAATCTCTCTGTCTCTGGAAAGCTTTGGAAGAACATCTTCAATAAATTCCAGAAAACGATTAATCTGTTTATATTTGTCATAAGATGATACATGTACTTTGCCTTCCGGACTCATAACCCCTAAATCTACCAGAAACGGTACCGGAATACCCTCTGGAAGAATATACTGTTTTACCCGGTTATGTGAAAGGATCTTTACATTTTCCTTCACTTCATGAGGTTTTACTTTGATCGTCTGCTTTCCTTTTTTACTGACCAGAACACTTCCATCTGAACATCGTCCCTGGATCTGAAGCTGAGAATAATCTCCTGAAAGACATTTCTCCATATAAGAGAGGAGTTCTTCTCTGGTGTAGTTACTGTGCAGGACTTTCTGTCCCACAGTGGAAGATGCCTGATAAAGGATCCGTCCCTTCAGTTCCACAGGGCGGATCCGCACTCTTGTAGGAATATCTTTTTTTCTGCTTCCACTCAGTACTGCAAGGATCAGGTTTTCACTGATCTGCTCTTCCAAAAATTCCTGTATTGTTTTCATACTTTTAACCTCTAACTGTTCAGCTGCTGTCTCATACACTTCCTAAAAAATATGCTTTTAGGTTTCAGTAACCCCGGCATCGTTGTTTCCTGCAGCGCCTTTCGGAAATATCCTGCCAGAAAAGCACCTGAAGCAGTTCATCTGACATTTCTTTTATTCTGTTTTTTTCCCGCAGCAAATTTTTTACCCGTTCATACTCTTTTCTCATCATCCACGGATCCGGATATTCATCATAAATCCTGCTGCCCTGATAATCCATAAGATCAGCTTCCTCATGAATATAATCCTGAAGCTTACGGACTGTCTGCGGATACCTGGCTCTCATCAGTTCCGCTTCTCTTTCCTGCTGCAGTTCTCTGGCATACACCTCAGGATCTGCATATACAGCATAAAACGGAAAAAATTCATCATAATACATAAGCTGCTTTCTCCCCTTCTGGCCTCTGCTTTTAGGCTATGCAGATATTGCCGGAAAGTTACAGATCCAGCTGAAAATTCTCTCTGCTCTATCTGTCTTTTTTATTGTTTAACCCTGGATATTTCTTAAAATTCTTCTGGTAAGCTTAACACTATGCTGGATTGCCAGTTTTTCAAATGCAGGATAATCTACATGAGCACTTCCATCTGCCTTATCAGAAATAGCACGGATCACAAGAAACGGAATGTGGTTCAGCACTGCTGCCTGGGCAATGGCTGCTCCTTCCATTTCTACTGCATATGCTCCAAACTCACTGACTATAAAATCCTTTATCTCCTGATCTGCCACAAACTGATCGCCGGAAGCAATCCGTCCTTCAAACACCTGAATGTCCGGATTAACTTCCTTACATGCTTCCACAGCAAGACGACGCAGAGCTTCATCACTCTGGAAAGAAAACTGTTCCATCTGCGGAACCTGTCCCTTTTTATATCCAAAAGCCACTGCGTCCATATCATGATGGACGAGATCCGTAGAAACCACGATGTCTCCAATGTTAATATCATTATTCAGGCTTCCTGCAATACCTGTATTGATCACAACCTCTGTCTGAAAATCATCTGCAAGAATCTGGGTGCACACAGCTGCATTCACCTTACCAATACCGGATTGTACCACCACCACTTTTTTTCCTTCCAGAGTTCCTGCATAAAACTCCATAGATGCCTTACGTGTAATCTCTATATCCTGCATCAGTTCCTTTAATCCTGCAACCTCATCTGCCATTGCTCCGATAATTCCAATACATCTCATTATAATAATCTCCTTTACAGATAAAATATTCTGCTATTTTCTTATTTTTTTAAGCGGATTGTTCCATTTACAGCAACGATCGTGCCATGTGAACAGCAGCCCGTTTCACTTATGTATTATAACAAAAGTTCCGTTTATATGGAAACTTTTTTTCAATTCTGTTATAATGTCTTACGATGTTACTTTTCACAATCATCTCAGGAGTTATATATTCAGATCGATCAAAGGAGGAACAGTAGATGATTTTCAAAACAAAAGGAGTCTGCTCCAGCGCAATTGAATTTGAGCTTGATGACGAAAAAAAGATCCATAATGTTAAATTTCAGGGTGGGTGCTCAGGAAACACACAGGGTGTTGCCAAGCTTGTAGAAGGAATGGATGCAGAAGAAGTAATCCGTCGCCTGGACGGAATCCGCTGCGGTCATCGTCCGACTTCATGTCCGGATCAGTTATCACGCGCAGTAAAAGAAGCACTGCAGTAATATAAAGAAGCTGTGAACTGACATATCTGCCAGCTCACAGCTTTTATTCACTCCATCAAATTCATTTCTCTTTTATCTGTCGCTTCTGTCCCATTTATCACAAAGGGATTGTATCTCTCTGGAAAAACGCTCCAAATCTTTATTAGCTCCGCCCTCATTTTTCCGGATCACCGACATAAGTCTCTGTCCCATTGCCACCAGTTTCTGGAAAGCCCGGGCAGCCTTCGTACTCTTCGGTGACAGATGTGTCTTTTCAAGTTTTACACCAGCTGTTTCAAAAATACATACATTATCTTTCAGATCATATACCGTTCCGCTGAAAGGTGCAACTGCATCCAATCCCTTTTCTTTACAAAGTCTCTCTGCAAAAAGATCTGTTACCGTGTCTTCACCATGAGTCACAAAAACTCTTTGTGGTTTTTTCTCAAAAGCACCTATCCAGTCAAGAAGCCCATTTACATCTGCATGTCCACTGATCCCCGGCATCTGACAGATTTCCGCAGCCACATATACGTCTTCACCAAAAAGCTTTACCTCTTTTGCTCCCTCAAGAAGTGATCTTCCAAGAGTTCCTACTGCCTGATACCCTACAAAAAGGATCGTATTATTTTTGTTCCAAAGATTATGCTTCAAATGATGTTTAATACGTCCGGCATCGCACATTCCACTGGCGGAAATAATCACTTTACATTCTTCATCAAAATTGATCGCCCTGGAATCTTCACTTGTAACAGAAGTTTTCAATCCAGGAAAACTTATAGGATTAATTCCCTTCCGAATCAGGGAGATAGCCTCCTCATCAAAGCAGTCATACCGATGCTCCCCAAAGATAGTGGTAGCTTCATTTGCCAGAGGACTGTCTACATATACTTTAAAATTCCCATGTCCGGTAACCCTTCCCTCTTCCTTGATCTGCCTGATAAAATAAAGCATCTCCTGTGTACGGCCTACTGCAAAGGAAGGAATCACTAAATTTCCGCCCCGGTCAAAAGTTCGTTGGATCACATCACTTAAAATCCCTACATAATCTGGTCTGTCTCCATGGCTTCTATCTCCATAAGTAGACTCCATCACTACATAATCTGCCTCATGCAGATAAGTCGGATCCTTGATCAAAGGCTGCGACGTATTTCCAATATCTCCCGAAAAAACAATTTTTCTTTCTTCTCCATCTTCCATAATAGTAATTTCAATGCTGGCAGATCCCAGAAGATGACCTGCATCTACAAAACGTATTGAAATTCCTTCCGCCGGAGCTATAACTTTTTCGTAAGGGCAGGGAACAAAATTTCGAATTACTCCCAGTGCATCTTCCATTGTATAAGCAGGTATAAATTCCGGTTTTCCCTGACGGCGGCCCTTACGATTTCTCCACTCCGCCTCGAACATCTGGATATGGGCACTGTCACGGAGCATGATATCGCACAAATGGCAGGTAGCTTCAGTAGCATAAACGGGTCCCTGAAATCCCTTGGCATAAATTGCGGGAAGATTTCCAGAATGATCCATATGCGCATGCGTCAGAAGCACAAAATCCAGATCTCCCGGATTTACAGGGATTTCCTTGTTTTCATAGTAATTAGGCCCCTGCTCCATACCACAATCTACCAGAAACTTCCGACCGGCAGCCTCCAGATAATAACAGCTTCCAGTGACCTCATGTGTCGCACCAATAAATGTAATCTTCATATGAAAGCCCCCTTTTTGTCAGACATTCTTTCTGTTATAATACACTTTGTAATTATTATACACGATTTCTCTCATTTTTAACAGTCATTTTTCAAAAAAGAAGGCAGTACGAGGCAGGGCTTTAAGCGCCCTGCCTCGTATCTGAAATTTTGTCGTATCATTTTTGTTTACTGGTTTCAAGCCTAATTATATGTACGGATATTCTTTTTATCTCTAAACCTATGCGAGTTTTGCTGCAAACATTTTCCGCTGTCAGGATGGTAACGGTGTTTACAATTATTTTTTTATAATTTCATCCCGCAGTCCGCGTCCATGTTTCGCTATTCAATTGTAAAAAGGTATTCCCAATCTTCATCACCCGTTTTCTTCCCGCGCATAGCGTCCCTGAAATACGCAGGAATGAAAACAAGATTAGTTAATCAGAATACCACTTGTTAACGTTGATGTTGATTCTTTTGAACCATCCTTGGCTGCATGATAGCCGCGAACGCGGTAGTAAGTACCGCTTGGAACAATGACGGTTAAACCTTTACTAAGGCTTGTAGCATTGTTGGTTTCAAATTTCCAGGATTTATAGGTACCATAACTGCCATTTACCTTGCGCTCTAAGTATAAATACAAATACACTTCATCACAGACATGATGACACTGAGTCAATCCATAAATAGCAATCTCATTACTGGACATTCTCTGAACTTTTACTGTTCCCGAATTCAGATGGTTTCCACGCAGTATATTATAACTGATATCTTCCGCATGATCTTCTGTAGTTTCTTCTGCTGTTATCTCGTTTAAAATACTTGATGCATGGACCGTCATAGCAGAGGATTGAAGCATGATAGTACTAATCCCTATTGCCAAGCCAAACATCAGCTTCCATCTAAATTTTCTAATTTTTATCACTTCCTTTCTTTTTGTAAACGTCCTTTACATAATTAATACGATAAACTTCAACAAAAATCACTCCTAAAATACCATATCTTCAAAAATTTTTTTCAGCTCTGCCTCCTCCAATCTTCCAGAAAGACAATAAACTACATTTTCTCTTTTCCATAGAGCAGTATAACTTGGTAAAACATCTCCTTTATCTTGAATACGTTCAATTGAAATCTCAGTTCCATCATTTCCAATAATAACTCTGCTATGCTTATTTCCCTGAACACTTGTTATCTTGCTAGCCGTATCTTCTGTTTGCTTATCTACTAACATATAAATTATGTTATCTTTATATAAATACTCCATTTTAGCAACATCTGACGCAATATCTACCTCATACCCATAAAATTCAAGTCCATATGGTCGATAATAAAATTCCGGCATTTCAATGCCAAGTTGATTTTCTATATCCTCAATCGCTTCGAATTCTTCTATATTGGCTTTTTCATTTATCTCATCGTTATCTACTACAATTCTGGTATCATCTCCTGCCAAATAACGTATTCCTTTTACGAAATAATTTCTATTCGCCTCGCTTGTCATACTGGCAGCAAATATACACGCGCAACACAGGATTGCCACTCCGGCAACTTTTCCAAGGCGGATTTTTCTATGCAGGGGAACAACTTTTTTCCCTATGTCGGGTTCTACGTCATCTTCCTGATATATACCATCTGCTTTCAAGCGATTTATCAGTATCTGATAGGAACGGGCTTCTTCTTCATCCGTAGATTCATATATCTCTGAATCTCCATCTGCAAAAAGTTCCCGTTCCATCTCTTCAGCCATTCTAATGTACTGTTCATCCAAAAATAACCTGTGTCCTTCTTTTTTGTCAGATGCCTGATTATTTTTCTGTTTTTTATTTCTTTTGAATTCTTTTCTCATTGTTTTCTCCCAATGATCGATTCTCTGACATTTATGTTTTCTTTTTTGATTTTCATATTTTTTCAACCATTATCTTTTCTTGACAATTCTGCCTTGTTGGTTCATATTTATTGGTAACAAAAAGATTTTTCAGGAGGAATTCCCTATGAAACATATTGTGCTTACCGGCGGTGGTACTGCCGGACATGTCACTCCAAACATTGCAATGATACCTGTTCTCCGGGAAGCCGGATACAAAATTTCCTATATCGGCTCTTATGACGGAATTGAAAAAAAACTCATCGAAGAACTGAATATCCCTTATTACGGAATCTCGTCCGGCAAATTAAGACGGTATTTTGATGTAAAAAACTTCACAGATCCCTTCCGTGTGTTAAAAGGCTTTCATGAAGCAAAAAAACTGATGAAACAGTTAAAACCTGATATTGTTTTTTCCAAAGGCGGATTTGTTACTGTTCCCGTAGTTATTGCAGCAAAAAAATGTAAAGTTCCTGCAATTATCCATGAGTCTGATATGACTCCCGGACTGGCCAATAAATTATGTATTCCCTCTGCAGTAAAAGTATGCTGTAATTTCCCTGAGACAGTCAAAAACCTTCCCCAGGAAAAGGCCGTTCTTACCGGTACTCCTATCCGAAAAGAACTTCTCAGCGGAGATAAAGAAGCCGGACGTCGTTTCTGCGGTTTTACCTCTGATAAACCGGTTCTTATGGTAATTGGAGGAAGCCTTGGAGCAGCTTCTGTCAATAACCATATCCGCAGTATCCTTCCGGAACTTCTTAAAGAATTCCAGGTGGTGCATCTTTGCGGAAAAGACAAAACCGATGAGTCTCTCACCGGCACAGAAGGCTATGTTCAATATGAATATATAAAAAATGAACTGGCTGATCTGTTTGCACTTTCTGACATTGTTATTTCCAGAGCCGGTGCAAATGCAATCTGTGAAATCAGCGCTCTTCATAAGCCAAATCTTCTGATTCCACTTTCTGCCAATGCCAGCAGAGGCGACCAGATTCTCAATGCCCGTTCTTTTGAACGGCAGGGATTCAGCATGGTACTGGAAGAGGAAGAAATCACTGACCAAAAGCTTCTGGATTCTATCCGGAGCCTATATTCCAATCGTCATTCTTATGAAGAAACAATGGCCTCAGGAAAGCAGATGGATTCCATCCATCACATTCTTTCACTGATCCAGGAGTACACAAAATAGTCCTGTCAGGAACATAACATTTTACATTTTCCGAAGTTTTTCTAATTCTTTCTTCATCCATTTTCTTGTCCGGAGGATTCTGTTATTCACATTATTTCTTGTGATACCATATTCCTCCGCGACAGAATCTGGAGAAAGACCAAAATACACAGTCTTGATCAATATTTCATAATTCATAGGATTCCTGTGGCGAAGCTTAGCCAGGACACGCTTCTTATATTCAGTCTCTTCTTTACGAATCATAATGTTTTCCACATTTATTATTTCTTCCGAAATATCATCCATAGGGCTTTCATCTTCAGAGACACAATACTCATGCCGTTTCCATGATTTTTTGATATAATCTTTCGCCTTATTCACAGTTGCCATAAATATTAACGATTTAATCATCCTGTCATTTGTCAGCTCCAATGTATCTCTGATCTCATAAAGATGGTAGAAAACCTCCTGACTGATATCCTCCGCCAACATTTCATCCTTTACAATCTTTCTGGCAGAATTTACAGAAAATCTATGGTATTTCTGATAGATCTCATTAAAATTCCCGTTTCTCATCTTCTGTATAATTTCCGATCCTTATTTTATCTTTGCCAGAATCTCATCTTTTACCTCATCAGTGAGTTTGCCCGGAGTCCAGGTCAGTCCTACCTTATCTCCCTTGTATCTGGGAATCAAATGCATATGGAAATGAAAAACCGTCTGTCCAGCAATCTCTCCATTATTCTGAACAATATTAAATCCTTCACATCCCAGCGCATCAGTCAGCTTAGAAGCCATATGTTTTGCAAGTATCATTGCCTTTCCTGCTGTTTCATCAGCAAGTTCATAAATATTAGCCGCATGAGTTTTTGGCAGTATTAAGGCATGTCCCTTACTTGCTGGTCCAAGATCCAAGATCACACGAAAATCCTCATCTTCATATAATGTAGCTGAAGGTATCTCCCCATTGGCAATTTTACAAAAAATACAGTCCTCCATACTGTTCTCCTCCTTTATTTTATATAATATTTTCTTTTCCTATTGTCTCGTATTTTGTCGATTTTTTCAATACGAATTTTCTTGATTCTCTTAAATATGAATGCTACACTGCACACGAGGTGACAGACTATGCAGGAAAAATCAAATTTAGAACAACAGAAAAAAGACTTACAAATGACTCTCTCAAAACTTACCCATGAAATCCGTAATCCCATTGCACTGATCCAAAGTGAATTACAAATGATAGCATCTGCGCATCCGGAAATAACTGATTTTGACGGTTGGTACCATGTCATGGAAAATCTGGAATATATCCGTAATCTTCTTAATGAATTATCTCAGTATAATAACGCAGAGCATCTTACACTCATACAAACAGATATGTCTGCTTTTCTGAACAGTGTTACTCATTCCTTCAAGCCTGCTCTGGATTATCTGGGAATTTCCCTGATCACAGACATTCCGGAAAATCTTCCTCTTCTTTTTCTGGATCAGGTTAAAATGCGTCAGGCATTCCTCAATCTGCTGAGAAACGCACAGGAATCCATTCATCACTCACATGGAATCATTGCTGTCTCCGCGTTTTCTTCTGACAATAATATTTCTATACAAATCAGTGACAATGGGTGTGGGATGACAAAATGTCAGTTAAAAAATATTTTTACTCCTTTTACAACCTACAAGCCAGAAGGTACTGGTCTGGGACTGTCTGTCACCCGACAGATCATACAAGCTCATAAAGGCAGTCTGCAGGTTCACAGTATTCCTGAAAAAGGAAGTACCTTTCAGGTTCTTCTGCGAGGCTGACCTGCAATAGCCGCCAGTATAAATCCTGATATCAGCCCTCCCAGATGTGCAGCATTATCAACACCTGTACTGGCAAATCCAAAATAGAGAGAAAACACAGCCATTATGAGGATCTGTTTTATGGACAGATCCTCCAGATGCCGCACCAGAGGCTCCTGCTGATACGGCATAACTATTTTTGCTCAAATCTGCAATCAATGAGATTATATTTCCCAAAAGACCTCCTGCCAGATAGATAAATAGGAAACGCCATTTGCCTATTACTCTCTCCAGACGGCTTCCAAGAACAAAAAGTACCAGCATATTATTTAGCAGGTGCTCGATTCCAAAATGAAGAAACATACTGGTAAACAGACGATATATCTCTCCTTTTTCCGTGATCAGAGGAGGATAAACCGCTCCCCATTTTATCATATGTTCAATATCCTGTGAAAAACCGGTAAATTCTACTAATAAAAAAACTGCAATATTTATCACGACTAATGCCGCCGTTACTGGTTCTTTTTTGACTTCTTCCAAAAACTCACCTCTGTCTTTTTTCATATTTTACCAAAAATATTTTTTTATGACAAGACAGATTGATGTATTATGTAAACCATTTTTTAACGAGTTTATTTCAAAAATACATACCTGGCCTGAGCAAAATCTACTTCATCTTCATCCTGGAGCAAATATTCCTCATTTCCTTTTAGCATTATTCCATTTACAGCTGTTCCATTTCGGGAATTAAGATCTGTAAGATAATACCCATCGTCTTTTTTTCGTATTCTGGCATGGACACGACTGACAGTAGGGACAGGTATCACTGCATCTGCCGCATTTACCAGTTTTCCCACTACCATAAGATCCCTGTCCAGGTAAATGGTAGCAAGCTCTCCCGGCTCTCTGCTTACAAAGCTTGCTGGTCCCTGCTGCTGACCGGTGGACAGAACTACCGTTTCTCCTAAAACCCTGTCTTCCCCGAGTGTTTTATCAAAAAGAGCCCCTGTTTCTCCTAATTCCGTCTCTACATGGTCTTCACCCTGTCCCCATTTCTCTGAAAGGTCTTCACTCCTTTTGGCTTCATGCAGCGCCATTTCTCTCTCAGGCAGAGTCTTATTCGATTTTTTCTTCCATATTTCTTCATTTTCCTGTTTTCTTTTCTTTTTTTCAAATATCCATACTAACAGGGCTCCAAGACCAAGCATAAGCATTCCTGCTGCTATTGCTGTTTCTACTGACAGCCATGGAATATATCCTAATGTACTGGCTGCCAGGACAGCCAGAAGCAACAGAAGTCCCGCTGCACAAACTGCTGCACTTTTTATTTTTCTGTTTTTGAAAATATTCTTTTTTTCTTCTTTTTCATTCTGCTCCGATATTTCCTGCCACTGAACAGCTTCCTGTTCTTCATTTTCCAGTTCTGCTTTATTTTCCGGCTTTTCTTTTATACGAAAATCTGACTTCTCCTTTTTTATTTCTTCCTTACGATAAACTGCTGCCTTTACTGTTTCCAGCTGAAATCCTGGTTCCAGTGCCTTTTTGTAAATCCCGTATCCTAATACTACTGCCTGCTCATCCTCATGGTCTAATTTAGGAAGAATATATTCCGTCAGTTCTCTAAACTGTTGCTGAATTTCTCTGTAAAATCCTGGAAGACAGCAAAAATACACTTTTTGAGATTCTATATCCAGGTAAATATACTCCGGTCTGAGAATCAGCTGTTCCGGATTCATTAAAAATTCTGTCAATTCCTCCATAACATTGACAAATCCTCCCAGGACCATCTGGAGATCTTTGATGCGGAACTTTTTCTCCTCATATAGGACAGATAAAGGTTGTTTTGAAGTAATATCATAAGAAAAAAACTGACTGCCATCCAGACTCTGGATACGGCATTTTAAAATCGAGGGAATCACATTTCCTGCCAGCATCCTTACTTGATAAGCCGATGTATCCACAGTAATATCCTCCTGAAGGATCAGATAATTATGATCCATATCTCTTCTAAATTCTGTCCGCATTATTCTCCTCCTGTCAATATCTCCCCTGCCACCTTAACATTACGAATCCAAAGAACCGGATCGATCACTTTCGATGTTCCTTCTGCTTTTAATTTCCATGAAAAACCTCCAAAAGCAGCATTTGTATCTGCAGTGTAAGTCACTTTTATATTTTTTCCTTTCTGCACATGTATATTAAGATTTTCCATCCCGAAAAATCCTGTATTTCCCAATGCCCTGCTGCGCATTTCCGCTGCCTCCTCTGCTTTTCCATCCTCCCGGATTCCTTCCATGCTTCCTGCTAACGCTGATTCGCATGCTGCAGCTGTCAGCCATGCTCTGTTATGAACAAAAAAACAAAGATAAAGGATTCCTGTCACAGCAAGCAGTACCAAAGACATTACGCAAGCAGTCTCTATTGTAAAACTTCCTCTTTTTAATAATTTTAACCTTCGAATTTCTTTCACAGTAATACACCTCCCATATACGCCAGAAATATAAATGGTACAAACGGTATTTCTGTTTTTCCTTTCTTTCTGAATATTGTCAGAAGCAATATCGAAACACCGGCTGCCATAATCATACTGAAACATATCATATTAATATAATCTTCCGTTTGCATCATCAGTCCCAAAGCAAGAAGAATCCATCCATCTCCACTTCCCAGCGCACCTTTGGAAATAAAAGAAAAAAGCAAAAACAATACACCGATTGCCAGCGGCAGCAGCATGTCCCATAATTCCCGTTGAGATAAAACACTGAATATTATGCCTGCACATGCATAAATCCCGGTAAGATGCAGTGAAATCTCTTTTTTTCTGAAATCCATCCCTGTATTAACTGCTAAAAATACCATGGTGCATACTTCTTCTATCTTCATTATATCCCTCTCCCTATCCACAGGAGCCACAGGCTCCCATTCCCTGCACATCAGAAATTTTCACAAGACGCACCGTCCGCTTCAGACCACTGCAGGATTCCCGGTTATGATAACGATTCCCATTTTTTGTAATATAAACTATTCCCGACGGCTTTTGATTTTTGCTGCAGATTTCACAGGCATAATATTTCTCTCCCTGAGCATTCTGAGCTGAAACTATACTGGAACCCGGAATCTGATTCAAAGCCACATGCAGGTATCTGCATCCAGGATTTCTATGGTATACAGAACCTGACTCCGTTACATAGACCATTTCTTCCGATGGTTTTTCTTCTTCGGAGAATGCTCTGTGATCTGTGCCTGTCCATGTATGAACCTTAACAGTATTATGCATCCATACTTTTGGCAAAGGAATCAGCCCCCCTATCGGACTGTACGAATATACATCCGGTATCGTCAGCTCATCTGGTCCTTTCCCGTCCAGCATATATGCGTACATTCCTGCTTCTTTTGCCTGTTCACATAATGCATGAAGATGCTCTGACTGCATCTTATAAATATCCATAAAGGAGATTAAAGTAACCATCCCAAGAAAAAATAACGGCAGTACCAAAGCAGTTTCCACTGCAATACTGGCTTTTCTTATGAAAGAGGCACACAAAGATGTCTTTTCAGAAGAATGACCGCCTCGCCTGTTCATCGGGGGAAACAGGAGCCAGAAGCGCAACAGAGTACATATCCTTTCTCTCCTTTTACTGTCTGTCCAATAATCTTGATCCTTCCCATTTATAAATTTTCTTTTCTTCTGAAAAAACACCTTTCTGCACCTCATTTCATGTCCAATGGTCAATTATAGATAGCTGTACTGTTTTTTTACTGTAAATATCTTTTTTCGATTTGCCTTTACATCCACAGAAGCTTCTATTGCCTCTATACAGTGATCTAATCTGAATCCCTTTTGCCCTGTACTGCTTCTAATACACATCTCTATCATATCCATGCCTCTGCTCACTTTATTTTTTTTCGACTCAGACACTATCATAAGCTGAAGATATTCTTCATAAGAAAGTCCGCTTTCATCATTTCTTCTTCCACTGTCCAGATTCTCCATAAGATCAGCCAGATTTTCTAATGCCAGCT
>OHJX01000412.1_pt1 | contig 17793 bp, 18 predicted proteins | sample 1568671 | NCBI WGS metagenome assembly OHJX01 (sample SAMEA3879589, study PRJEB24766) | human gut metagenome | biome: human-associated habitat; feature: feces | place: USA | collected 1985/1987 | reverse complement strand
CGCAGCATCCTCATTGTCTGGGGTCCTTTATGTTCTGTTGGAGGGATGCCTATCACTGTTATCATTGCGGCGCCTCTGACTGTCCGGCCGAGTGTTACTGGGGGATTGTGGATACGCAGTGCCGTCCCAAGCCGGCTTATTATGCCGTAAAGGAAGCGCTGGCGGAGTATTATAAGGATGAATGAAAAAAGCGAAACAGTCCGGCTCTGCTGAACTGTTTCGCAGGAATATCAGAGGGGATCGCTTTCCGGTTCCATCCAGCCGGAGAATTCCAGGATGGTATGGCGGATATCGGTCCCTTCCTTTTGGCGGGCAAAAAGCATCTGGTTGCGGTATTCCCGGGGCGTCATGTGGATCACCGCGTGAAAATGCCGGTTGAAGTTGGAAACGGAGGCGAAGCCCGCCATTTCTGAAATGGAAAGAATGGATTCCTCCGTGCTGCGCAGCAGGTTGCAGGCCTTCATGATGCGGGTGCTGTTTAAGTAATCCAGCGGGCTGGTCTGCATGATGGAATGGAAAACGCGCCGGAAATGGGTGAGGCTCATGTGGCAAAGATCGGCCAGCACCTCGATGGGGAACTGGGAGCTGTAGTGATCCTCGATATAATCCAGGGCCGGTGAGATGACCAGGGCATTTTCCGGGATGGAGTGGACTGCATCTGGCCCGGAGGAAGAGGTTGGCCCGCCGCAGGTACTTTCCGGGGCATTGGCCTGCTCCTGGATGCGGTTCAGTTCAATGGAAAGGGCGAGCAGCAGCCCTTTTACACAGGACTGGTAGTTAGGGCGTGTATGCTCCATTTCATCTATGATGGATTGGGTCAGGTAATGGATATGGGGATATTCCGCCCGGGGCAGGATATGTCTGTAATTCCGATAGGAAAACAGAGAAAGATCCGGGCCGGATTCGGAAGCCGGAAGCAGAGCGCGGAACAGCTCGGCAGGATCAAACATGATATAGGACCAGCGGCTTTCCGTACCCTTGTCCGAATAGGTGGTATGGGGAATATTACGGGGGATGCAGGTGACATCCCCCGCTTTGAAGGTCATGGGTTCGCTGTAGAACTTCATGGTGCCGCTGCAGGAATGGCAGAGGCCGATTTCCAGGCAGTTGTGGAAGTGCAGGCGGCTGCTGGGAATATCGGATATTTTCCAATGCTCCCCGCTTAGAATCAGGACGGGAAAGTCAACGGGAAGGTAGTAATTGCGGTATTCCATGACGGAATTTTTCTGTTTTGGCATATTGATTTCCTTTTTTGGGTATCTGGTGCGGCGGTATTTGTGTAGCTTTAAGGCATGCTCTGCAATCTTAATACTTTTATTTATCCCTTCCACAACTTCAAAATTGCCTGCTCTATCAACTGGAAGTTATATTAGAGAAAAGTCAAATAAATATATTCCATTTTGCCCTTTTGAATCATTAAAATATACACTGATTTGAGGCATAGGAAATTTAAATGTTTCACTTGCCCACTGGATAGCAGAAGCCGTAAATGCTTCATTTTGTATATTACAATCTTCAAACTGAATAACGCGAAGTGCAATCTTTAGAGAAGAATCTTTTTGTAATAAATTCTCTATCTGGTTACTGATTAGTTTTAGTCCACGGCAAAAACATTCTAATTCTTCGTTTGTCAGAGGTTGACTATATGGATATGGAAAAAGCATGTTTTGAAAATAGATTTGGTCTGTCAGCTTTACACAGCTTTCTTTATTTTCTACTGATTTAAGTAATTGATAGCCTGCTTCAAGTATAATTCCTATTTTCCATTTTCCAAGCATAAGTTTATAATTCGATTTTGTCCATATAAATTTTTCTATAAACGGCACCTCCTCTGAAAATTCCATATTTTTTAAGTTTATTTTGCCAATCTCCATTAGGGATTACAATGCCCGAATAAGGTGATAAAAATAAAAAGATAGTAATTACAACCACTTTGGCAAAAAAATAACGAACAGGATATGCTATAAATTGTGTAGAAAAACCATAAAAATTGTCTGCCTTCCTGAAAAATAAGCATTTTAACGGTTTTGATTTTTAAAAGCTCTAAAAAAGAATGAAATATTGCGCGGAATCTAAAATCAGGATAGCATAAATGGTTGAAATTGCAAAGTATATTATTGAAAATAAATAGAAATGGAGGGGATTATCATTTATGATAGAGACAGGCTGGAGAAGATGGCAGAATAAGTGGGAGTAGCTGTAGTGAGATGGAACAGTTACCTATTTACATAATAAAACCGGGGATATCCGGAGAAGGAGAGTGCAGGGATGCTGAAACTGGATTTTGACAGGAAAGAGATAGCGGAGGTTATTGACAGGATTGTCCATAAGACAATGAATATGGACCTGACCTGGGACTGGCCTTGCGGTGTGGCTTATTATGGAATCGCAAAGGCGTGGGAGGTTACGAAGAATGAGGAGTATCTGGAGCTTCTGAAAAACAGGGTGGATGAGTATATGGAGCTGGGGCTGCCGCCGCAGTGGACGGTGAATACGTGCGCTATGGGGCATTGCCTGATCACGCTGTATGAAGCGACCGGGGATGAGAAGTATTGGGACGTGGCGATGAGCAAGGTGGCTTATCTGCGTAAGGATGCGCTGCGGTTTGGGGACCATGTGCTGCAGCATACGGTTTCCGCAAATAATGATTTCCCGGAGCAGGCCTGGGCCGATACGCTTTTTATGGCGGCGTTTTTCCTGCTCAGAGTGGGCGTGAAGCTGAAGGATGAGGAGATTATTGAGGATGCGCTGAATCAGTATTACTGGCATATCCATTATCTGCAGAATCCGGAAACGGGGCTGTATTATCATGGCTACAATAATATAACTGGGGATCATATGTCCGGTTTTTACTGGGGCAGGGCGAATGCCTGGGCGGCGTATACCATGTCTCAGGTAGGGGCAATTCTTCCGGAGGCTTATCTGTATCCGAAGTTCCTGGAGGTGACGGGTTCGCTGAATGAGCAGCTGGCGGCACTGAAGCTTTTACAGACGGAAAATGGCCTGTGGCGGACTATTCTGGATGATGAGGAGTCTTATGAAGAGGTTTCTGCTTCCGCGGGAATAGCGGCGGCTATGCTGGAAAAAGGAAATCCCCTCCATTCCAAGTATATTAACAAGGCAATCAAGGGGCTTCTTGCCTGGATTCAGGGTTGGGGCCAGGGACTGGCTCTGGCATTTTTCTCGGGGCTGCTTACGGCTAATGATGCGGCGAAGGACGGCGCTTTATAATCAGACAGGAGTGTAAAAAGATGTGTGAAGTGAAAAGAAAAGGGAATTTTACCCTGCCCGGTGAGGCAGGCTATGAGAAGCTGACGTTGGAGCTGGCGGAAAAATGGGGCGCGGATGTGATCCGGGACAGTGACGGAACGGTGCTGTCAGATGAAATTTTAGATGCAGGCTATGGAATTTATTCCACCATTTGCATGATAAGGGATCATAATGAATGGGCCAGGGAGAATCAGGATAAGCTGCAGCAGTGTTTCCTTATGACCAGCCCGGCGGTGGCAGTGGAAGGTAAGCTGACTGTCTGCCTGATGGAAGGTTTTTTTGAGGAGCAGTTCCGTATTAATGACAGTGAAAATGCCATGCATTACTGGCAGGTATATGACAGGACCACGGATACGCTTGTACCGCGGGAGAAGTGGAGCTACGACAAGGCGGCCGGCAGTGTGACGGTCAATGAGCCTGCAGCCTTTCATTCCTATACGGTGAGCTTTATGGCTTATCGTATCTGGGAAGAAATCTCCATGTATAACCATACGACAAATAACTGGGATAAGGAACATCTGATGCAGATCGATCCCATGTATCCGGAGACGCAGGAGTTTTTAACGGGCTGGATGAAGGAGTGGTGCGAGACGCATCCGGCGACAACGGTAGTGCGTTTTACCTCCATGTTCTATAATTTTGTATGGATTTGGGGAAGCGATGTAAGAAACAGGAATCTGTATACGGACTGGGGCTCTTATGATTTCACGGTGAGTGAGAGGGCGCTTAACGCATTTGCGGATAAATACGGATATGAGCTTACGGCGGAGGATTTTGTCAATCAGGGCAAGCTGCATGTGACTCATATGCCGGGAAATCAGCATAAGGCCGACTGGATGGAGTTTATCAATGATTTTGTGATTTCATTTGGCCGTAAGCTGATTGATATGGTGCATGAGTACGGTAAAAAGGCATATGTATTCTACGACGACAGCTGGGTGGGAATCGAGCCTTATAACGGCAGGTTCCAGGAGTTCGGCTTTGACGGATTGATTAAGTGTGTTTTTTCAGGCTATGAAGCAAGGCTGTGCGCGGGGGTTAAGGTGGATACCCATGAGCTTCGCCTGCATCCTTATCTGTTCCCTGTGGGGCTTGGCGGCGCGCCTACCTTTATGGAGGGCGGAGATCCCACGCTGGAGGCGAAAAAGTACTGGAACAGCGTGAGAAGGGCGCTTCTGCGTGAGCCGATACAGCGGATCGGCCTGGGAGGATATCTGCATCTGGTGCAGGATTATCCGGATTTCTGCGATTATATAGAACAGGTGGGGGATGAATTCCGCACCTTTGGCAGCTTCCATGAGGAAGGAAAGTCTTACAGTATCAGGACTAAGGTGGCGGTGCTGCATTATTGGGGAAAACTGCGTTCCTGGACGCTTTCCGGACACTTCCATGAAACCTATATGAACGATTTGATACATATCAATGAAGCGTTGTCCGGCCTGCCGGTGGATGTATCCTTTATCAGCTTTGAGGACGTGTTAAACGGCGCGCTTGAGGATGTGGACGTAGTTATTAATGCGGGCTTTGCAGGCAGTGCATGGAGCGGCGGCGATGTGTGGAAGAACCCTGCGGTTGTGGAGAAGCTGACACGCTTCGTTTATGAAGGGGGCGCGTTTATCGGCGTGAATGAACCTTCCGCGGTGGAAGGCTATGATACATTTTTCCGTATGGCGCCTGTGCTGGGTGTGGATGAGGACACCGGCGCGCGTATCTGCCATGGTAAATGGCAGTTTGCCGTAGAAAACATAGAAGGCCTGATGCCGGAAGGCAGCTTCGTAAAGAAGAAAGGAGATTACCGCAAGGGAATTCCTTATCTCACCGACGGAAAAGCAAAGGTTCTGGCAGAGGACGGCGGCGTGCCTGTGTTTACAATCAATGAATTTGGAAAAGGCCTTGGAATTTATCTGGCTTCCTTTGAAAAGACGATTGAAAATACCAGATTGCTCCTGAACCTGATTTTGCTGGCGGGACGGGAGGATTTGAACGGTCTTTACCTGACGGATAATGCGAATACGGAATGCGCTTATTATCCGGGAAGCGGTCGTCTGGTGGTCATCAACAACAGTGATCAGTCGCAGACCACGGCGGTGCGGACGCAGAAGGGCAGTGTGGAGACGCAGCTGGAGCCTTACGCGACGAAGATGCTGAATATCTGATTAAAAAGGTAACAGTTCGGTTAACCGGGCTGTTACCGCAGAGGAGATAATGCGATGCAGATAGGAATCCGTTTGCATGATACAGTAAAAATGGCGCTTCCCCAGAGGCTGGCGCATACCAGGGAGCAGGGCTTTACCTGCGCCCATGTGGCCCTGGGAAAGGTGATTGATGATTTCCCCATAAAGAACACAACACTGACACCGGGCTTTGCCATGTATCTGAAAAGGCTGTTTGCCGAAAATGATCTGGATGTAGCTGTATTGGGCTGTTATCTGAACCTGGCCACACCGGACAGTACGGAGCTTGCGAAAACAATAGAAACCTACAAAGCGCAGATCCGTTTCGCTTCCTGGCTGGGAGCGGGCGTGGTGGGGACAGAGACGGGGAATCCCAATGTGTTCTATGCGCCGGACCCAGCCGCGCGTACCCGGGAGGCTTTGAATTTTTTCATTAAGAATCTGTCCTACGTGGTGGAGTATGCGGAAAAAATGGGTGTGGTGGTGGCGATTGAGCCGGTGTGCCAGCACATTGTATACAGCCCGGAACGGGCGAGGCAGGTGCTTCGTGCCATTGCTTCCCCGAACCTGCAGATCATTTTGGATCCGGTGAATCTTCTGGATGGATCCAACGCTGCAAATCAGAAGGATGTGGTAAAGAACGCCATTGATATTCTGGGAGAGGATGTGGCGGTGATCCATGTCAAGGACTTTACCGTGAAGGATGGAAAGGTGATTTCCATGGCGGCAGGGCAGGGAATTATGGACTACAGCGATCTCATTCATTTTATGAAAAAGGATAAGCCTTACATCCATGCGACGCTGGAGGATACCGTGCCGGAGAACGCGGTGGCAGCCAGAGAGTTTATGGAGAGGCTGTGGGATGAGGCGTAGGCCGAAAACATAAAAATAACAAAAGCGTAATCAGCAGGGCGGCCGGAAGGAACCGGACCTTTCTGATTACGCTTTTTTTTATGAGAAAAGGAAAACGTGGGCTTTTACGCCGCCTGTCCGCGTCCGGTGCCAATTTCCATCAGGCTGCCGGTCCCTTTCAGATATTTCATGTACACAATAGCAAAGGCGGTGGTTGAGGTGAGCGCCGCAATGCCGTCCGCAATCGGCTCCGCATAGAATGCGCTTGCCGCGGTAAAAGCGAAGGGCAGCAGGCAGGTGGCCACAAAATAGGTGGTCTTGCGGAACAGCGACAGGAACAGGGAAAGCCCGGTCATTCCCAGTGCAGTAAGGGAATCCACGAAGGTATACTGCAGGCTTAAGGGGATTATCATCATGGTAAAGGCGCGTATGCCCCAAACGGAAAGCTCTATGTATTCTGCATTATTGGTAAAAATACCTGCAAATGCCGCGGGCAGGAACCGGGAAACCAGAAACATAAAGGAAGTGAAGCCGATACACAGCATAAGCACGCAGAACACGATTTTCCGGATACGCTCCGGCTTGTTCGCACCGTAATTAAAGCTGATAAGCGGCTGGGAACCGCCGGTAATCCCCAGCATGGGGGAGGTAATCAACATCATATAGCTCTGGACGATGGTGGCGCAGGTGATGAGCGTATCCCCGTAGCCCGGCCCGCCGTGATACTGCAGGACCGCATTCATCGCAATGATGATAATGCTGTCGGTGGCCAGAATCAGGAAAGGGGAAAAACCCAGAGCCAGGATCCTTTTGACAAGTACAGGATCGGGCCTGCGCAGGTGGAGGGGGACCGGCATGCTTTTCCTGTAAAGGACGCAGAGGACGAAAATGCAGGAAGCCAGCTGGGCAAGCACCGTGGCCACCGCGGCCCCTGCGATATCCATATGGAAAACAAAGATAAACAGCGGGTCCAGTATAATGTTCAGGATGGCGCCGATGAGCGTCGTCACCATGCCTAAAAGCGGATATCCCTGGGCGGTAATAAAGTAGTTCATTCCCATGGAAAGCAGTGCAAAAAAGGTGCCGCAGGTATATATGGTCAGATAGGTATTGGCATAAGGATAGGTCACATCACTGGCGCCGAACCAATGAAGAAGCATTCCCTTGCTGAGCAGGAAAATCAGGGTCAGCGCCGCAGAAAACAGAATCAGCGTGGAAAAACAGTTCCCCAGTATTTTTTCCGCATCTTTTTTATCATTCTGTCCAAGACGCATGGAAAAGAGTATGGATCCGCCGATGCCGATGAGCGTGGCAAAGGAGGACAGAAGGGTGATGATGGGCGCGCATACGCCGGCCCCTGCCAGGGAATCGGCCCCGGCAGCCGGAATATTACCTATATAAATGCGGTCAACGATGCTGTACATAACGTTGACGAACTGAGCGAACATAAACGGGACGGATACCCTGAGCACCAGTCCTGGTACGGAATCATTTCCAAAATCATTGACATGCTTCTTTTGTGTTTTCATAGCTCCCCCCTGGTGGATAAATTGGCGTAGAAAGAATTTTCTGCACCAGCTATAGATTATAACCAACTGCGCCGCCAACTGCAAGAATTATTATCACCATTTTCTTGTAATTAACAGTCCGGCCTCCGCCCGGGCCGAATTGTTACTGCATCCGCCCATGATAAGCCGCCTCCGGCGAGGGGCGGATGCCTGCTTCTTCCACGTTTTCTCACGGTTTGTGCAGTGAATGCGCAAACCTGCCTGAACTGTTACTCTTGTAATTCTTTATAGACTCTAGTAAAATAGGAAGGTGGCCGTAATTGAAACCAATATTTGCAGCTGTATACCTATGGCTGCACCAATTTTCAGATACAGGATAGCATATGGAAAACGAAGCGGTAAAAGAGATTATTAAAACAAAGGAATTAACCTTCGATTATATCAGGCACGATGAGGAAGGAAACGAGGAGGGGACAATCCGGGCTGTGGACAATGTGAGCCTGGAGGTGAAGCAGGGTGATTTTATCGCCATCCTGGGGCACAATGGTTCCGGCAAGTCCACGCTGGCAAAGCACATCAATGCGCTGCTGGTGCCCACCTCGGGAACTGTCTGGGTGGACGGCAGGGTAACCGCTGAAGAAAGCAATGTCTGGGATATCAGGCAGACGGCGGGCATGGTGTTCCAGAATCCGGACAACCAGATCATCGGGCAGGTGGTAGAGGAGGATGTGGGCTTCGGACCGGAGAACATGGGAGTCCCCACAAAGGAAATATGGGAACGCGTGGAGGAAAGCCTGAAGGCAGTGGGAATGTACGAATACAGGAAGTATTCGCCCAATAAGCTTTCCGGCGGACAGAAGCAGAGAGTATCCATTGCGGGTGTCCTGGCCATGCATCCCAAGTGCATCGTGCTGGACGAGCCTACGGCGATGCTGGATCCCAGCGGCCGCAGGGAAGTAATACGCGCGGCACGGGCGCTGAACGATGTGGAAAATGTGACGGTTATTCTCATCACCCACTATATGGAAGAGGTCATTCATGCGGATAAGGTTTTTGTCATGGATGAGGGACAGGTGGTTATGGAAGGAACGCCGCGGGAGGTTTTTTCCAGAGTGGAGGAGCTGAAGAAGCTCCGGCTGGATGTGCCGCAGGTGACGCTGCTTGCCTATGAACTGAAAAAGAAAGGGCTTTTGCTGCCTGATGGAATCCTTACCACGGAAGAGCTGAAAAGGGAACTGCTTAAAATTACGGAGAAACAAAATGGCGATTAAACTGGAGCATGTGAATTATATATATGGCGCGGACACCGAGCTGTCTGTGGCGGCGCTGAAGGATGTGCTGGGTGATCAGAAAGGACAGCAGGGGGATCTGGTGATTCCGGTTTATCTGGGGAACCAGCTGCTGGATGAGGTGATCGTGACGGCACAGCAGAGAATGAGTCTGAGGAGCGGAGGTAGATAGGATGGCTTTTTTTCAGTATCTTGTGTTTGACGGGGAGAACCTGCCGCTTCCGGATTCTTATGAGGTGGAGCTGGAGGATGTGGAAGCGGATTCTGGCGGTGAGACGGAAGCAGGGACGACACAGAGGGATGTGGTGCGGCATGGCGTTGTGAGCATTCCGGTGTCGTTTTCTGTTACGGCGAAGTGGCTTAAGAAGCTGGCGGTGTATGCGAAGAAGGATAAGATCAGTGTGCAGTATTTTGATGTGGAGACAGCGGAACTGAAACTGGCGGAGATGTATGTGACTGGGTATAAGGCGAAGCTGAGGAAAGATACCAGTTATAAGGGGCTGTGGACGGTGAGTTTTACGTTGAAGGAGATGTAGCGAGATGGTATAATGGGAGAATCAAATCGGAATTTTTCAAGGATGATTTACAATGAAATGTATTAAATGTCATAACACAATGGACATGGAAACTGGAGAATTTTCTATGAATATCGACGGAAAAACTGTAAATGTCATAAATGCACCGATAGTACACTGTAAGTAAGATAAAGAAGCCATTGACTGTTCCATCACACATTTAACAGAGAAGTTAAAACAATTCTTACTGTACGGTCTTATAGAGCCACTTATTTGTGCTTGAAAAATGGGACTTACACTGATTAGTATGCTGTCTAAAACGAAGATAGTCTTTACGACTCACCTCCCCGTGCTTTGTAGTGTAGCTTCTTCAAGAAGTATTTTATCAATAACGTGGAGAATTGAATGACTTTCATTACTATTTGTGCCGCCGACTTGGCGGCGGAATGGAGATTATTATGGATACAAGGTTCAACCAGACAAAATTAAAGAAGCTCCAGATCTTCAATGGATCACAACTAAAGTATTTGGCATTTGCATCTATGCTAATAGATCACGTTAATAACGCTTTAATAACACCTTATTTAAATGGGCAAGGTTTTCTATTACATTTGTCCAATCTATTTTCTATTTTGGGCAGAATTGCATTCCCGCTGTTTGTTTTTTTTCTTGTAGAGGGATTCTTCAAAACTAGCAACAGAATGAAATATCTGATTATGCTTTTAATTTTTGGTGTAATATCAGAAGTGCCTTTTGATTTGTTTACATCAAAAACTTGTTTCTCTCCATATTGGAACAATATAATGTTTACCTTAGCGCTATGCCTTGTTACAATTTGGATTATTGACATTCTTAAAGATAAAATCAGCAATAAATATACTTGGTATGCTTTATCAATCCTGATTGTAGCATTTTTTGGGTTTCTATCTATGGAGCTAAGTCTTGATTATGATTATCACGCAATAGTCGTTGCCTATCTCTTTTATATATTCTATGATAAACCTCTCCTTGGTGCTGGCCTGGGATATATATCAATTATAAAAGAACTTTACTCATTTATAGGTTTTGGCATGACTCTAACCTATAATGGTGAAAGAGGCAAACAATATAAATGGTTCAACTATTTCTTTTATCCAGTACATATTCTAATCTTAGGGCTTTTACGTATATATTTAAACATTTAGTTTATACTAGACGGGCTGCGCTGGCCGTTCGATGAAAAGACGGCGAAACAGGTTCTTGAGGGCAGATAAAGCGAGAACGCAGTCAAGGCAGAGGGTAGAAATAGAAGATAAAAAGAGTTGTAGCAAGAAACACTTTCGTTAGTGATAACTTCAAGTTTGCAGGGAAGGTGTCTATCATGGAGATGAAGAAGAATGGATGAGAAGAAAGCTTACTGGTTTGAACAGCCATATATGCTGCGGATGAAAAATATTGCAGTGGCGCCTGTTATTCTGGAAGATGGAAGGCTGTCCATCTGTGTTCCTGGGGATGATCCCCCGTGGTCGGGGATATGGAATCTGACGGGAAAGGTTATTCTGGAAGGGGATGATTATTTTGAGTTCCAGTGTGATGATGAGGTCATGCACATGCGTGGTGGAACGTATAAGTTTCATGCTTTGGACATTGATACATTTCGGAACGAAACCTGTCAGTGGATTTCTGAGGGAAGACAGATTGCAGAGTGCTGCAGGACAACGGAGGAACTGCATCAGTGGTATTTGAAACACTGGACTTATAACAGATAGGATGATTATATTTACGAAGGCATCGGTCACCTGGTTGGCTGGTGCTTTTTTCGTGGGAAATGGAGGTGGCGGGATGTATCCTGTGTCGGATGCTTTTCTGAGGGCAGTCAGAAGTAATACAAGAAAATATTACTGGACGGGTACGATCGTTACCAAAGGCGGAATGACGTATGAGTTCGGGGCTAAGGAGATTTTGAAGGGGTCCGGGTATATTTCCAGGCAGTGCTGCGGGAGTACGGAGATTGAACTGGGGACGGTGTATGCGGCGGAGATGGGGATTACGCTTCTGAGTGATATTGACAGGTACACTCTGGAGGATGCCCAGGTGACGCTGGTGTTTCATCTGGTGCTGGCGGATGGTTCGGTGGAAGATGTGCCGATGGGAGTTTTTGAGGTCAGTGAGGCGAACCGGCTGGCAAAGTGTCTGGAACTGAAAGCATATGATTTTATGCTGCGGTTTGATAAGAGTTTCAATGGGTTTGAGACTGTGGGGACTGCTTATGATTTTATTGCTTTATGCTGTAAGATGTGCAGGGTTGAGCTTGCACATAAGAGGGCGGAGATTGATGCCATGCCGAATGGCGGGGTGACGCTTTCTGTTTATACTGAAAATGATATTGAGACCTGCCGGGACGTGCTATTTTATGTGGCACAGGTTCTGGGAGGTTTCTTTATTATCAACCGGGAGGGAAAACTGGAACTGAGAAAGTACGGGAAGGATCCTGTGATGAAGGTGGAGCAGAGACACCGGTTTTCTTCCAGTTTTTCGGATTTTATCACCAGGTACACGGCAGTGAGTTCCACGAATAAGCAGACGCAGATTGCAGAGTATTATGCGCTGGATCCGGATAATGGGCTGACTATGAATCTGGGGGTGAATCCGCTTCTGCAGTTTGGGTTAAAGGAGACCAGGGAGATGCTGTGCAGGAATATCCTGGCAGATCTGTCTGTGATCCGGTATGTGCCGTTTGATTCGGATACTATTGGGAATCCTGCACTGGATCCGGGGGATGTGCTGACATTTGCAGGAGGACAGGCGGATGAGGGACAGATCACCTGTATCACTTCCATCAGACAGAAGATCGGGGGAAAGCAGACCCTGAAATGTGTGGGAAAGAATCCGAGGCTGGCTCAGGCAAAGTCAAGGAATGACAAGAATATTTCAGGGCTGCTGAACCAGATTGAAGACAATGCGAAGACCGGGAAGATCGGGATCCACACGTTTACCAATGCTTCCGCACATGAGATCGGGCAGACTAAGGTAAAGCTGATCAGTATTCAGTTTGCTTCTTCTGAGGAAAACCATATGCAGTTTTTTGCACAGGTTGTTGTGGATGTGGCTGCGGATCCGGTGGAGAGATCTGCGGAGGCTGCCGGGACTGTGGTGATTCCGTTTCCGGGCGGAAGCGGCGAAACTGGAAGTGGTACGGGTGGTTCTGATGGAACCGGGGAGACATCGGATGCCGGAAATTCTGAAAATGATGTGGCTGGGAATGAAGTTGGAAATACTTCCGGGAATGAGAATACAGGAAGTACGGATGATGTCTCTGGTGGATCAGATTCCGGATCCGGTAGTGGAACGGAGGTTTCTGTGGATGTGAACCTGCCGGTGAAGTGGCAGGAGGATGGACAGGCGGTCTGCCATGTGGTCTTTGAATTTAATAATGATGAGATTATGGAGCATTGTCCGGTGGAGACCTGGCATTCCGGGAAACATATTTTGTCACTGTATTATCCCATTGAGAAGATCGTTGCCAATTATACGAATACGTTCAATGTGTATCTCTGGATGGAAAATGGCAGCGGTACAGTTGATGTGGGAGACTGCATTGCTTCTATCAGCGGACAGGCAATGGCGGCAGGGGAAGCCTGGGACGGAAAGCTTGAGGTGGAAGATTATACCACGAGATTTGCCATTGGCGGAGGCCTGAATGTGAATGGCTTCCGGGATTCGCTGTCCGTGCAGATGAAGGAGACGGTGAACAGAGGCTTTGAGGTGTATTTTGCTGAGAGAGCGGGAATCAGCGGTTTCTGCAGGCCTGTAGAAATGGAGGGTGTGTGATGAAGTTAAAAGGTGAAATGGTCATTGAACTGACCGATACGAATACGGGTGCGGTGGAAACCGTGCAGGAGACGAACATGATCACGGAGGCAGTGAATAATATTCTGGGGCTGAATCCCATGGGGATTTATCTGAAAGCCAGCGGGGAGTATGATAATTCTGTTCTGTGGAACGGGACGCTGCTTCCCATCTGCCCGAACATGATCGGAGGGATCCTGCTGTTTCCGGCAGTGCTGGAAGAAAAGGCGGATCATATTTACGAGCAGGGGAAGAACCTGCCTGTGGCTTATGCTTCCAATAATGTTAATTCCGGTTCCAATGTGGCAAGGGGAAGCCTGAACCAGACGGAGAGCAAGAAACTGGATAATGGATATAAGTTTGTGTGGGAATTTACTCCCAGCCAGGGGAATGGGAATATTGCAGCGGTGGCGCTGACCAGTGCCCTGGGCGGGCAGAATGCTTTTGGCAGTGCGGCAGGGGATGCCAGCACGTTCCTGCTTCTGAAAAAGGTGGATATCGGGGATATCCCGAAGGCGAAGCAGATGACACTGTTTGAGGCAGTGGAGCTGGATTTTGAAAAGAACCTGCTGTATTCCATCACCTTTGGGACTTCCAGTGTGACCATTACGAAGATCCGGATCCCGGTGTTTAACATCGGGCTGAATGAGAAGCTGGATGATACCACGTATACCGTACTGGAAGAGCAGACACTGACAACGGAAAGCTTCACATTCCTGGGGGATTATACAAAGTACGGGGAATTTATGGACGGGCATGACGGGTACTGGTATGGATTTTCCAATGAGCCGAATTCTTCCGGGGATGCGAAGATGGTGTGGATCCGAATCTCCAAAAAGGATTATTCCTTTACAGAAGGAAGCTGGACACTGTCCAAGGCGAAGCTTTCGGAAGTGGGCACAAGGGCAAAGGACGGTTCCTATCCGGAACGGAATGTAAAATGCTGTATGAGGAAGGGATATCTGTATGTGCCTTCTTACGATAAGAAGGGAGTTTATAAGATCAATACTGCCAATTCAGCGGATGTGACACTGATCCCGCTGGGCTTTACTTCCAAGCTGAAATCTCTTGGGGAGGACGGCTCCTGTGAGGTGTATATGACACTTCTTGGGGACATGATCGTGGCAGGGGATTTCCAGATCACGGCGGATGACAGGGTGATCAAGACGCAGGGGAGCGCAAGGTTTGAAGCTATGGCAACGCCTCTGTTCCAGTATAAGAATTTTGTGTTTATGTGGGGCGGCAGTTATGGGAAGGAGCACAGGTGTGCTTATCTGCTGACACCCTATCTGGCGAGCATTAATAATCTTTCTTCGGCAGTAGTGAAGAATGCGGATAAGACTATGAAGATTACTTATACGCTGACGGAGGAAACAATGTAGGTCTTTCTGCCGCAGGGCATGGAGATAGAAAACTTATTTACGGCAGTTCTCAGAAATGGGAGCTGCTTTTTTCATGGGAGGAGGATTCTGGCATGAAGGAATTTTGGAACTTTATTCAGATGGTTTTTATGGCTGTAGGCGGATGGCTGGGCTGGTTTATGGGAGGCTGTGACGGGCTTCTGTATGCATTGATCGCTTTTGTGGTGATCGATTATCTGACCGGGGTGATGTGTGCTTTTGCGGATCATACGCTTTCCAGCGAGGTGGGATTCCGGGGGATCTGCAGGAAGGTGCTGATTTTTCTGTTGGTGGGAATGGCGAATATTCTGGATGTGGCTGTGATCGGGAACGGATCTGTGCTGAGGACAGCAGTGATCTTTTTCTATATTTCCAATGAGGGTGTGAGCCTGTTGGAGAATGCAGGGCATCTGGGGCTGCCGATCCCGCAGAAGATGAAAGATGTGCTGGAACAGCTGCATGATAAAAGTGAAGGAGACCCCGATGATGCATTAGAGGATGAGGAAGAAGGTGAGTGATTATGGGGTACAGTAATAGTTCTTTGGTAGCATACACGTTGCTCAGTCCGAATCATTCCGGACTGAGAACGGAGCAGATTGACAGAATATCGCCGCACTGTGTAGTAGGTCAGTGTACAGCAGAAGGTCTGGGGGACTGGTTTCATAAATCTTCTACCCAGGCTTCTTCGAATTATGGAATCGATAGGAATGGCCGGGTCGGATTGTATGTAGAAGAGAAGAATCGTTCCTGGTGTACTTCCAGTAATGCGAATGATCAGAGGGCAGTGACGATAGAATGTGCTTCTGACAAGGCGGAACCGTATGCTATGCATCAGGTGGTTTATGACCGTCTGATTGATCTGTGTGAGGATATCTGCAGAAGAAATGGAAAGAAAAAACTGCTCTGGTTTGGAGATAAAAATAAGTCTCTGAATTATCAGCCGAAAGCGGATGAAATGGTCATTACCGTGCACCGGTGGTTTGCGAATAAGAGCTGTCCTGGAGACTGGCTTTATGCGAGACTGGGAGATCTGGCTGCGAAGGTTACTTCAAGACTTGGTAGCGGAAATGTGGAAGTGATTCCAGCAGGGATGCAGGCAGGGGAATTTCAGGGGCTGACAGAAGAACAGGTGCTTGCAAAGATTGGCCCACTGTTTAGCGCAGATCAGAAAAAATCAGGGATTCTTGCTTCAGTGTCTATGGCTCAGTTTATTCTGGAGAGCGGTTATGGAAAGAGTGAGCTTGCGTTGGAAGCCAATAACTGTTTTGGAATGAAGAATTCACTTTCCGGTAATACCTGGAGTGGTTCGGTCTGGGATGGTGTGAGCATTTATAAAAAGAAGACACAGGAGCAGGAGGAAGATGGAAGCTATGTGACAGTTACAGCGGAATTCAGAAAATATGCAAATGTAGAGGATTCCATTGCGGATCACAGTGCTTATCTGCTCGGCGCTAAGAATGGAGAGAAGCTCCGATATGACGGGCTGAAAGGATGCTCAGATTATAAGAAGGCAGTGCAGATCATTAAGGACGGTGGTTATGCTACCGGTCTTACTTATGTGGAAAAGCTTTACAGTATCATCGAAAGATGGAATCTGACTAAGTGGGATGTGAAGAATTCTGATGCTTCGGATGCTATGGTGAAGTATTACAGGGTAAGGAAGTCTTGGAAGGATGCTGGCTCTCAGCTTGGTGCTTATACTGTACTTGATAATGCTAAGGCAATGGCTGATAAACATGAAGGCTATACTGTGTATGACTGGAATGGCAAGGCAGTGTATGGGGCTGAGGTTACTGGTGGAAGTGGTTTGGCTGCAGAGTTTTCTAATGCGGACTGTCCATTCATGGTGAAGGTCAGTATTGATGACTTGAATATCAGAAAGGGAGCCGGAACGAATACGACGAAGACTGGAAGATATACTGGGAAAGGTGTGTTTACCATCATCCAGGTGAAGAGCGGTAGTGGCTCAACACTTGGATGGGGTAAATTGAAATCTGGAGCTGGTTGGATTAGCTTAGACTATTGTGTACGCATTAACTAACTTGTTGTTTCGGGAAGCGGATGATATTATCATTATTATCTGAGTTATCTGCTTCCCGGATTTCCATATATTCAGCATCAATGATTTGGGATGTCTTGGTTTTGTGTGTGGCAATTGTTTGAGTTTTTTTTGCGGATGACTCAAGGTAGGTGATTGAAGTCTGAACTAATTGATGTAATTTGGCCTGTAAGAGAGGTCTGCCATATTCATGCCAGAGCATTGATAAGATATCGATGCTTACATCAAATACAAAGTCTTTTGTCTGTTCTTTGAGTCTGTCTTTTTGCGTATATGTTTTCTGTGGAACTGCTGGTGGTATCGTAGGCTCCACATATGGAACAGGATTCTTGTACTGAACGGACATCTTTCCGTTTTCTCTAATTCCTCCAGAACTGTCAGATTGACCTTCTTTTAATTCGGGTGCTTCAACAATAAGTTTTCTCATCTTGATTTCCTCCTGGTTTGTGGTTTTTCTACTGTTAGGCATAATTGTGGCTCCTTTTATAATAAGGTTTGTAATTTACGCGGTGATTAGCATGTGGGTTACACCTTGGTTATAGGGATCCAGGTGCTTTTCTGAAACGTGGGCATTACAGAAATTTTGAGAGAGCATATCTTTGATTGCTGTTCCGTGATTGTGACCATGAATGATAATTAGTCGAAAAACAATTCTGACTACATTAATAATGTTGTTAATAAATTTTTTAGCTTGGAGGCATTTCATACCATGGACATCGACGATTATACGCATTTCGTCTTTTGAAATTAGAGATATTCTGTCCATATCATTTTTACTAAGAATAAAGCTGAGTTTGGTTAGAATGTAATCGTAGTTATGTTCCATATTTTTCTCCTCCATAGTTGACTTTTCTTGTTGATATTATTATAATTCAATTAGATTGAAGTGTAAAGTAAA
>OHJX01000405.1_pt1 | contig 18007 bp, 9 predicted proteins | sample 1568671 | NCBI WGS metagenome assembly OHJX01 (sample SAMEA3879589, study PRJEB24766) | human gut metagenome | biome: human-associated habitat; feature: feces | place: USA | collected 1985/1987 | reverse complement strand
AATCGTCTGTCACCTTCCCCTCTTCCAACCTGATTGCTCTCTGGCAGCAAGACAGCACACATTCTGCATCATGGGTAATCACCAGAATTGTACGTCCTCTCCCAGCAAGTTCCTGAATAACATGGCTTACCTTTCTCATATTTACCCCGTCAAGGCCGCTGGTTGGTTCATCTAAGATAATAATGGGGGCTTCATGCATCAACGCCACCGCCAATGCGAGCCTCTGTTTTTGCCCCCCTGACAAAGTGGACGGGTGTTGTTCCCTAAACTCATACAAATCCAGTTCAGTTAATATCTGCCCAGCCTTTTCCCTTATTTCCGGTGATTCTTTACTGCCCAGTATCAGTTCGTCTATCAGATCCTCACCAAACAACTGGCTGTCGAGATCCTGGGGAATATACCAGACCGTTCCCCTCCTCTTTTTTATGTTGCTTTTATTTCCAAACAGAGTAACACGGCCGGAATCTTCTTTTAATAATCCGGAGAGCATTTTTCCCATTGTACTTTTCCCCATCCCATTGGAACCTATGATAGCGATAGATTCTCCTCTCCTGCAGGAAAAGCTGATATGGTCTGCAACCACTAACTTGCCAAACGTTTTACATAAATCTTTTACTTCTAAAATCACATCGCTGTTATTTTCAAATGGCATATGAGAACAAGTCACCGTATGCAGGTCAGGGGTTCTTAAACCCAGCTTACGGATTTCTTCCGCGGCCAGCTGCCTGATTTCAGCCTGCGTAAATTCATGCATAATGCAGCCATCTTTTATATACAGAAACCTGTCTGCAATTGGCATCAAGTAATAAAGTCTATGTTCCGCAATCAGAATTGTTTTTCCCTTTTCCTTCAGTTTCCTTATTGTATTACCCAATCTCTCTGTTGAATCCGTATCTAAATTTGCGGAGGGTTCATCCATAACATAAATTTCAGGCTCGATTGCTTCGGCAGAAGCAATCGCCACCTTCTGTCTCATTCCATAGGAAAGGTTCCGAATATTATAATTTAATATATTATCTATGCCCATACTATCGGCTGAAGCATAAACATGGGCCACAATTTCTTCGTGTGAATACCCGTAATTCTCACATCCGAACGCAATCTCCCCTGCCACCTCATTGGCAAAAAATTGGCTCCGTGGGTCCTGAAACACATTGCCGATAATCTTTCCCCTCTCCCAGGATGGATAACTGGAAAGGGGCTGTTTCTCTACATTGACTGTCCCTTTTAGATCGCCCTCATAAAAATAGGGAATCAATCCATTAATAACTCGGGTCAGTGAACTTTTCCCACTGCCTGACGGGCCGGTTATAACCACCGTTTCCCCTGCCTTAACTTTTAAATTGATATCAGTAAGCTGGTGGATTTTATGCTGATATGAAAATGTCACATGCTGCATTTCTATTTCTTTTCCCATTTTTATTCTCCATATTCTTATTAGCTTCTCAGCTTTCTATAATCTTTTGGCAAAATACCATAGACATCTTTAAATGCAACAGAAAACTTACTTGCATTGGAATACCCCAATGAAAAGGCAATTTCACCAATTTTCATTTCACCATCTAAAATCAGCTTTTTAGCAATCCCCATTTTGTATTTCTTCAAAAATGCATAGGGGGAATCTCCATAAACATGATTAAATATTATTTGAAACATGGTAGTCCCCATATTTTTTTCTTTCACCAATTGTTTAAGTGAACGCTCCTCGTCTAAGTGAGTAATCATGTAGTTCCAGATTTCTTTGACTGCCTCGATTTGGTCTTTGGGATAATATTGTTCCTCCTCAGCATCATTTCGTTCAATATTCTGTAAATAGAAAAGAAGTTCCAGCGTTTTAATTGCAAAGTAGCAAGTGTTCTCCTTCCCTTTTGCCTCATAGACTTCATCAAACAATCTCTGTAATCTGGAAGGGATCTTGCTGATATACCATGCAGTGTTCAATGATAATTTTTCCTCAATCGCCTTAATATCTATGGAAAAATCCGCCATCATCTTTTTCGTGGATAAACTCATTTTTTTCTCGTCAATCACCAGAGTAACCGCATCAAAGTAACCAAAGGGAAAATAATAGGAAGCTGGCAAATGCTCCCCGCTGCCAATCCAAAAACGGTCTTCCGACAGATGGGCACATATATTATTTGCAAATTCACAGACAACTCTCCCCCTGCGGCAACAGGTAATCTCCAGAATCTCGCTGTATGGGGTTACTGGGATAAAAGCATCTTCGGAATTAAACTCCATGAATACCATTTCCATTCCCTCAAATACTTTGTATGTAACAATCAAACCCTTTCCCTGGCATTCGTACCGTTCTATTAAGCAATCACTGTCACTGTGCATAACCCTGGCGTTCCGGCCGTACCATTCCTGCACTTCCTGTTTTTCCGGCATGGTTTCAATCCTCCATTATGCTTCTATCATATTGCAGATTATCTGCGGTTTCCTGCTCAGAGCTTCCGCGTGTCCCATATTCTCACAGGCACGGACTTTAAGAGGATAAATACTGACTCTTCTTATTAAACCAACAGAATTGGGGGCATATGTTTCATTGCCTCCATACATAATCACCACTTCCATTGATATTTTCTCTTTCCTGCTCCGGATATCATACTTGTAAGCTGCAAGAGCTGTCTGTAATAATGTTCCAAAGGTTATACCGGCCTCCCCCATTGGCTGAAGAACCTGGACATCATTGTTATGTAAATACCCCATTTGTTTTTGCATATACTTCATCATGTGCTTTCCATGCAAAACCCGCTTCATCTGCCACGCCATAATAAGGCTGTATATGTATTTCATATTACCCATAGATTCATATTGTCCGCCGTCCAGTATCAGTTTTTTTATTCTTATATCACCTTTGAGTGCAAGTTCAAGTGCAATACTTGCTCCCAAAGAAATGCCATAAACTGTATCAACATAATTAATTCCCTTTTTCAGCAATACAGTACTGATATAGTCGGCACTAAGAATGACAGAAGTAACCGCACCACTGGACGAAGCACTATGGCCTGGCAACTCCGGAATTATAAAATAATAATCTTTCCCCAATATATGAAGAACCTTATCAAAACAGTTCTTCCAATTGAATCCCATCCCATGTATGAGAAGTATTCTTTTACCGTTTTTATTACCAAGCAGATGAATCTTAGATTGATCCTTCTTCATAGGCTTCCTCTTTCTCCAATATTTTATCGGTCAGAACCAGGTCGATATTTAATTGTGGTAAATCATGTATTACAGTTTCTAAATCCACGATATCCATAGCATAATGAATTCCGAAGTCCGGTTGTTTTTCAACCAGGGCCTTAACCGTATAAGCGGCTATAATTGAACTGATATCACTACTGTATGAACTGTGTACGTCCGCAGTTCTTATGTGACCCTGATTATTATCTGAACCGGTTACTTCAATATGTATATAGTTATATACTGCTGTTGAGCCACCAGTCATTTCAAATAGCTTGATAATAGAATCAATACTTTGCTGCAGTGCCTCATCGCCTTGCTTTAAACCATATTTGATAACTGCTTCCTGCATTAACTTCGTGATTTCTTCTCCAAAAGAGGCGTAATACCAGTTTGCCCTCCCAGGTTTATATTTTTGAGTAATCCGTTGCAATTCTATCGTATAGTAGTTCTGCAATGTATACTCCTTATTTTCTACAATCCTGTAGATTGGTGTTTCATCCCTTTTTAATTCACCATTTTCATAATAGTTTAATGCAGTTCCAAATCCGGCTGTATTTGTCAAAATAAAATCTTTGATTGCCGATCTGCTCGGAATTTCCTTCGTGATGCTCAACCCCATAATACAATCTACTGACTTTAAGCTCTCACATAAATATTTCATCAACAGGCCAGTCATTCCTGGGAAGAAGCCACTGGAAAGCACATAAACCGATTCGTTCTCTATATCTGCTATTCTGTCTTCTAAAAATGCCTCACCAGAAGGGTCCACAACAGGTATGTGATATTTAGCCGCTGCTCTTGCAATCTTTTCTCCATTGACAAAGGAGGCTCCTGCACAATTTACGATAATACTGCACTGACTGCAAAAGATTTCTAAGTCATCAGATATATCTACATCTAATTGGATATATTGGTTATTGGCAGTAACTGATGGTTTTACCGAATGATAGGAAACTAGCAACTCATATTGATTCTCCAACAGTTTAACAACTCTTTTTCCTATTTCACCAGTTCCGCCTAATATCCCGACTTTCTTCATATTCCGCCCCTTTTCCAGGGTGTCCATACGGTGATGGGCACCCTTTGGCAATCGTTAATAGTTAAAATCTAAAATCTTAGAAATATTCTTTTCCAGATTATCACCAATAATACAATCAAAATGTTGTCCTGCAATTGTATTATATTTTAAATTCCCCTTGATATAAGGTTTCCATGTTTCAAAATCTTCCTCAAAAAATCCCGGATAAAAGTGGCTCCCTAAGATCTCACAACAGAAAATCCTTATATTTCCATAGTAAAGCTCCGGTATATAACTGGACACACATCTGAAATTTTGTGAAAATATCCGGAAAAGTACATTCAACATCTTCAACTGATGTTCCATCAATTCTCCATTTGGACGCTCAATCGTGCGGTATAAAGCATTTAACCTTTCTGAAATTGTATAGCTGGCGAGCCGGCGGAACTCTTCAGCCACATCTTCATACTCCCCGCCCGTTTCGCATAATGCTTTTACTGTAATTTCACCACTTCCACATCTGGAAATATACTCTATATACTGCTGCAACCGCTCATCGCTTACCTGATATCCCGCTTTATATGCATCTGCCCCAATCACTCTTGCAAAAATCCTCTCCAACAGCAGTTCGTTATCCAGGCTTGAATGCAATGCATTACGGAATATCTCATCCGATGCGTCCGCTAAAATCGTGTTCTCCTTCTGTTTTGGAATACCGGTGCTTATCAGCGTCACATCAGAAACGGAAATTTCTTTATTTCTCAAATATTGTGCTGTTTCCAGTGCAATCAGGCCACCCACGCAATGGCCCACAAGAATATAATTTCTATATCCCATTTTTTCCAGTATCTCACCATATTTTCTCCCCAACAGCCGGAAGGTCTGACTGGTTTCCATAGAAATATACTCAGCATCATTTCCAAAAACAAAGCCGATAATGCTTTCACTGTCCTTGCTGTCCTCTTTTATGCGAAACAGTAAATCCGTATAGGGTGTTAAGGTTCCCGCTCCGGCATGGAAGAAAACCTTCGCAACAGAATCCTCATTATTTAAACTGCTATTTTTCAGAATCATTAAGGATGGGTCCTCAAGATTGCCCTTATCATTTTGATGGTTCACAAGGCTTTCTGCTATCTGCTTAATAGTGGGTGCTTTCATCATTTCTGTCAGAAGGTTGCTCCACTCCCAGCCGGAGGCTTCCGATATGTTCTCCATCATCTTCCCAATGATTTGAGCAATTAACAGAGAATCACCGCCTACCAGATAGAAATCATCATTTCTCCCCACAGAAGTAAGCCCCAGCTCTTTGCACCATATTTCGGCAATGCGCTGCTCCAGATCTGTCTGGGGCAACTCGTCCTTTTTCTTAATATTCTCCTTATGGTCCCAATTCTTGAAGTATTCTTTGATTTTTCTGGTGTCCACTTTACGGTTTGCAGATAGTGGCATATCCGGAAGAATCAGAATCTGGTTTGGAACCATGTACGGAGATACTGTACTTTCTAAATAGCCTCTGACCGTCTCCTTTTCTAACTGCTCATATTCTCCGGCAAAGCGAACCACATATATTGTCTGTCCTGCTAAGTCCAATTTGCTGCCCTTATCAGGGAATTCATAAAGTAGCTGCCCATCATGCCTCTTAAATATATCTTCCCACTGTTTTCGTGTGAAGAATGTCTGGTCATGTTCGCTGCGTTCGTCCGTAAAACCGGTTAAGCCGTCCTTAAATTCCATTGACGTCAGCAACAGGTAACTTGTTCGTGTTTCCTCAAGTATGATAATGGACGCGTCCTCTGATAATAAGCCCTTTAAATTTTTCATGACACTATTGATATTCCGTGAGTTATGAAGCACGTTTGCACATAAAATCACATCAAAGCTGAATGCCTCATACCCTTGCGATACGAAGTCTTCATTAATATTGAAAATCCCGTATTTCACCCAATTATACTTACCGAAATTCTCCTGTGCTTTATTTAAGAAGAAAACCGAAAGATCAGTAAAATAATACTCAACATTACAGCCTTCAAGCTCGGGTATCACATCGAGAGAGGTTCCACCAACTCCAGCTCCCACCTCTAATATTCTAAAGGGTTTCTCCGGACTTTTTTTATTCTTTTTCTCGCACAGATAACGTATTTCTTTCGTAGCAATGTTGTTGAGCATCCCATTTACTTTATTGTCATGATAAGCTGCCAGCGCCGGGTCTGTGTCTCCCTTTGGAAATAGAATATTCAGAGGGTCCTCTTTTCCCTGAATCAGTTCTGGAAGCAAATCACTCGATTCCTTCAAATAATCAACAAACTCCTTGCTGTATTGGAAATCGTCCTCTATTTCAAAAAATTCCTTCCAAAGCTTTTCAGAACCTAAATCCGTACTTATCTCAGAAGCTTTATATGCATTGGCTTCACATGTGATAATTCCTTCATTAACCAATACCTGCAGCCATCTTTTTGTCAATTTGTGCAGTTTCTCCGGTATCGACATCATTTCTACAATTTGCTCAAAATTGAAGGCTTTGGATTTATCCAAAAAAATTCCGCGCTTTCTAAACGTGTTGTATATGTCCGCAGAAACAACTTCCTCTGACTTCTTAATCCACTTTTCAAGTAAGTCCTGATCCATCTGCTCTTCATAATATTGTTTTATGGACTTGAGCAAATATTCCTCTTTATCGTCCAAAGCCGGTGATGCCACAGTCTTTTTCCTGACCGGAGAAATGACTGCATCAATATGCAAATCCTCTGGGCTTTCACCTAACGCTAAAGCGACAGCCCTTTCAATCAGTGGATGTTCATTTAAGACAGAACTAATTTCAGCCAGTTCAACTCTATGGCCGTGTATTTTAACCTGATTATCGCCGTCCTCGCGTCCTTTAAAAATAATGACTCCGTCTGGTAAATAGCACCCCTTATCCCCGGTTCTGTAAATGCGCTCTCCACTCCACGGAAGAGCAGGGTACTTTTCACGATTCAGCTGTTCATCCTTCAGGTAGCCGGAGGATAATCCGATTCCTCCAATGTACAGGCTTCCGTCTACCCCATTAGGGCAGGGCTGCATTTCGTTGTTTAGAACATAAAATGTTTGATTGGACATTGGATATCCATATGGAATGCTTTTTGTAAATACTGCTTTTTTAGAAATATCGTAACTGATTGACCAGATTGCTGCTTCCGTGGCTCCACCAAGGCTGATCACACGGCAATCGCCAAACAGATCGTAAATCCTATGCGGCAGGGTTACGGGAATCCAGTCACCAGAAAGTAATAACAGCCTCACCTGATAATCCACGCTGACATTTGCGGATTCAAGATAGGAAACAATCATCTGATGCAAAGCAGGAACCGCATTTATTACAGAAATCCCATGTCTGATTATTAATTCCGACAAATATTTGGGATTCCTAATTTTATCTGTACTGGGTAATACTAATGTTCCTCCTGCTGAAAAACAGCCAAATAAATCATATACAGAAAGGTCAAATGATAAATTTGACAACCCCAGGAATACATCCCTCTCACCAACTGCATATGTTTCATTAACATCCGCAATTGTATTTGATGTTGCACGATGAGTCATGATAACCCCTTTGGGTTCACCGGTTGTTCCAGATGTAAATATAATATAAGCCGGCCTGTCATAATCTATTTTATTAATAGGCAGCGATTCTGTCGGTTCCGGTTTCAGGCTGTGAATATCTACAACATTGCAGTATTGTTCTAATTCCTCATTCCCTGCTTCTGCAAAAAGCAGTTTAATATCTGCACTTTTTATAATTTTCTCTTTGCGTTTATCAGGCTGCTGCACATCTATTGGCACATAAGTCGCTCCTGAAATAAGGGCAGCCAGTACCGCAGCTACCTGCCATACATGTTTTTTGGTATCAATTCCTATCTTATCGCCGTCCTGGGTTCCTGCCTTGCCCAAAATACGCAGTACAGTATTCACATATCCCCCAAGTGAACGATATGTATATTCTCCCTCATCAGTTATTAATGCCGTTTTATCAGGGTAAAGGTTAAAAGATTTCAGGAATCCATCTTCAAGCATTGCCGGCATAATATTTTTAAAAGTATTATTTACATCACCTCTTATTTCAAGGGTTTCCTTCATAAGGCTGACCGGGTATTTTTCCTTAAGAACTTCACTATTTTTATCGGCTATAGATTGAAGCAACAAAGCAAAACTTCCAAACATTTCTTCTATTATATAGTCCTCAAATACACCATTTCGCACATCCCAGTTAATAGTGGCACCACCGTTTTCTTCTGCGGCCTGGCAGTCTATATACACCTGCGGAGTCTGACTCAGTTTATATACAATTCTGTTTTTTACAGTTGTATCATCCTTTGAACTAACCCCCAAAGTACTTGTGAACACAACCGGCATAATTACATTTTTCTTGCGTTCTTTCGTTAGACGTCTTATTATTTCTACTCCGGACACATCTTTATGTTCTAAATCAGACCAGAGATCCATTTGCAGTTTTTTCACTCTTTCCAGAAAGGTTTCACTATACTCTATATCAATGGCAGTAATATTGACATCTGTGAAATCACCAACCACTTTATATATATCTTCAGCCACTTCCGGTCTGTTGAGCAGTGTAGTGTTAATACAGAACTTTTTGTCACCAGACCAAACTGCTATTACCTCTGCCAGTGCGGCCATAACAAACACAGATGGCGTAATATTATACGATTTTGCCAATTCAGCAAAAGCATTCCATTGTTTATCATTCAAGAACACCTTCTTCTGAAGGAAGCTCACTTCCTGATTGTCCTCCATCCCTATAACAGGAAGGTTAGGTGCATCTCCCATCATTGATATTTTCTTATTCCAATAAACTTCCGCTTCCTGCCTTGATTTGCTATTAAATGTTTTCCGCTTCTCCTGATATAAAACAATATCTCTGTAAGACGTAGTCGGTATAATGATTTCATGAGGATTCTCATAAAACTTTTCAAGATCATTCAGCATTATATTCATACTTGCAAAGTCAGAAATAAGCATGTCTAACGAAAAATAGATTATGCTTTTGTCTTTCTCAATACTCAAGGCCAAATCACACATGGGCCACGTTCCAAGCTGATACTGCTTCGTAGATAACTCAGTCCTCAGTTCTTCCTTATCAGCGCTAATATCTTTATCCCGTCCGTCAAGTACTATGATTCCCACTGAAGGCACTGCCTCCTGGACAATCTGATAACCGGAAGCCGATACAATTGCCCGCAGCATATCATGCTTCTGTATCACTTTATTCCATGCAACCTCCAGCTGACCAGGATCAAGTAATCTATTGACTTCAATTTCTATGTAACCGTGGCAACCAATTCCACCCAATTCATATAAACGATTTCTTCCCATAACATAGGAATTTTGTATGTCGGTCAGTGGGAATTTTTCATATCTCCGTTTTGTATCACTGGTGAACACTAAGTTATTATGTGCTTTTAAATAATCCAGCACTACTGACTTATACTGACTCAACTTATTTTTATTTTCCTCTGTCATTGCCCCCTTCGGAGCTTTGAACTTGATGGAATCACCTTCACACCAAATTACAATTTCTTTTTCTGCCAGCTCATTAATGTACTTTTGGATATCCATAATTTTTTCTCCTTGTCTGCAGCTAAATGGTATCAATTGTCAACTCTGCACCCTGATTAATCATTTGTATCTGACTTGCCAGTTCTCTAATCGTAGGGGCATTCACTAATATTGCTGTCCCAAGATCTCCATTGACTAAATGTGACTTTTTAATTTTATTAATCAGCATAATCGCCTTTAAACTATCACCTCCGGCTTTAAAAAAGCTGATATCTCTTGAATACTTTGTGGAACCGAGTACTTCTATCCATATCCGCTCTAATTCTTCTTCTATAGCTCCCTGCGGTTTTTCGTAACCGGCCACAGCCTGACGTTCTTTAAAAAACAATTCTGCTACCGTTTTACGGTCAACTTTCCCATTTGCACTCAACGGTATAGACTTTCCATATTGATATTCAGACGGAACCATATAGAGAGGAAGATAGGAACTAATCGACTGATTTATGGTTTCGTCCTGAATCAACTCACTATCTGGGTCGTTTTTAACAATAAACGCACAAAGTTTTTGACTTCCGCCTTCCGAAACGATACATGCAACAGAACTCTTAATACCTTCCGCCCTGTTGATTGCTGCTTCAATCTCTCCCAGTTCAATTCGATACCCTCTGAATTTTACCTGTGTATCTTTTCTTCCCAGGAATTCAATTGTTCCATCATTCCAAAACCTTCCCATATCACCGGTTTTATACCATCTTATGTTTTTAAATGATACAAACTTATTATTTGTAGTGGTTTCATCACCGACATAACCCTTTGCCACTCCAATTCCGCCAATCCATAATTCTCCCGGCACCCAATCAGGGCAGTCTCTTCCCCTCTGGTCAACGACCCTGTACAGCTGTCCGTTCAGGGGAGCTCCATATGGAATTGATACCCACTCTTTAGGAACAGGCAGCTTCACCCGATAATAATTAGACCATATAGAACCTTCAGTTGCTCCACCAAGAGCTGTCAATTCAGAATTTGGAGCAACATCTGCTAATTTTGCCGGCAGGTCCGTACCAATCCAGTCCCCGGACAACAATACGGTTTTAAGGGATTGCAATTTCATCTCCTCAGCCTGTGCCTGTTCCAGAAGCATCCGTAATAGAAAAGGCACTGAATTCCAACAGGTTATATGGTATCTGGTGACTAAATCCAACCATTGGGCAGCATCTGTTTTACTCGCTTCGTCCAGCAAGACTATAGTCCCGCCCGTTCCAAGAATTCCAAATATATCATAAACCGATAAATCAAATTCCAAGGAAGACACTGCCAATAAACTATCTTTTTCGCTAATGCCACATTTCTTGTTCACATCACAAATTGTATTCATGGCTGAAAAATGGGAAATCTCCACGCCTTTGGGTTCCCCAGTAGTTCCAGAGGTGAAAATAACATAAGCACTGCTGGAAGGATTTACTGGTTCATTGGCAGATATCTCCTCCCGCTTCGCCCGGTCATTTACATCAATGATATTCACTCTGTTTAACTTTAAATGACCACCGTGAGATACCATATATCTTATATCAGCGCGTTTCACGATCTTTTCGATACGCTTATCCGGCTGGTTCATTCCAATCGGCACATAACATGCACCCAGCAGCAATATTGATAGTACTGATATTATCTGTTCTGCTCCCCTGGGCAATCGCACAGCCACCTTATCGCCAGGCCCTACACCTTCCAGCTGTAATAAACGTGCTAATTTCTTCGCTTCTTTGCACAGCTCATAATAAGTCAAGGTTCTGCCGGCACCTTCTATGACAGCCGTTTTGCTGCTACGGTCTGTTGCATTTCTAAAAACAAGTTCATGCAGACATAGATCCTGCTTTGCCCCAATTGTATTTATGCCTGAATATCTCTCTGCGAATTTTGTCTCTGATATTACAGGAAGTTCTTCCTCCCATTTGTCAGGGTTGGATATAGTCCATCTCAAACATTCTATATAGGCACTGAACATATCCTCTATAAAGCCTTTCGGGAATACATCTTCAACTGTGTCCCACGAAAGCAAAATGCCTTCCGGGAATCTCATAACCTGGAAATCTATCAAAACTTGCGGTGTCTGTGAAGAAATATATTTTAATTTGCCAAAACTCCCTGCAAACTCATCGGTAATGATTGGTTCCATGCAGTCACAAGAAAATACGATTGGCGCCACAAGCTTTTGTGTTGGCCTTGACCTTAGTATATCTCTTATTACTTTCACTCCGGAATAAGCAGAATAGTCCAGCGATTCCAGAAAGGTTTCCTGAATTCTTTTCGCTTTAGCAATAAAACATCGTTCTTCAATGCTCTTTACCGGAAGCAAAAAGATATTGGTAAAGTCCGCCACCTCGCCCTCTGCCTCTGACGGTCTGTTAAACAGAGGTATATTCATCAGAAAGTCCGATTGATTGCTGTAACGTTCTATTATCTGTGTATAAATGGTCAGCAGTATCATTGCAGGTGTGACCTGGTTCTTCGCGGCACTTGCCGCAAGCCTGTCCCAATCCGCTTTCTCCAGCATAATATTTCTTCTTTTAAACACAGGCTTCTTTACCGATTGATATGCTCTCTTTAATGGCAGTTCCGGCGCTTCCGGCAGTGTAGCAAAGTGTTCTTTCCAATAAGCGGCTGCCTTTCGGTAGCCGTCCTCATTTTCTTTGTGGTTCATGTGCTCTTCAAGAGAAAACGGCGATTGCGTTTTCTCAGAGGAACAATCATTGTATAATCTTTCTAAATCCGAAAAAATAATCTTTATGCTCTTTAAATCCGCTACCAGCAAATCAATACCAAAATGCAAGATAGTTTTGTTCTTGCCTATAACTGATAAAATGAGTACTGCCACTTCGCCTCGTTCAACAGCCAACACTTTATGACTGTACTCATTTCTTACCGCTTCCATTTTCTCTTTCTTTTCTGTTTCATCTAATTGTTGTAAGTCATATATTATGATGTTGGAATTATATGGTTTATCCTGAATAACCTGGGTTCCGCTCTCCAAAAACTTTGTCCGGAGCGATGAGTGCAGGTATTGCACGTTTTCCCACGCCTTTGATAACCTCTGCCGGTCTATTTCCCCACATTCAAACTCAAAATACAGATAGCACGATATTCCTCCCATCACCTGATCCGGATTTCTGCCCACCCAATACGCATGCTGAACATCGGTAAGAGGAAATTCCATCGTTTCCGTCCGGCTCCTATCCATTTCCTTTTTACTTTCTGCGCTGACACTCTGCATTTTTATTATTTTCCACCAGTCCGCCAGATACGGTTTTTTCAGCAATTCAGAAACGCGAACATTGATACCTCTGCGTTTTAGCTCACTGGATATCAGCATTACCTTTAAGGATTCAAATCCAGCCTCGATCAAATTAATGTTTTCTATGTCTGCAGTATAAGAATACTCCCCAATCTCTGCTACAAGCCGGCACAGCTCTGAATATGTAATCTCCGATTTCATATTTTCTCCTTCCCTGCAGTGTTATTCGCAATCTCCCGCAGCTTTACCCGGTTAATCTTTTTTACCGATGTAAGAGGCCACTCTTCTATCTTCACAAGCTGGTCTGGTAGTTTATATGTTGCCAACCCCTTTTCCATAAGAAATTTTCGTATATGTGATAAATTAATTTTTTCATCCGAAGTCATGATGAAAGCACAAATTCTTTCTCCCATTAGAAAATCCTCAACACCTACTACCACCACCTCATCAATGTTCGGATGTTCACTTATAAATATTTCAATTTCTCTCGGTTCTATTTTCTCACCAGACCTATTTATTTGGTCCGTGATCCTTCCCTGTACCTGATATCCATATGTGGAATCCCATCTCACTTTATCGCCTGTTCTATAAAATCCGTCCGAGGTGAACTTATCTTTCATACTGACTTCCTGGTTATAATAACTTTGAATGGTAAACGGTCCACGAATTATCAATTCTCCTTCTTCACCATTCAGTACGTCCATGCCACTCTCATCAATAATCCGGATTTCCTCATAGCCAGACACCGAATAATGGTAGCCTACCGCATCGCCAAGATTACTGCGATTATAAATACTATACAGGGCCAGTCCTTCCGTTGCTCCATAAAGCGGTAAGACCTCACATTCCACCTTTTCAATTAATTTTGTAACAAGGCTCTCATCAACCAAGGAACCTCCAATAATGATTTTCCTGACGCTGCTCAAATCATATCCACACTCTTGATTCAGATACTGATTCCAGATTCGCGCCAGTGTTGGAACTAAGGCTGTAATTGTAATATTTTCTTTTTCAACTTGTGCAAAAATATCATCGCAGTCCAGGTTACTGCATAAAACAGCTTTTCCCCCTGCGAAAAACACATTTAGAATCCCGGGCGAATACAGCCCAACCTTATGTGCTATCGGCAGACAAGCTAAATAACTGTCAGAGGACGTAAACTGGAATTTCTGATTATATCCATAAATATGCCAATAAATCATTCTATGAGTGATTGGCACTAATTTAGGAATTCCGGTTGTTCCGCTTGACAACATAAGGAGGGCTATGCTGTCAAGCTCCTTGTTTTCTTCGATGATATTTTCGGCGTCTTCTTTCAATCCTTCGGCTATGTCCTTGACTGCGATTTTACAAATCTGTCTGCTTGCACGCCCCTTGTGAATCCTTAATGATACTTCGTCCTTATCATAGAAAACCAATGTTGAGGCATCCGTCTTATCAAAAATGCCCTTTAACTCATTCTCACCAAATAAAGAGTTTGTAACAATTGGGATTGAACCTATTTTAATTAACCCCAGCAAACCAAATACAAACTCTTTTACATTCGGTATTCGCAAAACAACCAGTTCACCCTTGCTTATCCCGCGCCTTTTGAAATAGCAGCCATACTGGTTGATTTTCTTTTCCAGTTCTCCATAGGTAATACGATTTATGCCCTCCACAATAGCGGTCTTATTTCTATTTGCTTTAAACGTTTCTCCCAGCCAGATATCTATCGTTTTCTCCTGTACCGGTCGCAATTTCTTCCCATAGTTCATTCTCATTCCTCATTCCATATGCCAAACATGCTTTATGGCATTTATCTACAGCAATTTGACAAATCCGCCAAATCTGATCTCCGTAGCTTTCACTGCTGGTTCCGCCGATTTTTACAGAAAAAGAGGCGAAATCTTTATAAAGTCCATAGCCGATTGCCTTCACATAGGCTTCTTTCGCTGTCCAAGATTCAAAAAAGGACTCAATATTATTTTGCCTGATTACAGTTGCTGTTTCTTCTGGTGAAAAATAATTTTCTGCAAGCCTTTGATATTCCTGTATTTGTTTTATTGCCTGCACATCTACGCCAACCTGAACATTACGTCCAAAGGCAAGCATTACAATCTCTCCCGAGTGAGATAGGTTGTAATTTATAGATAAACGTTTTCCAGAACAGCACAGATATGGTTTCCCAAAACGTCCTCTCTCAATTTGTATATCTTTTATATCTTTGCCAAGATAAGATGAAGAAATCTTTTTTACAGCGATTCGCCCTATTGCACCTCTCATTATGTCTTCATACTTTACATATGATGTATATTGCTTTATCTCTTCTTCATTCAAGATTCCCCAATTCTCTTTTATCCAACCTGTCATGCTTCTCCACCGCAGAATCCAAACCTGTATTTCTTCTGGAGGAAGATTATTCATAAAGCAATGCCGTGAAGTGAATGTAGGACGAATCACTTTAATTTTCACGATTGATAAGCTCCTCAGTTTTTTGATGAATTAACTTTAATACATTTTCCTCATCTTCTTTTATAAAGAAATGCCCGCCTCTGAAAAGGTAATACTGAAATTCGCTCTGCGTGTATTCTGACCATCTCTTTATATCAGTCAGGGTTGCTTCCCCATCCTCATTCCCGCCAATTGCCAAAACAGGACATATTAATTTTGATGGGGCATCCGGATAATAGCTTTCATCCAGAATAAAATCCGATCTGATTATCGGCATATAAAAGTTCAACAGTCTTTTATCCATTTTTATTTCTTCCGGAATACCGTCATATCGTTCCAGGCCAATCAAAAACTCCTGTTCTGTCAAATGAGATATCGGCTGTGGTTCCGGAATATGGGGAACTCTGCTTCCGGAGAAAATCGCCAACTTTGCTACCCTTTTGTTGTTCTCAAGCATTTTTTCAACTTCAAATGCTATTTTGCCGCCCATGCTATGGCCAAATAGGATAAAGTCATTGTCAAACCTCATAATAGCGTCCACAACGTCTTTTACAAGTGATTGCATGTTCAAATATGGCTTCTCACCAATACGTTCTTCTCTTCCCGGTAATTGTATGGGGCAAACCGAAAGTTTCTTGTCAAAATCTTGAATCCACTTAGCATAGAAAGCGGCACCGCCTCCTGCATATGGGAAACAAAACATTATTGTATTTTGGGGGCTAATACCTTCCGAATTCTTAATCAATTTCCCATTGTATACCATAACCTCACCTCCTGAATCAAGACTAACCCGCCACCCCCATTGATTTAAACCCTGCAGCAAACAACAGCAATGATGGTACTGGACATTACTAAGAAAATATCTTTTGCAGTCAGTCTTATAATGTAATAGCTATCTTTCTTATACGGACTCTCAATTCCTCTGACAATGGCTGATGACGCCAGTTCGTCCGCTATTTTCAGGCTTCTGAAAACCATAGGGACAATTGCATATTCCAATGTACTAAGCGGGTGAAAAAGGACTGTTCTTATAGACCGCAAAAAGCCTCTTACCTTCATAGCGTCTTTTACTTCACCAAACTCATGAACAACGGTGGGAACAAATCGGAGCATGACAATTAAAATCAGCATTATATTTTCGGGAATCGGTAACTTCCTTATACTGGAAGTCAGTTTGCCTGAAGGAATATGCACTATCAGGCACACAATCATCGCCGGCATCAATAGACGATAAAGCATATGAAATAATAGCGGCGATGGAAAAGTGATATGGTATTTTGTATTAATGGCCAGCCAAACTACCGACAGGATATATACTCCCAACATTCCTAATCCCATCGTAAATAACTCAAAATAGCATAACAATAGAAAAAGCCATATCATATATAGACCATGCCCCAGCAAACTGGTGCTCAAGAAGGAAGTGAAACATGCGCAGACAGCCAACAGCAACACTGTCCTGCCATCGATCTGCTCCACTTTTCTAATGTTACTATGATTCATAATCATTCCAAGATACCAGCTTTCTGAAAATGTCTTCTTAATAATCTCTGTCCGAACAGAACACCTAATACAGCAAGAAGACCGGTTATTGCACAGCCCAAAAGCATCAGCCCCGGATGGGTTGACATTAAAAACTGCATATCTAAGGTTTCCTGTGAAAAGCCACTATTTAATGCCATTTCTTTATAACTGTCCCATGCCCACCATAGAGGCACCGCACAACCAACGAAATTCCCAATACTGTTTAAAGCCCAGCCAGTCATATTGCGGATCGGCTTTCTGTATGTATTTTTTCCAATCATAGACAGCTCGGAAATAACGCCTACAATCAGGAAATATGGCAGCAAGAAGGCGTAACCCATAAGTGCCTGGATAAGGCCATACACAAATGCCCAAACAAACAACAGCCCATGTTTGTTCACCCGGTTTGCCGCTACAAGGAAGAATACAGCTCCTAAAAAGCCGTCAATGGCGGCTGAACCATATAAATACACTTCTGAAAATGGCAATGTGACAGCGCTGACCACCATTGCTATCATATAATTGATTACCAACATGGCTGCAACCGTGATTACGTCTCTGATACTAAACTTACTTCCCTTTGTTTCACTCATATAAAGATCCTCCTGTAATATAGTGGTTTTAGTTAGTTTCTGCTAACCATTAGTTAAAGCTTCGGTGCGTTAGCAGCAACTAACTCCATTGTATTTTACAGGATTCTTTTTAATATTCTTTGGTACTCTTAAATGTCTCTGTGCCAATGTGATCTCTTTTAAAGTTGATACTGCAATTCCGTTACATTCTATCTTCAAGAGAATCTCATCTTCAGCTATCTCAGGGATCTCAAATTCTTCCAGACGTATATCTTTGACTCCATAAAGTCTGACTCCTTTAACTTTCATAACCTTCGCCTCCTAAACTTAGTCAAATATTTATGTCTTGTTAAATTTAATTAATTTTTTTCATTATAACATATTCTCAAACTTCTGTCTGCGAGTTCATAAAGATATGAATTGTTATAG
>OHJX01000396.1_pt1 | contig 18358 bp, 17 predicted proteins | sample 1568671 | NCBI WGS metagenome assembly OHJX01 (sample SAMEA3879589, study PRJEB24766) | human gut metagenome | biome: human-associated habitat; feature: feces | place: USA | collected 1985/1987 | reverse complement strand
GAGAGGATTATTTACAACCTGCCAGCGCCTTTCGGCGCTGGTCGTCCAGGCGGCTGTTGGACAAATCGCAGGTCTTAAACCGCACATCGATAAAACTGGCTTTTTCGAAATTACAGTGGAGGAAGGTACAATTTTCAAAAATCACGCCTTCCAGATTTATTTTATAAAAATCCTGGTTTTCCGCAATTAGTCCGCGGATATGGCATTGCTCCACAGGCATATCCTCCCTGCAGGCATTGCCAAGAAGCGCCAGGCCGTCCTCTGCTTCCCTGAGCGAACGCCCCAGCTGCGGCGGCGCGACTCTTACCATTTTTTTCTCCATGCCCATTTCCCCCTGCATTATTTTCTGAGGATAAGTCTAACACAGTACGTGAAAAAGGAAAATGGCATAATTGCACAAACCTCCGCGAACAAAAAAAGGACACCGGCAAAGCGGGAAACGCTGCTGCGCCCGGCTTCGCCGATGCCTGTAAAGGAGGAAACTTCCAATTCCGTATTATCCAAAACGATTGTCCGGCCTGCCCTGCGGCAGACGGAATCAGCCTTCAATTGCTATATAATTATGCTCTTCCACCTGTTTCTTTTCTTCCTTTTTGGGAACGGAAAGCTTCAGGATACCATGCTTGAAGCTGGCTTTAATATCAGCCTGTTCCAAATCCTCGCCAACATAGAAGGTACGGCTGCAGGCTCCTGCGTAACGTTCTCTGCGGATATACCTGCCTTTCTTCTCGTCTTCCTTATCCAGGCCCTTCTCCGCGCTGATTGTCAGATAGCCGTTCTCCAGCTCTACCTGAATCTCGTCTTTCTTGAATCCGGGCAGATCCACATCCAGTTCGTAGGAATTATCTGTTTCACGCACATCGGTCTTCATCAGGCGGGATGCATTTTTGCCGTACAACGGATTCTTTTTCCCAAAGAACTCCTTGTTCAGCTTCTTCTCCCATTTATCATCAAACGGAAAATCCATGAAATCATCAAATAAATTCTCTCCAAAAATACTGGGCATCAACATAAGTCATTCCTCCATTCTTCTGAAATCAGACACCAGTTACCACAGCATTCTCCTCTTACAGCGGCCTTACTCTATCCGGGCCGCTGCATTCGGCTTTATTGCCGCCGGCCTTGTAAGCCTTGCCACTTTGTCAGCCTTCAATCGCAATGTGCTTATCTTCTTCCACCTTCGGCTGCGCTTCTTTCTTAGGAACGGAAATCTTCAGGATACCGTTCTCAAATTTCGCCTTGATATCGTCCTGCTTAATTTCCTCGCCCACGTAGAAGCTTCTGCTGCAGGAACCCACATATCTTTCTCTTCTGATATATTTGCCATTCTCGTCCTTCTCGCCGTTATCTTTGTTCGTGGAAGCGCTGATGGTAAGGTAGCCTTCCTTCAGCTCCGCCTTTAAATCCTCTTTGTTAAACCCGGGCATATCAATGTCCAGTTCAAAGCTGCCGTCCGTTTCCCTGATATCGGTTTTCATAAGGCTGTTCGTGTTGAAATTCCTGAACGGAAAGCTCATCCAGTCGTCAAATAAATTTTCTCCAAAAATACTAGGCATTAACATAATTATCGCTCCTTTTCTGTAAAATAAAAATTATCGTTTACATGTCTGGAACGCAGGTTCCGACTCCGGTATAAAAGTACCCTCATCTTTCGATGTTTATTGCTTTTTGTATCTTTGTCCTTTCCTTTGTTCTACTTGTAATATAACACGCATTATTAGCAATGTCAAGAGGTGAGTGCTAATTATTTTTTAATTTGTGGCGCGGGCTTAATTGAAATACTTACGTCCAGTCCATCCAGGTGCGGAGGTTTTCTTTATATACTCACCTTTTTTTCAAACACCAGAACGTCCTCACATGCGGTTGCATTAAAAGGTGCAATAGCATTTTTCCCCAGTTCATTAGTGTATATCGTATGCAGTCTCCATCCATGAGAAGCATAGTGCTTAATAATTTTCTTTATTTTATCCTTATTTATATTACCTGTCAGTTTGTTATCCACAGTAACAATATCATATTCGTATTTTACATCCTCTTCTAATTCATCAATAAACGTCCTGCAGCCGCAATTTTCACACGTATCTGCAAATGGATCCACCAGGGAATCACATATTGTGCACCTGACGGCATCTTCGAATTTACTTAGCCTTTCCCCGCTATTTTCCATGGAAAATAAATTATCAAGATACTCTTTTACATCCCCGTTTATTTCACTGTTATTTCTAATCTTATCCTTCAAATATTCAATTTCTGTCTGAACGTCATCTACGGAATCCGCATTCATTATTTTTTCATAATACTCATTGCACTCTGCGCAAACCCGATAACCGGATGAAAACATCGCCAGGGGGTAATCTTTTATCCACCCACTCTGTTTTTTACCGCAAATACAACATATAATCCCCATAACTAATCCTCCGCCTTTATAAAATTAAAGTAACAGTTCAGGACGTGATCCGTCCTGAATTGTTACAATTAAAAATTATTATTTCATTTTATACTTTTACCCCCCAAAGCGCAATACTATCGGAACTCATCACCCGTTGTCCGAAAATCGAATATCGGAGAACCTCCGGCTATAATATTGCAAAACAGCTCCCTATCCGCTACCGCTTAAATATCCAGCGCCGCATGGTATCCCCAGTACACTGCATTCGTGATGTTGGAAACCTTTGCCGCGTCTCCAATCACCGCAACATAAGGCGCTGCATCCCGCAGGGAATCCACCATATTCCTCCGGGAGCGCTGCCCCAGGGCACATACCACGGTCGTACCGGGAACCAGCTTCCTTGTGCCGTCTGTTTTCTCACACAGAATACCGTCCGGGCGCACCTCCAGGCCCCTGCAGCCGGTATGTACTGTAACATATTTTTGAATCTGCTCCAATAAAAGAGGCCGATGGCGCACATTGGCGTCAGGCGCAAGCTGATCACGCATTTCCACCAGATGGACATGTCTGCCCTCCTGTCCCAGATGGACGGCACATTCACAGCCTGCCAGGCCGCCGCCGAAGACCACCACATCCTCCGTCACCTTTTCTTTTTCCAGATAATAATTGTTTACCAGAATTACGTTGTCCCCCTTCAGTCCGGGTACGGGCGGTACGAAGGGTTCGCTTCCCACCGCTATAATCAGTGCATCGGCGCCTTCTCGTTCCACATATTCGGCGGTTGCCTCCGTATTCAGACGGATTTCCACACCCGCATTTATTGCCAGAGCCGCGTAGGTGCCCGCCAGCTCATACATCTCATGCTTAAAAGGAATTGCCTGTTCACTTTTCAGGATACCGCCCAACTCCCCCTCCTTTTCACAGAGGATTACCCGATGCCCGCCACAAGCACTTTTTTCCGCTCCGGCGCAGGCAGCACTTCAACACCGTCCATTTCCCTTCCAATCAGGGGATTGACCGTACACCTTCTGGTGGAGGTGACTGCCCGCTCGGCCATACAGGTAAAGCACCGCAGACATTTCACGATCTCAGTTTCCCGGTTTTCGCATACCTTCCGGGGCAGAAAGGGATCTGCAAGAAGGGCTCTTGCCATATAAACAATATCAGCCTGACCGGAGGCGATAATCCCCTCCATCTGCGCAGGGTCGGAAAGCCCGCCTATGGCTGCCACAGGAACAGATACATGCTTTTTTATCTCCGCCGCCAAATATACGTTACAACCATGTTCCGTAAACATGGACGGATGGGTCTGGCCAAAGGTCTTTTGATAGGTTCCTGCCGATACATGCAGCAAATCAATATAAGGTTCCAACTGTTTTGCTATCCGAATGCCTTCCTCCAGATCGTAACCGCCCTCCACAAGCTCCGCGCCGCTCATACGAAATTCTATAGGGAAGCCCCCTCCCACGGCACGGCGCACAGCCTGAAGCACTTCCACCGCAAAGCGACAGCGGTTTTCCAGACATCCGCCATATTCATCTTCTCTATGATTAAACAGAGGGGAAAGGAACTGATTGATCAGCCAGCCGTGACCGCCATGGATCATCAGCATCTCAAAGCCCGCCCGCTTTGCAAGCCCTGCAGCTTCCCCATAAGAAGCGGCGATTTCGCTGATCAGCTCTTTACTCAGTGCCTTTACCTGCACTCCATCCGCCCGGATCCCGGCAGATGCGGACCACTGAGCCATGTCATGCCGCCTGGTACTGTCGGTCATGTAGGTACCTGCAAACATGCCCGAATGAGACAGCTCCAGACTGGGAATGGCGCCGTGCCTGCGGATAGCATCCGCCGCATAGGCTGCGGCTGCCAGTGAATTTAATATCCTGGTATCCAGATGATAGGCGTGGGAGCCGTCTGTGGAAGGATGGACCATACATTCGCTGACGGTCACTGCAGCCGCGCCTCCCCTTCCGCGCAGCTCGTAGAAAGCCGCCGATTTTGGCCCAATACAGCCGTCCGCCGTAATATCTGTACCACCCATGGGGGCGGAAAACATGCGGTTTCGGAAGGTTACATTACCGATTGTAATCGGTTTACAGAGATTCTGGTATTTTCGTTCCATATTTTTCCTCATTTCATTTCTCTTAAAGCGCAGATATTCCGCCCTGCCCCGGACACTGCGGCCGGGGCTGAGAGCGGAATATCTGCTTCCAAACAATTATTGTAACTGTATAACGGTTCAGTCCTCCTCACCGTTACCAATTATTATACAATAAAGCTTCCGGCAAAATAGCCTTCATGAACCACCTCATTGATGCGTCTCGGCCCGATACAGTCCCCTGCCAGCCTGACATCATACACCACATCCACAAAGCTTTCCGCCTCTGCCTGCCGGGGACGCAGGCCTGTACAGTAAACCACATTGTCCGCCGGTATTTCATAGGGAATCCCCTCCGTTCCCTGCAGTACAATGGAGTTTTCCTTTATCTCTACCGCCCTGGTATTCAGCTTTACCTCGATCTGTTTATTATCCTTTAGCAGCTCCGTCAAAGCGCCCCGGTAAAGCAGGTTTCCCGCCGCTGCCAGACGATCCGTTACCTCAATCAAACTTACCCTTCTTCCTCTCCTGCCAAGTGCCAGTGCCAGCTCGCAGCCTGAGGGGCCGCCGCCGATGACTGCCACCGTGCCTCCCATTTTTTCCTCATGGAAATGGGCTGAAACGATATCATATACATGGGGTTTATCTATCCCTTTGACAGGCGGTCTGACGGGAACGGATCCTGTGGCCACAATCAGTCTGTCCGCGCCGCTTTCCTTTATCATTTCCGGAGTAGCTTTCGTATGCAGCTTTACTTCTATCCGATCTGATTTCATTACCTGTGCGATGAGATGATTTTTGTAATTCCTCATATCAATCTTTGTCTCATCCCCATCGGAAATCTTCAGTAGACCGCCAAGATCGCCGGTTTCTTCATAAAGAGTGACCTGATGTCCCCGCTTTGCCGCCGCTACGGCGGCCTGCATCCCTGCCGGACCGCCTCCCACTACCGCCACCCGGCAAGCTTCCACTGGTCCAGTTTCCTCGGTTTTAAGGCGCAGCTGTCTGGTGTATCTGGGGTTAACGGCACACCCCTGGCTTCTTCCTTCGGTAGCCACCCCATAGCAGGACACACATCGGATACAGGGTGTAATATCCTCCGTGCAGCCACATCCGGCTTTCCTAGGCCAGTCCGGATCCGCTATCAGCCCCCGGCCCAAAGCAACCATATCCGCCCAACCCTTTTCCAGGATTTCCTCCGCCTCCTGCGGCATCATAATCCCGCCTACAGTACATACGGGAATATGCAGAACTTCCTTCGCCCTTCTGGCAAACTCCACATTGATTCCATGAGGCAGGATACTTGGTGTCTCAATATAAGATGTAGGCCCGACAAACTTATCCAGTCCGGATGAAATATGTACCATATCAATCTTATCTTCTATTCTCCTGATGAATTCAATCACTTCATCAGGCTCCAGTCCCCCTTCCACATACTCCTTCGCGCCAATACGCATATCCAGGGTATAGCCGGGGCCGACCGCCTTTCTTACCTCATTCACAATCATTTGCGGGAATCTGATCCTGTTTTCAAAGCTTCCCCCGTATTCATCCGTCCTCTTATTAAAAAACGGTGATAAAAACTGTGCCGGCAGCCAGCCGTGGGCAAAATGGAGCATCACAGCATCAAAACCCATGCACTTTGCTTCTATTGCCATATTGGCGTACTGGTCACAAACCTGTTTCATTTTAGCTTCGTCCATACCAATCACGGTTCTGCCGTCCATGATTTGATTGTTTTCCACCCCTTCATAGCCCTGAAAGGGAATTTCATCCCTGACAAAGGTATAAGGGCCAACAGGATTGCCCTCCCGGTGCCTCATATCTGCAAACATGCCGCAGTGAAGGAGCTGTACCTCAGCCTTGGCCCCATACTGATGGATCAGGGATATTTCTTCATTATAAATCCCTTTTCTGCTGCCATTTAAGCTGCTGGCCTCATGATAAATCAGGGATTCCTGATCCTCTACTGCCACGCTGCCCACAATAACCATCCCGGCCCCACCTCTTGCCTTTGCTGCAATCGTTTCCAGCTCATCCGCCATTGACGGAAGCAGTCCGTACTTAGTAATGGGTGCGGCCACTATCCGGTTTCTCAGCACAATATTCCCCACCTTAAGCGGCCTGAACAAAGCCTTATATTCACACATATCCAATCTCCTTTTATATCCGCAGACAATGAGCCGACACGTTCCGGAGTGCGTTATTCCTTAACCGCCCCCAAAGTAATTCCTTTTACAAAATATTTCTGCAGGAAAGGATATACAATAAGCACCGGCAGAACTCCTGTAACAGCAATCGCCATCCTGGCTGTTGTGGAGGGGAAATTCGCTCCTATTGTTACCGCAGTTGCATTTTTCTGCAGATAAGCAATGCTGTCACTGATTTGATTCAAAATAATCTGGATCGTATAATATTTGGAACCGTTTCTCTCCGTCAGATAATAAATTCCGTTGATCCAGTCATTCCAATAGCTCAATCCCGTCATCAGCCCGATAGTAGCATTGATGGGTACCGACAGCGGCAGCACAATCCTCATAAAAACACCGAATTCTCCACAGCCGTCAATCTTTGCCGCTTCTTTGAGTGAAGCAGGTATGCTTGTTTTATAATAATTTTTAACCAAAATTACATTAAAGGCGCTCATCATCCATCCCGGAAATACCAGTGCCCAGATGGTATCCCTGATATGAAACCAGTTGCTCCAGATATAGTAACTTGCCACCTGCCCGCCTGAAAACAACATGGTAAAAATACAGAGGAAATTCAGGATACGCACCCCCGGCAGTCTGTCGTTGGAAAGAGTATAGGCAAACAGGCTGGTAATCACCATGCTGAGCGCCGTTCCTACCAGGGTTACAAATATTGTGTTTATGTATCCTCTTCCAATCGTTTCCCACTGTTTTAAAATATAGGTATAGGCTCCTATACTCCACTTTTCAGGGAAAAAGCTGTATCCGTTAGTGACGGCCGCTGTTTCGTCCGTAAAGGAAGCAATTATGAGCAGTATAAACGGAAGCAGCGCACACAATGTAAAAAGAATAAGCACTGCGTTTGACAAAAGCTTCCATTTTGTATTGTCCTTGGTTCTCATTTCCGACCTCCTTAAAACAACGCACTCTCGGCATTATTTTTCCTGACAAGCGCATTTGCCGCCATTACGAACACAAATCCCACAATAGACTGAAATACGCTGGCAGCCGACGACATGGCAAAATCTGAATTCTTCATCAGAGCATTATAGACATATACATCCAATGTCTGCGTTACGGAATACAATGCGCCTGAATTTCTCGGAATCTGATAAAACAGTCCAAAGTCCGAAGAAACAATTCTGCCAATAGCCAGCAGGAACATTGTGATAACTGTGGGTTTGATAAGAGGCAGCGTAATCGCCTTGATCTGCTGCCATTTTGTCGCCCCGTCAATGGATGCAGCTTCATAATAATCCTTACTGATACCTACGATCGTTGAATAATAAATGATCATTGTATATCCCACACTTTTCCATATAAAGCAGAAGGTCAGGATAAAGGGCCAATATTTCGGCTTCATATACCAGTTGACAGGCTTTGCGCCCAGCGCTGAAAAAATGCTGTTATTTACAAGGCCGGTATCATTTGCCAGAAATGCATATACCAGGTAGCTGGCAATGACCCAGCTGATAATATAGGGGAGCAGGATAATGGTCTGGTAGAGCCTTGACGCGATCCTGCTGCGGATTTCGTTTAAAAATATCGCCAATGCCACAGCAATCACAGTTCCCAGAATTATAAACAGGACATTGTACGCTACCGTATTACGTATGATCTGGAAGGTGGACTTTGTTTTGAACAGGAATTCAAAGTTTTTAAATCCGTGCCACGGGCTTCCCAGAATTCCTTTTGTCACATCCAGTTTTTTAAAGGCCAGAAGGATGCCAAACATCGGCATATAATTATTGCAGATCATATAAATCACACCGGGAACAGCCATCAAATAGAGCGGTACACATTCCTTCCAGCGAAGCTTCTTTTCTCTTTTTTTGATATTTCCAGTCATATCATACCTCTGCCGCCTTTCACTGTTTGGCAGCAAACCATGCGTCCAGCTGTGCCTGATTTGCAGCAATGACTTCATCAATGCCCGCATCCTTAAGCGCCGCAATAAATTCCGGCATGATTTCTTCCGGGTTCACGCTGCCATAGCCGACAAGTCCAAGATACTGCTCCACTACAGCAGAAACTGCCGCAGCTTCTGAGGAAACCTCCGAAGGATCAAATACATAGCCAAAGGTGTCACAGATCCTGCCGTTTGAAATCTTTTCATTAAAAGCGATATACTCATCATATATATCCGATGTAAGAGGCGCATATTTCGGGCTGGTAAGAGCATCTCCATAAACTGCGGGAATCATAACGTTCCACAGAGATCCTTCCTTTGCGGAAACGATAGCCTTTCCTGTACCTACTTCCTCCGTAACCTCATAGCTTACTCCCTCAAGACCCGCATTCAATAAAGCTGCCACACTGTTCCCGCGCTCTCTTTCCTGATATAGAATGTTCAAAAACTGCATCACCTTCTCAGGGTTCTCGCTGGTTCTTGAAATGGCATAAAGGCCCTGTGAAGCTGTTACCGTAGAGGAAAAAGCAGGTATCATTGTCATCTGTACAAATTCTGTTCCCACACTGGTAGCCATCTGGGTATCGGAGCCCGGTATCTGGGAACCTGTGGAAGCAAAATAATAACCGGTCTGAAGCTGGGAGGTCACATCATCAGAAATCGTAGTTGCATCCGGGTTAATCAGGCCTTCCTGCGCCCATCTATAGATAGTTTTGCAATAATTCATCCATTCATCCGTTTCAAAAAGGTTCACCACAGTTTTATTTCCACTGAGAGGATCCAGTACAACGCCTGTAGAACCGTTGCCGCCCAGCATATCCACTTCGTAAAAATCATAGAAGAACTGGCCACTTCCCTGGCTACTTCCGAACAATGCGATTCCATAGTACCCTTCTCCGAAGTGTTCCTTTAACGCAAGCAGTGTTTCTTCCGCTTCTTCCGGAGTATAAACCCTGGATTCATCAACAGTGATTCCTGCCTGATCCAGATAATCCTTTCTGATAAGAAACCCGTAATCGCCGCCCATTGTGGTATTGCTTGGAATCGCATACAGTTGATCACCCTGATAGCCGATGGAAAGCAATTCGCCCAACGTTGATTTGATGTCTGAACCATATTTCTCCACCAGATCATTTAATGGAAGAATCATATTCTTGGAAGTGTAATTGCTCACGCTGTCCATACCTGAACCGCATACGAAAATATTCACCAAATCCATTTTTTCCCCTGATGTAAGAGCCATCTGAGATTCATTAACGATATCCCATGCGGCCACCGGCTGGAGAGATACCGTGGCATTGATCTCCGGCAGAATAATGTCGTTGATCGCACTCTCCACCTGTTCCAGTTCCTCCGGCGTCTGCCCCCAGGTAACCACCTGCATGGTAATCTCATAGGGTTCCCCCTCATCGGCCGGTTCACTCTCGGTTCCACCGCCCGCATCCGCTTCAGATGCACTCGCTGCCGTGGACGCGGATGTATCCGTGGAACTGCCGCATCCCGATATTAACCCTGCCGTCATTGCTGCCGCCATCAATAATGCTGCAATTTTCTTTTTCATACTCTTCTCCTCCTTTTTCGGAAACACTTTTGATATCTTTATCATAAACAATCTTCTCTCAGATCAACATTCAGATTTCTTACCTGTACCTTTTGAAAAACCAACTATTTTCCGGGGCCGGCTATTTTCATATTGCCATTTATGCTATACTGTCTATGTTTCATGGACGGTAAAACCCTGTTTTGAAAGGAGGGCTTGATTGTGAAAAGTGACAAACGTTCCCTGCGCCGACAGACGCTCATCATCATAATGCTTCTTGTCCTTCCTTTTAATATACTTACCGCGTTTCTGGGCGGAATTATGCTCACAAATGCCATGGAATCCGCTGAACTTACCGTGCAGTCCTCTTTAAATTCCCAAATGGATAATCTGGATATGCGAATCCAGAATACCATATATTTTCTTTATGATTATCCTGCCAATCACGTTTCCTATATCAATTTTCTCAAACAGCCCAGGGACTGGCATTATACATTCTACCGATCTCTTACGGTAAATGAGCTGAGAGATGATTTAAGCCTCTCCACAGCGGCCCAATATATGTTTCTTTATGTGGAATCAAGGGATGATCTGATCATTATGAACGAGGAGCCTTACATACGGAATGAAAGCAAACTGCTTCTGTCTGAAGATGACGTCCTGAGCAGAATAAACGATAAAACCATTTCCGATTCCCGCTGGCACCTGGTTTCCATTCAGGATCTACCCTTTCTTATTATGATAACACAAAAGGAGGGTGTCTATCTGGGAGCGTGTATCTGCATGGCAGAGGCTGTATCAGAGGCTGCGGCTTCCCTGGAATATGATAATGTTTCCATCTATGCGTCCGTTTCCCCCAATGCCGATACCTCCTCCGGAATACACTGCTTCGCTAAATCTTCAAAAACCAATGTTTACCTTTGCTGCGATATCCCCCAGAATGAAATCATCGGAGGAATGGCATTTATCCACAGGGGGATTATTTACCTTGTGATACTGTCCTTTCTCATTTTCCCTATACTGAGTTTCTTTTTTAACAGGTACGTCAATGCGCCTCTTGCCAACATACGCAATGCCTTTGCCGAGCTGGAAAAGGGAAACGATGATTACCGGATTACGGCCGTCACAAATCTGTCCGAGTTTTCAGATACCTATGATTCCTTTAACCGGATGGCCGAAAAGCTCAAGGAGCTTCTGCTTGAGACCATACAGAAGGAACAGCAGCGCCAGCAGCTTGTCGTAGATAATCTGCAGCTGCAGCTAAACTATTTGCAGCTGCAAATCAGGCCCCATTTCCTGCATAATAACATGAATCTATTGTATACCCTGATTCAGAATAATCAAACTGATGCCGCACAAAGCCTGGTGCTGTATCTGTCTGATTATTTTCGGTATATGTTCAGGAAAGGGCATGATCGGGCGTTGTTTGATCATGAAATGAAGCTCATACGGGAATATCTGGATATTTCCAGGCTCCATTATCCGGATGCCTTTACCTTTTCCTGCCAGATCGATCCTCTTTTAAGCCATGTCCGTATCCCTCCGCTGCTGTTGCATGGGTTTGTCGAAAATATTATCCAGCACGCCCTGGTTCCCGATCATACGGTGCACATCATTATCTATGGTGAATATGAGGATGGGATTGTTACGATTCAAATCGCCGACGACGGAATCGGTATGAATGAAGAGGATACGGCGTTAATCAACAGCGGCGATTTTTCCTCTTCTCCTGAAGGGAGCCATGTGGGTATTAAAAATGCGGTGCTCCGCCTGAAGCATTTTTATGGAGAAAAATCTTCTATCACAGTGGAATCCGAACCGGACAGCGGAACAATCTTTACGATTACAATTCCCTATAATCTGACGGAGGTATCAGATGATGAATTTATTAATGGTGAATGATGCGGTACTTGAACTTCATACTATGGAAAAGACGATAGAATGGGAAAAATACGGCATTGAAAAGGTATATACCGCGGATAACGCTTCGGCGGCCCGGCTTATCATAAAAGACACCCCTATTGATATCCTTCTCTGCGATATAGAAATGCCCATGGAAAACGGTATTTCCCTGATCCGTTGGATACGTGCCGGGCAATACGACATTGACTGCATCCTGCTTACCTGCCACGCTGATTTTACCTATGCCAAAGAAGCACTTACGCTGAACTGCTGTGAATACATACTCCTTCCTGCCAAATATGAGGATATCGGCCTCAACGTGCAGAAGGTGGTGAAGGAACGCGCCAGACGGATCCACGACAGCCGGCTTCAGGAATTCGGTGAAACCTGGATCCGCAGTATGCAGGATTCCCTGCCTTCCGAAGAATCCACAAATCCAAAGGAAACGGTCAGCCAATGTGCCGCTTATATTATGAAAAATATCAGTGACGAAGCCCTGAATGTAGCCGACATAGCCGCCCATTTTTACCTGAATGCCATTTATCTCAACCGCATTTTCAAAAGAGAAAAAGGGATGAATATCAGCCAGTGGATTATCAGGGAACGGATGCTTCTGGCTGCAGAGCTTCTCAAAAATCCCTCCAATACCGCCATTGCGGTTGCCATCAGGGTCGGCTACAGTAATTATCCGTATTTTTCCACCGTATTCAAAAAATATTACGGCTGCACCCCATCCCAATATGCAGAAAAAAACAGGCTGCCTGACTAATAAAAATCCGGCAGCCTGAAGCTTTCTATGTATTTTTTCAAACTATTGTTTCTTCCACGGCCCATGCAAAGGATTTCTGGATATATTGATTCCAGAAATCAAAGTCATGCGTACCGCTGCTTTCATGGAATTTGTGAGGTACATTGTGTTCATTCAGATAATTTTCAAGAGTCAGGTTTACATCATACAAAAAGTCCTCCGTACCGCAGGCATGGAAGACCTGAGGCATCTTCGCCACATCTGTTTCCTCTATGTTCCTGATCAGATGCTCCACACTGTTCTCGCTTTCCATTACGGTATCCAGGTTCCCGAACAGCGCATAATAAAAGTCATAATTTCCCCCGGCATTCTGAAATCCCGGCTTTGCTTTGTCAATTTCATGGATAATATAGGCCGGCGACATGGCAATGATTTTGGAAAAGGTATCCGGATAAGCAAAACCATTCCGCAGTGCGCCATATCCTCCCATGGAAATTCCGCCGATAAAGGTATCCTCCCGCTTATCGGAAAGCCCGAATCTCTCTCTTGTAAAATTAACAAGATCAATACCGATATAGTCCCCGAAACGGCGGCCTGTCCCCGGCCCGTTTGTATAGAAGGAATTTTCACCGTTAGGCAGTATCATTGCCAGATTGAAGCGATCCGCCATAAAACGTATGTTTCCGCCCAAAAGCCATTCCGTGCTGGAATTGCTGTAACCATTTAACAGATAAATTGTTTTTGTGGGACGACGGTAGGCAGGTGAATCCTTAAACATATCCCTCCGCGCTCTGGCATCATCCGGCAGAATAAACCGGAACTCCGCATTTCTTCCCAAAACTGTGGAATAAAATTCCATCATACCATAAGACATATAAATACCTCCTCAATTAAAATGCATCATTCTATTTATATTGTAAATGAAAAGAGGTATAGTTGAACATTCACTTTTTGAACTTATACCTTTCAGAAAACTTACCCTTATGCCTGCCGCCAGGACTGCTGCCGGCCAATGTACATCCCGGCCAGGATCGCTCCCGGCCGCTGCGCGTCCCCGGAAAAGTCATTTTCTTCATTCACATCAACCCCATCCTCACCTCCGCCACATAGGTTCCGATCTGAAACAACAACCAGACAGTTAAAATACATAATATAAAAATTCCCAATACCGCCAGTCCTTCATTGATTCTCCGCTTCATCCGGCGGCGGCGTCTTGCCGCGGCATTGTCCTGTTTATTCATAAAATCATACTGCACTTTTCATTCTCTCCTTTCCATTTCTTAACCACGACTTGATTATATCAGCCGTTTTCCTGCCGGAAAACAAGAGAATTATGTGGCATACAATTTAGTTTTTTATGCCATACCATTTTTCGGGATCTTGAATACGTTTTGGGAAATGTTCTTCTTTCTTCTGCCTACCAGATCTGAATCCGTTCCTCCGGCGGAACGTACATTCCATCCCCTTCCTTAATTCCATAGGTATCATAAAATTCCTGGAAATTACATACCACACGGTTGACCCGCAGAATGCTGGGGCTATGTTCGTCCGATTCCGCCATAGCCTCCGTATTTTTGCGGGATGTGGATCTCAGCCAGGCTTTTGCATAGGCCCGGAAAAATTCATCATAATTAGGGGAAGCCTGCTTTTTCAGCACCTCCAGGGCACAGGCATTCTCTTCAGGCGTACCCGCCGCCTGTACCGTTTCCTCATATTATCCGCCCAACTCCGTCACCTCTGCAGCACTTCCAAACAGTATCACGGCCGACATTGCCACCGCCAGCAAACGAACCAATACTCTTTTTTCCATTTACGCTCTCCTTTTATTTTTTGTTATCTGCCATCAGCCCTTATCTTTGGAAAATGTACTGTGAAGGGAATGGTTTTTGCATACCTTTAAGCATTTTCCGCAGCGGATGCATTCCATAGTATTAGGCGTCTGGTATACAGGCAGATCCATAGGAAAGGCCCTCTGGCATGCCTTGCAGCCGGTACATTTTCCCTGATTAACTTCAAACCGGTACAGGGCGATGGGATTAAACAGGCTGTAGATGGCTCCCATCAGCGTTCCCGACAGGCAGATTAGCTTGCAAAACCAGAATGTGCCTCCTACAGATGTTCCTCTATAATCTTTCTCCAGCCTTCCTTATCAATTTTTTTCATGACATTCTCTCCTTTTCTCTTGTTCTCTGCCTACGTGTTTTCTCATCTGATGACCTTAGTCTAGCATGCTGTTAAAACGCAAACAATTTACTTACATTACATTTTTGATATGTTGCATAAGCATAAAAAAGCCGGAAGAACTGCCGCATCCTGCGGTATGTTCTCCCGGCATGGCCGGTTTAATCCATGGGCCGCCCGCTTGGGAGGCCAAATCCTGCTATTTCTTCCGGAAAGAAAGCTTCGCATAAAAATATTTTAACCTGTTATCTATAAACGACTGCCACCGTCCGGCAAATGCAGGCAGATCCCCTTTTTGCAAATCCTCTTCCAGCAGCGCGATAAACTCATCCAGGCTGCTGTTCAGCTCTCCGTTTTCCATCATTACTGCTGAAAAAATATAGCCCCATGCTGCCAGCTCCCTCAATTTCTCATAGCATTCCCGGATAATAGAAGAGGGACATTCACTGGAGATGAAGCTTAAAAGAACGTCAATACAGAGTATACTGCTTGTTTTTCCATGAAGCTGCCTGATTCTCTGTAAGAATTCCCCCTTCTTCTTTTCTTCGGCAGCTTCCAGCGTAAAAAGCGTCACACCGCTTACCGTCAGGGCCAGAATCTGCATTCCTTCTCCATGCATCTTTAAATTTTCGCGTATTTCCGGAATTTCCAAAATTTTAATATCTACCGGCTCCAGACATACCTTTGTCCCGATTCCCATATACGTCCTGGTTACGCCCAACGAGTTCAGCACATCCAGTGTACGGCGCACCGTGCTTAAGGACACCCCGTAACGCTCCGCCATTTTAGGAAGAGAGGGAAGATAGCTGTCCACAGGATAATCCTCCCACAGAATTTCACGTATGATTTCAGAAGCAAGGGTATAACGCACCTGAGGCCTCCGGCGGCAGATTATCCATGAAAAGGGAATCTGCTTCACATTTTCCAGATGATACTCCTCACGCGCAGTCTCAATGAAATCAAGCACCTCATCCTGCATGCTGGTGAAATAATCATCAAAATCCTGTTTCATATCATTGATCTGCTCCTGCGATAACCTTCCCTCCACAGCATACACCGGCCTTTTTTCATTCCGTTGGGGATACAGAAATTTCAGATAGCGCAGGCACTGCCAGTAAAGGTTAATCAGCAACTCATTGTCAAATACACGCAGAATGTCAAAATACAGCTTTACAGGCGGCGATATGGTAACCTTCCCCTTATTTTTACCATTCCCAAATGCACTGTTTAATACATCCAGCTCCACGACAGGCGTCCCTATTTTCCACATAGGCAAAAAAAGGAATTCACCGGCATATTGGAAATCAATGATTCCCTCCTTGCGCGGTACAAAATATTTTGCGGCATTTTCCCGGAATACTTCTTCCGATCCCTGATATATCACCCTTGCGGTTTTTCGCTCTTCTGTTTCTATATAGCCGTTTTTCTCCAGCTTATCCAATGCGGACAGAACCGTGTTCCGCCCTAACCGGAAGGCCGCGCAGATCTGCGGCACCGACGACAACCGCTCCCCATATCTGTATATTCCAAAAAGGATACGGGATTCATAATATTCATAAATCAGATCTGTAAGCCCTCTGTTTTGTTCCATCCCTTTTCCTCTTTATTCAAATGATTTCTCCCACAGCTTCGGCAAGCTGATGAAATATCATAGAAATTACCGGCACTCTGTCCCTATTAGGATCTGATTCGATTGTAACACTCTTTGTACATGGCCGCAATAAAAGCTGTACAATCTTTCGTTAAAATCCACAAAATCGGACACAGCTCAAATCCACGTTGGTTCCTGTCAACAGCGTTCTTTGTCCGCCTGCTGATTCGGATATTTATTCCCAACGGTCAGGTGACTGAAGGCCGCCCCGCCTGTGCCAGGCTAAAAATTCAGCCTGCTCCACAGGCCCTGCAATTCCCCTGGGACCGTTTTCCACATCCTCGTCCCCATTTCCCAGAAAGAGCGGACGGGGCGCTATCAGGGAACAGATGTCGCTGACATCCGCAAGCTCCCATAACCCCAGAAAATAATTACAGCAGCACAAATGACTGTGAAGCATGCTTTCAGGATAGTTGTGCAAGTAACCGCTTATGACTGCCAGGCTGATTCTCTCATCCATGGCCGCAAGCCACATGGAGGCCTGTCCTCCTCCGGAAAAACCGACGCAGCCGATCCTTTCTGCGTCCACATAATCCAGCCCTTCCGCGTAATCCATGAGTCTTTGCATATCCCAGAGCATCACGCCTGCCCGCTCCTGCCGCGTCTTCAGGCCCCGCCAGCTCTGTGATGACGTGCAGCCCCAGCTTCTCTGACACAGCCTGTCTGAGCGTCCCCTTCAATCGCAGGAAATCTTCCTCATTTTCCGCACAAAATGCATATTTTCCGCCCCTTTTTCCACAGGCATATTGAAAAAAATCCATATAGGAATAATGCTCCATCCTCTTTCTACGCTCCTCATGAAAGCAGTCTGATTTCTTTTGCAAAAGGCCCTGTTTCGATTCCTGCTTCCGCAAGGCTTTCTGCCTTTTTGCCCCGGATGGAAAGATTTTCGATAGTAACATCCGAAACGATATGCTCCGCATCATAGCCCCTGATGCATGACTTTACCTCTCCGCAGCCGGTGTAAGTAATATTTTTAAACCGGATATGCGCAATCCCGCCGCCGGGCACCGGATTATAATCCGGGTTGCGTTTTACCTGAATATCAAGAAGCTTCCCCCTCTGGAAGGGCTCTATACGAATGTCTTCGTAAACCACATTCCGCACCGTATTTTTGTCTCCTGCATTGATCGCCATGCAGCCCAGATAGCCGTCCTGGTGCTCCCTGTGCTCCAGAATATCCAGATCCTCATAACGAATATCCTCCAACACATTCCCGTCATGCTCATAATCCCCATGGGTTCCGATCACCGTAGGATGAGCCACGTCCGCCCACAGGCAGCAGCTGGATACGGTAATATTCCGGCTGTCTGCGTTGTAATCCCATCTTCTTCCGTAAATCGCCACACAGTCATCCGATGTGCGCAGAAAGCAGTCTTTCACTGTAATGTCGGTGCTGCTCATGATATCCACGCCGTCCGACCAGCCTTCACAGCTGAACGCCGTGATATCTTCAATCTCTATTTTTTCCGAGCCGCCTATGTATACGCTGTAATGCGGCGGATTGATCAAATGAATTCCCTCTATCCTCACATTCCTTCCATGACTGATACGGATGGCGTTCAGCCCCCCGAAACGCTCGAAATTGGCCAGGTACAGACACCCCCTGCCATGGATGCGGATATTTTCCCTGTGACTGATGATAAAGGTTCCCACCAGAACGGCTCCGCCTTCAAGATAAACCTCCGTATCCGATGGTATCCGCATAGCGCATTCTTCCAGATAATGAAGCCCCGGCCCGAAATAAA
>OHJX01000392.1_pt1 | contig 18441 bp, 16 predicted proteins | sample 1568671 | NCBI WGS metagenome assembly OHJX01 (sample SAMEA3879589, study PRJEB24766) | human gut metagenome | biome: human-associated habitat; feature: feces | place: USA | collected 1985/1987 | reverse complement strand
TGAGAGCAAACTTTGAAGGCGAATGTACAGAAGTTGGTATGTACCTTGCTATGGCAAGAGTTGCTCACAGAGAAGGATATCCGGAAATCGGTCTGTACTGGGAGAAAGCTGCTTACGAAGAGGCTGAACATGCTGCAAAATTTGCAGAGCTGCTGGGTGAAGTTGTTACAGACAGCACCAAAAAGAATCTGGAAATGAGAGTAGAAGCTGAGAACGGAGCTACTGCTGGTAAATTTGATCTGGCTAAACGTGCAAAAGCTGCTAACCTGGACGCTATCCATGATACAGTTCATGAAATGGCAAGAGACGAGGCTAGACACGGAAAAGCATTCGAAGGTCTGTTGAAGAGATACTTTGGTTAATTAAAAGTTTTTATAAAAATAAGGTGTTGGTTACATTGCCAACACCTTATTTTTATAAAAACTGTTTATAAACTTATTTCACCGGAAAGAGTGGAAGCTCTGCTAAGAAAGAGATATCAGTTCTTTTTGCAGCATCTCCTTCTGCCAAAATAGCAGCTTTAGCAACAACTTCTGCTCCAGCTTTATTTAACAGACGTTCCAACGCTCTCAAAGATTCTCCTGTGGAAATTACATCGTCGATAATTGCAACTCTTTTACCTTTGATTGCCATAGCATCTTTTCCATCCATGCAAAGAATCTGTTTTTTCTGAGTGGTAATAGAAACAACTTCATCTACAACAGGATTATCCATGTATGGTTTGATATTTTTTCTTGCAACGATATAAGTTGGAAGATTACGTAGGCGACATATTTCCTGAGCCAGCGGAATACCTTTTGCTTCAGCCGTAACAAAATAATCGACCTCAGGTAATTTTTTTTCCAGTAACGGAGCAGTTTTAGTAACGATTTCACTATCACCTAAAATTACAAAACTTGCAATTGCGAGATCATCCGCAATTTTCATAATTGGCAGTTCTCTTGTGATACCTGCCACGTGTAAAGTATAAAATGAATCCATTTTTTTCCTCTTTTCTACCGGTTTACAGTACAACACCGGTCAATCCAACAATAATCTTCAGCGCAATACCGGAAAGCATTCCAAAGAATGGGTCAAAAACAGCTGTAACAGCCATTACAACAGCGGCAATTACAGTATCTCCAGGATTTCCCGTAGAGAATGCTGCTGCACCATCAGCCGGAATAGTGACAAATGCTCCCAGGATAAATAAAAAACCTGCAATTGACTGACTTGGAACAAATTTACCCAGTTTTGGAAGTAATCCCAAAAACAATATTATGGCCATAATCCCCATCATAATAATTCCAGATAACAAAGCATCTGGCGCAGCACCTGTCGCAGAGATGATTGCTTCTACAGGAGCTCCACCAAACAAAGAGCTAACTGCGTCTGCCAACCCAGAGTAAACAGTCAGATGATCAACGTTCAGTTGCTGATTGCTCATAGAACTTGTGATATTACCAAAGGCAATATTTGCGCCAATAGTAAGACAAGCAAGAGACAAGGCACCGCGAATTACAGTAAAATTAATGGATGGTTTCTCAAGTTTGATTCTGCACATTTTTTCACTCTGTACATTTTCGCCAATTTTTTGTCCAGCAATTTTAGATACGATACTGGAAATGATCAACGAACCTACGATAGTGTAAACCAAAGCATTTGCAGGATCTAATTTTTTTGCAATCAGGTAAATCAGTACCGCCGATGCAACAGAAGTCCAGCCCACCAACTGGTTTTCTTTTACCATTCCAAAAGCCGTTTTTGCCAGTACAAAACCAACACCAGCCATCATAGCATGTACAATTGCATCACCCGCAAAAGATGTGATTGCAGAAAGTGAACCAGTCATTCCTAAAATGACCATGATCAGACCGCCAAATAAAACCATTGAGAGGCGATCGCGTCGATTTTTTCCCATTGTTCCTGCCATTACGATAGTTTCTGCTTGGAATGAAATGGGGGCAACTGAGTGTAAAGTTCCGCATGCAACTGCACCAATGGCAAAACCCAAAGCCGTAGGAACAGAAGCAAAACCATAGGTTAAGGCTAGTAATCCCTGTGGGATACCATTAAGAACAACACCAATTGCTGCCAGGATGTCTTGAATAATTTCCATGAATTATTTCCCCTTTCTTATAGTCACTGTCGTTTATCATATCCGAAGAATCGATGAAAATCAAGTTATTTTGAAGTTTTCTACATGAAAATAAAAAGACTTTTCTGTAATCTTAAATTTCTTTGTGATATCAGTTCATGATTTTTGTAATTATAGAGTAACTCTATTACAGGAAAGCAAAGGCATTATTTCGGCAATCTTTCTGTCTGATTCATTAATTTCTTCAAAAAAACTTAAGACATTCCCCTCTGCAATCGTGGTATACTAAGTAAAATATGTTAAGTTCAAAAAGGAGTTTTTTATGAGAATCAAAAGAATACTTACGGCAGTTTTAGCCGCTGTTACCTTATCCAGCAACATATCCAGCGCCATTCCGGTTCAGGCAGACCAAGTAGACGCCCCCTACCTTGCTCTTGGCGCTGATCTTTCCGAAACAGAAAAATCCACCGTCTTAAAGCTTCTTGAAGTAGATCCCGCCAAACTGGATCAATATATGGTAGTAACCGTTACTAATCAAGATGAACATAATTATCTGGACGCCTATATGGATGCCAGCGTGATCGGCAGCAGAGCTCTATCCTCCGTTGTGGTGGAAAAGAAAGAAGCAGGAACCGGTATCAAAGTAAAAACACAGAATATCACTTACTGTACCACCGGAATGTACCAAAACGCTCTGGCCACTGCCGGTTTGGAGAATGCTGAAATCCGCGTGGCAGGTCCTTTCCAGATTTCCGGAACTGCCGCTTTGGTGGGGGCTATGAAAGCTTACGGCGCTATGACCGGAGAAACCATTGCCCCTGAAAATGCCGAGGCAGCGACAGAAGAGCTGGTAACCACCAGCGAACTGGGAGAAACTCTTCAAGATCAATCAAAAGCGGAAGAACTGATCGGAGTGGTAAAAGACGTTATCGTATCTGAAGATATCACCGAACCGGAAAAGATAGAGGCTGTCATCGATGAAGCTGCACAAAAGCTGGAAATAGAACTTGCTGAAGAAGATAAAGCAAAAATCTCCTCTCTGATGGAAAAAATCGGAGATCTGGATCTGGATGTAGACGCCTTAAAAGAACAGGCACAAGACCTGTATGAAAAACTGGAAGGGCTTGATTTAAATATCTCTCAGGAACAGGTAGACGGATTTTTTGCCACCATAGGCAGTTGGTTTCAGGAAATCTGGGAAACTATCAAAGGATGGTTCAACTGATACTTCCTCTTTTTCTTCTTAACACCAGCTTTTTATGGTGAATCTGCACATTGTTTTTTTATTTTACATTTATTTTTTGTATATATTCACGTTAATTTAACGATGCATTCATATTTTATTCATAATTAGCTGTTATTATAAAAACAGTTCCGAAAGAAATAGCGACGTTGTGTATTGTAATAAGTTCATTACACATTAAATTTTTTCATAATAATTGCCCAGATACTTTGCGGTATCTGGGCACTCCTCATTTTACGCCTCTTTTACTGTTCTTCTTTCGGACACTGCTTAATCGCCTCATTCAAGGACAACATCTTATCATCCAGTTCCGATACAATTCTTGCGCAGTCCCTTAATTCCTGACTGATAAATGCCGGTCCATTTCCCTCAAATTTATAATAAATTTTATGTTCCAGGCTGGCCCAGAAGTCCTGCGCGATGGTACGGATCTGAATTTCCACCTTGGTATCCACTACCCCATCGGATAAATATACAGGTACCGTAACCAGCATATGGTAACTCCGATAACCGCTCACCTTTGGCTGCGATAAGTAATCCGTAAGCTCCAAAACTTTCAGATCTGCCTGCTGCGCCAGCATATCTGCGATCCGATAAATATCAGAGGTAAAGGAACAAATAATACGAACTCCAGCAATATCCTTGATATATTTCAGCATATTCTCCAGAGTAACCTCATGTCCCTGACGTTTTAACTTTTTCACGATACTTTGCGGTTCCTTGATCCGGGATTTTACATGCTCAATCGGATTGTATTTATGAATATGAGCAAATTCTTCATTCAGGATATCGATCTTGGTAGACACCTGGCGCAATGCGGCATCGTAAAGAAACATCAGAGTTTCCCAGTTTTCCACTTCCTCCAGGCAATTATTTGCAAAATCTATAGGTTCCATCTAATCACTTCCTAACTTTTTCTTCTACTTCTCAATGCCCTTTCTTGCCGGCAGTCCCGCATCAAAAGGATGTTTCATCTTTCTGATCTCAGACACATAATCTGCCAACTGTATCAGTCTGTCACCGGGATTTTGCCCCGTCAAAATAACTTCCAGATATTCCGGCTTATGCTTCAGATACTCCACCAAAATCTCCTCATCAAATAAGCCTGCCCGAATTGTATAAATTAATTCATCTAAAAACAGAATATCGTAGTTCTCTGCCTCTGCTTTCTCTGTAATCTCCCGGAATTTTTGTTCATAATAAGACTTTCGTTCCGCCTTCTCTTCCGGCGTCATCTGAAAGCTGAACTTTTCTTTCTCCAGACCATCTACAAAAGTAATATTCGCCACTTTTTCCAAAACCGCTCTTTCGCTGGTTTTATTATCCTTCATAAACTGATAAATCAAAACACGGTACCCAAATCCAGCAGCGCGGGTACATAATCCCATTCCCGTTGTTGTTTTTCCTTTTCCATCCCCACAATAAATATGAATCTTCCCTGTATCTCTTCCCATAAAATAATCCTTTCCAAGACAGACAATTTATACCCCCAGTGAAAACAACTGTTCCTTCTGTAGTATACAGGAAGTTTCTCCAAGATTCCAGCTATTCACAAAAGTTTTTTTATTCATTCACACATTCTTTACGACTTACTGAGTGCTTTAAAAACATTAATCAAAGATTATGTATTTTTGAAAGACCTTGTTTTTTCAAGCTTAGAGAGACTTCAAAAAAATAGTAATAAATCACAATGATTTTATCAATTGTCGTAAAACTGTCGTAAATATGGAAAAGCTATATACCGCATACACAAACACCAACGCAAAGAGGTAAGTCCAAAAAAATTGGAATCACCACATCTGACACAAACAAAGGAGACTATCGAAAATGACACGGAGAGAATCAATTGAACATATGTTAAAAATCAATTTAGAGGATGCACTGGAATTTGTACAAGATGGACTTTACAATTCAGCCTGTAATAATCGGAGCATGGAGGATTGTGGAGATGACCGAGATTGTAATGATTGCCGAGCAAAATGGCTCGATACTGAAATTACAGAAGATGTTGCTCAACAGATATTCAATTGGCTAGGAAAACACGAGAACGATACTCTGAAAATAACAATTCAATTTAAGGGGCTGAACATTACGGAAGATATGCCACCCCGAAAAGATCGTCTAATGATTGTAGGATGTGACAAACATTTATATTTTTGTCCCAATAAACATTGTTCTTTAGGGTTAAAACCATTGTTTTGTTACGCAAACCAACAGACTTTAAGGGCATTTACAGAGCAAGGTTCAATCATTTTTACGATAGAATAATTACACCCCCTCCTCAGACCACGGGAGGGGTATTTTTTTACAAAAATCGACTCAAAATCCTATGAAAAAAATTTTTTAATTACAAAACCTGTCAACTGTTTCCTGCCAGAAATTCAATTCCCAATGATGGAAATATAGGAAGAAGAGTAAATGGACTCTTACACCCAAAAACCAAAAGAAAGGAATACAACAGATGAAACAAGAATTAATCGAAAGAATTGGAATTGACAAGAGCATATTAAAAGGATTTGCGCTTGTATCAGCAGACTATGAACTGCTACAAAAAATGAAAGGAAACATAAGAAATCTGGATAGCCCGGCAACTGATATTAAGACCCCTATTGATACTGCTGCAAACGGAACAGAAACCCGTGAAATTATTATCAATGATAAATTTTATGGACTGCTAAAGATTAAAGTTGATTGCGAAAATAAACACATTACTAGCTCTTTACAGTTATCGGCAACAAACGGTAGGAATAATATTCAGAACCTATCCGCAGCAGAATATAAGGAACGACTACAGAACGCCATAAATCACTTTAAAGAGGTTTACAGATTAGAGTTAGATTTTTCGGGGGCAATAATTTCACAACTTGAATTGAATACCACCTTTAGATTACAGGATGATTTTAGTAAGTACTGTAAAGCGATTAAATTACTGATGGCGTTGGCTGCTAACACTCATTACAGGCAGCAAAAGTTAGATATATGGCTCAATCCTACCACTAAAACGGAAGAAACGTTTACCACAAGCAACACCAGCACGCAATTAAAAGCGTACAACAAAGGGCAACAGCTACGGGATATTGGATTCTCATTTTCGGATAACAATATCTTACGAATCGAGTACACACTTCTACGAGTCACAAATAAATCATTACGAAATCCCTATGAATTGACGGACGAAAAACTCAAACAACATTTCATTAAATGTTTTCAAAGAGACGTTGTAAAACCGTATAAACACTGGAAAAAACAGAATAAACAGGAAGTAGCGGAACTACTCAAGAGATATATGGAGCAGTACCATTACTGGGTTAGTCCATTCATCCGAAGATGTAGAGATGAAAATGATTCACGGCTATTGATTCCTCTATTATTTGACGTACAGGTTGTACATGACATACTGATGGATTTATTAAAAGGAGACAGCCACAGGAGTCGAAGAATCAAGAATATTATGGCTCATTTTAATGAGGAAAGTACTCTAGAGGGCAATATAGACAGAGCGGAGGAGATTCTTAAATTCGCCACACGAGTGGCGAGTTGACCCACCCCAGCCAATCACAAAAAAGAATAACAATCAATTAATCTTTTGAGCATAAATTTTCCCATTAGAAAAACAATTTATGTAATATAACAAGCTGCATAACACTGAACAGGAGGACAAACAAATGAATAACAAGACAATCGAGGAGAGAACACAACAGTATACAGAATATTTTACAGAAGCAATGAAGACATTTACCCCACAAAAGGGGGAAGAAATTAAGCAGTGTACGGATGATTCATTGGGAAAACGCTATTGCAATCCACGCTGGGCGGTCACCAGCGCAGGAAAACTATATTCCATCCAGAAAACGGGGCTAAAGTCTATGAAACCGTGGCTTTGTGGAGATCATAACGATGAATTTCAGATTGAAAATGTATTTTGGGGTGAGAGATTCAAGGTAAAAATTTCTAGGCTGATGGCTACATACTTTCTCGATAGATCAGTTTTAGAGACAGATGCAGACCATCCCATAACGCAAAATATGCCACTGAAAAAGAGAGAACAAATCTTTAAGAATCACTGGCAAGTCCACCATAAAATCCCATTCGACCCAACAAAATCTTTCTGGGAGAACGACAACCCAGACAATCTACAATTCATCTCAAAGTCACACCATTGCCAACTCACGAACCTCCAACGCCATGTAGGGGCGGTATCACGCCCATGGAGCGATACAGAGACTACAGGTGACCAGACCCTCGTGCTATCCACCAAAGGGGCTCAAATCATGTTACAGAGCGTTGTAGGGCTGCCTGAGGGTGTCGATTATGACTTAGTATCTCATGTGCTACTATGCTGCTCTGTCGAGGGAACAGACCCATTACAGACTCTACAGCGGTATTTTGGGGCACAAGTTCGGCTTGAGTACAGTAGTTTTCCTCTGGATGGTATTAAAATTAATGTATTGCAAAATAGTCATAAAAGTTCTTGACATTTTATAAAACACAAGGTGGAGCTTATAGAATCGCTCAATAAATCACAGGAGGGTTAGTTCTCTCCTGTATTTTTTTAATACGGGGGACATTAAAACCCAAAATACTCTGATTTACAGGTATTCAGAGTATAGCTGTTCTTTCAAGAGACATACTGGAAAACGAAAGATTTACCACCATTCAAGATACCCGTTTTCCTGGCTATAGTGCCACCATTGTTTATCGGAGTATTGAAGACACACATTACCGCCTTTATCATACCAAGCTTTTCTAACTGCACCATGTGTCCATATTTCACAAGCGTTTTTGTGTATTGTGCTGTAATTATGCGCCAGTGTTTCAATATTACTTGTCATAGTGATGATTCTCCTCTCTAAATCTCTATTTTTACTTACTATAGAGCATACGCTCAAAACCAGATTAAAGCAAGCACGAAAAATAATTCCAAAAAATCATTGACACAATATGTTATAGGTGTTATACTTATCACCAAACAATTGTTTCAGCTCATATGCTATTCTGATATTTACATATCATATTCAGTTCACGAGGGTTTCACCTCAAGAATCAATACTATTAAATTTTACAGGAAGATAGGCTGTATACTACAGGACTGGGCGTTTCTTCTGAGTACACCAGAAAAAACTATTGCCATAGCAATTCCACAATGTTATGATTGTTATAGGTAGATAGCTTTTCCCAATGAGAGGAGGAATATTTTTTGGGAAAAGACTTAAAAGGCAAGCAATTACCAACTGGGATTCACCAGCGAAAAAACGGGAGGTATTCTGCTAAATTCACATCAAAGCAAACAGGAAAAAGGCTAGAAAAATATTTTGATACATTAAAAGAAGCCCAAGCATATTTAGAAAAGGCAAGAGCGGAAGATACATTAGGCATTGCAAACTGTTGTGATTTGACAGTAGACCAGTGGTATCAACAGTGGTTTAACACCTATAAAGCAGGTCAAGTTACACCAAGCACAATTCAAAGTATCATGCTTTCCTACAAGAACCACATTCAGCCCGTCATAGGAAAAATGAAGCTAGCGGATGTTAAAAATCTTGACTGTCAAAAGATTTTCAACAACATGAGAAAAAAGGGCTTGCAGGATAACACACAACTAACGGTTAAAGCAAAATTGCATAATATGTTTGAAAAAGCTGTTGATAATGATTTGATTAATAAGAATCCTGTTAGGAATATCATCATCTCATCTCAAAATACCAAAGATGAGCCTGTAGCATTGACTCAACAGCAGGAGCAATTATTCTTAGAAACCATACAGGGCGATCACTACTATTTACTGTATTCGTTCTTACTGGAAACGGGTTTGAGAATTTCAGAGTGTTTGGGGCTTTCATGGGAAAAAGTCAACTTCAAAGAGGGATATATTGAAATAGACCAGGCACTCCATAAAGATGCAGGTAAACCGCCTTATTTAGGAAGTTTAAAAACTAAAAGCTCATACAGAACTGTATTTTTAACCGAACGAACAAGAGAGATTTTGAAAAAGCAACGCCTACTTTCATCAGAACTAAGACAGCACTCTGATAGTTGGGAACCCATACACGGGCTGGAAAATCTAGTCTTCTCCACCAGAAAAGGCACGCCACCAACAACGAGCGGATTGAATCAGCATTTGAAAATCATTCTGAAAAAGATTAGAAAACAAAGCGACCAAGAATTTCCACCCATAACCTGTCATGTTTTTCGCCATACTTTCGCTACAAGATGCTCAGAAAGCGGTATTCCAGCAGAAGTTACACAGAAATTAATGGGTCATGCTCGTGTGGATATGACATTGAATGTATACACTCACCAGAATAGCGAAACCTTACAAGAAGCTATAAAGAATAAGATTGTCGTAAAAGTGTCGTAACGCACATGAAAGCATACGGAAAAGCCCTCTATATAAGGGTTATTCAAAGAAAATTCACATATTCTTTACAAGTTGAACATGGTTTTCTCACATTTTTCGGATATACTGAGCGTGTAAGATAAATAAAGATTTATTTTATAACTTTTCTTTTTCATATGTCGATAGTAATATCGACTCTCCTTCCTTTAAAATAAGCGTGTTGGTCTGAATTTCCTCGTTCAGACCAACACGCTTTTGTGTTACGCTTTTTTTCCTGTCTCCCACAGCGCATCTGCCAGCATAGCAAATTCTTTCAAAGAAAGCGCTTCTCCCCGGACAGAAGGCGAAAAACCACATTGAGAAATCGCTTCTTCTATTTCTTCCTTGGTAAAAGGAAGCCCCTCATAATTTTTCAAACCATTTGCCAATGTTTTTCTTCGCTGATTGAAAGACGCCCGGATAATGCCAAATAAAAGCTTCTCATCTTTTACCCTGACTGGCGGCTCCTTGTGACGGGTAAGACGAATCACTGCGCTTCCTACCTTCGGACGGGGCATAAAACAGTTCGGAGGAACATTTGCCACGATATACGGCTCAGCATAATACTGAACCGCCAAAGACAAAGCTCCGTAATCCTTTGTTCCCGGTCCCACCTGCATCCTGTCTGCCACTTCTTTCTGAACCATCACAGTAATAGACTCCACCGGAACGTGACTCTCAAAAAGCCCCATAATAATCGGAGTCGTAATGTAATAAGGCAGATTTGCCACTACTTTGATCGGTTTCCCCTGATTTTTTTCCCTCGCCAGCTCTGCGATATCCACTTTCAAGATATCCTGATTGATCACTGTCACGTTGTCATAATCCTTCAGTGTATCTTCCAAAATAGGAATCAGGCTCTTATCAATTTCCACTGCGCAGACTTCCCGCGCCGCGCTTGCCAGATACTGCGTCATAGTACCGATCCCCGGTCCTATCTCTAAAACAAAGTCTTCCTCTGTAATGCCTGCCGCTGAAATAATTTTTTCCAATACATGCGTATCGATCAGAAAATTCTGTCCGAATTTTTTCTGAAAGGTAAACTGGTACTTATTCAGAACAGCAATCGTCTCCTGGGGATTCCCCAGATAAGGTTCTCTCTTTTTATTCATATACATTCCTCTCCGTTAAAAACAGGGCTGCCGCATAGCCATCTGAAAATGCTTCAAACAATGCTTTTTGCGGCAGCCCCGAACTCTTCTATATATCAAAATCTTTTTCGTAAAGGAAGATTCTTCCATCTTCATCTGTATGTCGCTTGGAAATCTTTCTTCCCAGACGGATTCCACTTGCTTTTCGGATCGCCCCGTCCACCATCTCTTTCACTTTTCCAATAGTGATCGGTTCATCCTCTCTTTGATTATCTCCAATCAGTGTATACAGAGCAAGTACACCCATCTCATCCATCCGATATCCATTTTCCTTCGCATACGTTCTTGCAAAAGTTACCAGCTCATCGTTGGTGAAAACCGGAATAGAAATAACAGTAGCAAACTTCTTGGCAAATTCTGGATAATCTGCCAGCAGTTTTCTCATATTCGCCTTATCATCCTCAATGATCAGGATCATACTATCTGTACGGAAATCCATCGCCTGTGAAAGCTTCTGAATCGTCTCTTCTGTCATAAAGCTTGCCCGCTCAATCAACAAAAATCCTCCTGCCATCTTTCCAATGATCGCTGCCGGATCTTTTCTATTCATATCAGAAGCATCTAAATTTGCGTATTTTGCCGCTTCCAATCCCATCTCTTTACAGAGCGCTTTTACCAGTCCTTCACTCAAACGGGTCTTACCCGTTCCATGACTTCCCATAATGGCAATATTTCCCCGGTGGGAGGTTTTCTCACCAGCATATTCAAACGCTCCATGGATTGCATCCAGAATCTGTTCATCCATACCGGGAACTTTCGCAAAATAAGAAAAGAGATTTTTCTGATGTTCCGTCAGTTTTTCCGGGCGTGTGTCATTCAGAATACGCATTCTTTTCTCTTCCGGAGTTTCCACCTGCGGCAGCTTCACAGTCGCTTCCACTGACTTCTCCGGCTCTTCCAGAATCATCTGTTCTGAAGTTTCCGCTTCTTCTTCCACTTTCTGGATCTCTGGAATATCTTCGATGCTTTCTGTCATTTCCAATTCAGAAACTTTTTCTTCGATTCCATCCTCTTTTTCTTTCTGCACTTCCAATACCAGATCGAGATCAAGGTCTGGAATCAGCGTTTCCGCCAAAGAGGATTCCTGCTCTTCTTTCGGCTCTTCTTTTGCTTCTTCCTCTATTGGTTCCTGATCTCCCATAACCGCTCGAAGCTGAGCCTCCAGATCTAATTCCTGCGTATCTCCTGCTGAAAGAGAGGCTTTCAATTCTTCTACTTCATCCTGCTCTTCCTGTTCTTCTTCAAAAGAAATTTCCGGTTCTTCTCCCAGGGACGCTTCAAAAGCAGCCATCGCCGCCTCAGCCGTCTCAGCCTCCGGCTCTGTTGGTTCTGATACCTCCGGCACTTCTGCTATTTCCGGTATCTCCAGTTCCTCTTCCGGCGCCACTGCAACTTCCGGTATTTTCAATTCCTCTTCCGGCTCTTTTTCACGAATTTCTTCCGCTTTTCCACCTGCTGCCTCTGCCAATGCCCCAGAGGTTTCCGCAAACAGTTCTTCCAGATTCATTTCCTGAATACTGGTCACTTCTTTATCTTCTGTTTTTTCGCTTTTTTCCGGTTTTCTCTCAATTACGTCCGGCTCTACGGTCGTATGCGCTCCTGAAACACCCTGATCAGCAGAAATAACCGTTTCATTCACTGCCTCCGGCTCCAGTTCTGTCACATGATACTCTTCTATATTCTCTTCTTCCGGCTCCGATACAGTCTCACTTCCAGTAGCGCGTCCCAAAGCTTCAAACGCATTCACTACCCGGGTTCTGTTAAACCCAGAGAGTACTTCCTGAAAGCTCTTTGCCAGCCGTTCCTGAAGCTGCGCAGTATCCACATGAATCTGTGGCTCCTGCACCGGCACTTCCGGTATTTCTTCATTTTCCGGTTCCTGCTCCTTTGCAGCAGCCGCTTTTTCCATCCCCGCAATCTGGGAATCCTCTCTGTTTTCGCCGTCGGATGGAATCACTGACGCTTTTTGCAGACTTTCCATCGCTGCTGCTGAAATGCCAGCCACTGTAGCGGCAGTAACCTTTTTCCGCTTCAGTTCCGCCGTTTTCTTTTTATCTTCTCCCCAAAGTTCATACTTAGACTTTTGTTCTGCCGTCAGCGGAGCATAATTCATCTTAAGCTCCATGGCTTTTTTTACATATTTCCCTTCGCCAAACCACAGAATCAGGTCATCGCAAGTCTCTACGCATTTATTTTCTCTGCCCGCTTTCTTATACAAACGAGCCAGTTCATATACCCAACGTTCCGTATATTCTCTGTCTCTATACTCCTCCAAAATGGCAATTTGATCATCAAGAGGTGCATTCTGAGCCTTATATATCTTATACTTCAGAATATACTTCGAAGTATCGTTGGATGCAGTTTCAAGATAATGATTATAATATTCTACAGCCTCATCATACTGTCCCATCTTCAGGGATAACTCAACCTGACGGTACAGAATCATTTTTCCCACGGAAGAACGCTTGTAAGCCAGCTGAAGCATCTTCATACTCTGTTCCAACTCGCCGTTTACTTCATAAATATCTGCGACCATGCAGAGAGTTCGTACGCTTTTTACTCTCCTCCAGTCTATGGAATCAGCTATAACAAGAGCCCCTTCATAATCCTGCGCTTCCACCAACCTGTTTATTTCGTCCAACTTCATACGATATTCTGTCTTATCCACTGTACTCACCTCTTACTAAGTTGTTAGGATCAAACGATGCCTGACGAATTGTTTCGTGCTGCGCACTCTCACAATTCTGGCATCTTACTAAAAATAAATACCTGCAATCTTTTTAAGTGTATCATACTGCCTTTTCCTTGTCAAAAGAAAACGAAGGGATGCCGCCCCCTTTGCTGCACCCCTGTGGTCTCTACTTTTTACTAACAGCAGCCTTATCCGATTCTCAGTCTGAACTTCTGAATCTCCTTTTCACTGGATACCCTTTCAATCTCAGCTCCCAGAGCCCGAAGCTTCCCTTCGAAATCTTCATATCCCCGCTGAATATACACAATATCATCTACAATAGTAACGCCTTCCGCTGCCAGACCTGCGATCACCAGCGCAGCTCCCGCTCTCAGATCCGGCGCGCTGACTCTTGCGCCAGTAAGACCAGTGACTCCATCTATAATCGCTGTATTTCCCTCGACCTTGATGGTTGCTCCCATTCTGGTAAGCTCATCCGCATATTTGAAACGATTTTCAAATATACTCTCTGTCACGATACTGGTTCCTGCAGCCAATGCCAGCGTCACTGCAATCTGCGGCTGCATATCTGTAGGATAGCCTGGATATGGCAAAGTCTTTACATGAGTTCGGCGAAGCTTCTTAGAGGAAATCACCCGAACTGCATCGTCAAATTCCTCCACTTCACATCCGATTTCCTCCAGCTTTGCTGTGATTGCTTCCAAATGCTTAGGAATCACATTCTTGATCAGAACGTCTCCTTTTGTTGCTGCAGCGGCAAACATATAAGTTCCCGCCTCGATCATATCCGGCACAATAGAATAATCGGTAGCATGCAGCGTCTCCACACCGCGGATACGGATCACATCTGTTCCTGCGCCTTTGATCTCAGCTCCCATACTATTCAGGAAATTGGCCGTATCTACCACATGAGGCTCTCTGGCAGCATTTTCAATGATTGTATGACCTTTCGCCATAGATGCCGCCATCATAATATTAATCGTTGCCCCTACTGATACTGTATCCATGAAAATATGGCTTCCATGCAGTCCACCGGACGCTGTAGCCACAATAGCTCCATGTTTGATCTCTACCGCTGCTCCCAGTGCGCGAAAACCTTTCAAATGCAGATCGATCGGTCTGCTTCCTATATTACATCCACCCGGCAGAGGAACCTCTGCCTTTTTATATTTTCCTAAAAGCGCTCCCAAAAGGTAATAGGATGCGCGAATCTTCTTAATATACTCGTAATCCACACTGATATCTCCAATGGTAGAACCATTGATCTTCACAGTATGGCGATCCAGGCGTTCCACTCTGGCTCCAATTCCTTCAATCGCTTCCAACAGCACATTAATATCATTTACATCCGGAAGATTCTCAATCCGAACCGTATCATCTGTCATAATTGCTGCAGCCAGAATTCCAAGAGCAGCATTCTTTGCTCCTCCGATCTCAACTTCTCCGACCAGCGGATTACCGCCTTTTATAATATATTGTTCCATAGTTCACCTCTATGTTTTTATACTCAGCAATGTGCTCAAAAATCAGCTTTACGCATGTACCCATGTTATACCAAATACAACTTTTTGTAAACAAAAATTAAAATATCCTTTGATTTTTGTTCACATTGCCCCTCTCACTTTACAGACTTCATTTACAATTCTTTTAAAATATACTGTAAAGTTTCTTCTATCCCCTTATTTTCCTCATCAATTACAATATCTGCATATTTTTCATAAAGTACCACACGCTCTTCATACAGATCCCGTAAGGTCTGTCCTTCCCGAAGAACTACGCCTCGATTTTTCAGATTACCCAGTCTTTTTTTCAGAGCCTGATAAGAAAGTTTCAAATATACTACAGTGGAAATCTTCTTCAGATGCTCCATAGCTTCCCTGCCATAGACCACACTTCCCCCCGTAGCGATAACTGTACGGTCTGTCTCAATGGACGCATTTACCTGATTTTCAATCTGGATAAATCCATCCACCCCTTCCTGGGCGATAATTTCTCTCAATAAACGTTTTTCCTGCTTCTGAATCAGAAGATCTGCATCAATAAACTGGTATCCCAGTTCCTTCGCTAAAATGACTCCTACCGTACTTTTTCCCACACCGGGCATTCCAATCAGCACAATATTTTCCATATAAATTATCCTTTGTATATGCTGTAAATCCTTATTATCTCGTTTATTTTATCACATTCCCGAAATTCATACAACCCTTTTGACATCTCCCGCCTCCTATACTAAAATGAAAGAAGAAAATCACCAAAAGGAGGGAAACTGTATGGAACGGATTATTTTTCATATCGATGTAAATTCCGCTTATCTAAGCTGGAGCGCTTTGAAATTACTTCAGGAGCATCCAGAGAGCACCGATATCCGAACAATTCCCGCCATCATCGGCGGAAATCGTGAGACCCGCCACGGCATTGTTCTCGCAAAATCCGTACCCGCCAAAAAAATTTACCATATCCAGACGGCAGAGCCTGTAGCAAGCGCCCTGAAAAAGTGTCCTTCGCTGACTATTGTCCCGCCGGATCATCAGCTCTATTCCCGATACAGCAAAAAATTTGTGGGGTTTCTCCGTTCTCTCACTCCAGAAATCGAACAGGTGAGTATTGATGAGTGTTTTCTTGACTACACTGGAATCGCCCATCATTTTCCCTCCCCGGAAGCCGGAGCTGCTTATATCCGCAATTACATTTTTGAACAGTTTGGATTTACAGTTAATGTGGGAATCTCCTCCAACAAAGTGCTTGCAAAGATGGCTTCGGACTTTGAAAATCCAGATAAAACTCATACTCTGTTCCCCGAAGAGATACAGCAGAAAATGTGGCCGCTTCCCATTTCCAGTCTGTTTATGGCTGGTCATGCTTCTGTCGCAGTTCTCCAAAAGCTGGAAATCAATACCATCGGTGACCTCGCCCGCACACATCCCTCTATTCTCTCCCTGCACCTGAAAAGTCACGGGAAAATGCTATGGGAATATGCCAACGGAATTGACCCTTCACCGATAGAGAGCGAACCTGCCCAGGCGAAAGGAATTGGCAATTCCACCACACTTGCCAGAGATCTCACCACTGCTTCCGAAGCCTACCCCATTTTAGAACAACTTTGCCAAAAGGTAGGAAGCCGATTGAAAGCTGCCGGACAATCTGCAAATAATCTGTGCGTGGAAATTAAATATGCCTCTTTTGATAAGTACACCCGGCAAATGCCGCTCACCGCTCCCACTCAGGAGGGAAAAGAACTGTATCGCTGCGCCTGCGTTCTATTTGACGCTCTCTGGAACGGAAATCCCATTCGCCTTCTGGGAGTTCGCTCCGGCAAACTTACCAATGCAGGCGAACCCTTCCAGATGGATCTCTTCAGTTATGATCCCGTTGCCACCGCCAAACGTCAAAAACTGGATCAGGCAATGGAAAAAATAAAGAAAAAATATGGCAGCGACGCTATCCATCGAGGTATGTGATCGAATACCTTTCCAATTTATAAAGGTAACATCTTACTCGAAATAACACATGACGAAAGCTCATACAAATGCTATACTACCTATAATAATCAATTTAAAGGAGAACGATACCGATGAAAAATTATACCGATTATATTGTTGAACAAGCCCAAAAACTTCTGTCCATTGACAGCCCATCTGGATATACCCAGAATGCTGCCGCATGGCTTATGGACACTTACAGAGAAATGGGTTACGAACCGCAACTTACCACGAAAGGTGGCGTACTGGTGCAAATTTCTGAAGGAGTTGCAAACAATCCTTCCGATCCCTCCAAAGGACCGATCCTGGTGATGGCTCACACAGATACTCTGGGAGCTATGGTTTCCAGTATCACTTCCAATGGCCGGTTAAAGCTCACCCCTCTGGGCGGTATGAATGCCAACAACGCAGAGGCAGAAAACTGCCGGATCATCACCCGGAGTGGAAAAACATATACTGGAACCTTCCAGTTATGTAATGCTTCCGTTCATGTTAACGGCGAGTACAGCGAAACGAAACGCAGCTACAAAGATATGGAAGTACTGCTGGATGAAATAATCACTTCCGCTGAAGACGTAAAAAATCTGGGTATCATGACCGGCGATATCGTTTGCTTTGACCCAAGAACTGTAGTAACACCTTCTGGATTTATCAAAAGCCGCTTTCTGGATGACAAGCTGAGCACCGCTATTCTTCTGGGCTATGCCAAATATTTGAAGGAAGAGAATGTTATCCCTGAGCGCCGTATCTATCACCATATCACCGTATTTGAAGAAGTAGGTCACGGCGGCTGCGCCTCTATTCCTGCTGATGTGACTGAACTTCTCTCCGTTGACATGGGATGTGTAGGAGATGGACTGGAATGTACAGAGTGCCAGGTATCCATTTGCGCCAAAGACAGTCGGGGACCATACCATTACGATGTGGTATCTGGGCTGATTGAAGCAGCACAAAAAGCACAGGTAGATTTTGCCGTTGACGTATATCCCTACTACGGCTCTGATGCAGATGCAGCTCTCGGCGCTGGAATCGATGCCCGCCACGGACTGATCGGACCAGGCGTATACGCTTCCCATGGATATGAACGAAGCCACAAAAAAGGAGTAGAAAATACTTTTGAATTGCTGAGAAGTTATCTTGGATAAACTAAAGTCTGATAATCGGGCATATGTCATTTTTGTTATTGACATATGCCCGAAATGTTTTTATACTATAGATACAGATGGCAAAATTCATAAAGAAAGATATCGCATCCCTTAATAAAAACGGAGGTAACTACAGTGCCCAGACATAAAAAATGCAGGAAGATCTGTGATTTTCCCCATACATTAGAATTTTATCCCGCACAAAACGAGAATAACAATCCGCCCATTACCATGACCATCGACGAATATGAGACGATCCGTTTGATTGATAAAGAAGG
>OHJX01000391.1_pt1 | contig 18464 bp, 16 predicted proteins | sample 1568671 | NCBI WGS metagenome assembly OHJX01 (sample SAMEA3879589, study PRJEB24766) | human gut metagenome | biome: human-associated habitat; feature: feces | place: USA | collected 1985/1987 | reverse complement strand
TACATGACGGCGCATACGGCCTGCTGGAGGGCGGCTTCCATACGCCCAACCACCGTTGGGCAATTGCTTCTTCACTGGCGAAATGCGGGGTTCTTTTCAATGATAAAAAGCTGTCGGAAAGCGCAGGTATTTACCTGATAGAGGGGATTGACTGCAATGCCGACGGTGAGTTCGCAGAGAAATCCGCCGGTAATTATAACAGCGTTAATAACGATGCCATGCTGATGCTTTCCGACGCTACTGGAGACGCCCAATACGAGCAGCATACCATCCGCAACCTTCATATGATGCTTACCTACTGGGAGCCGGACGGAAGTATTTTCACTGCCAATTCCACCCGTTTCGACAAAGACAGGCTGGTATATCCATTGAGCTATTACATAGAGTATCTGGCCATGGGCATGAAATATGACATTCCGGAATTCCTCGGGATGTGCAATACTATTTTTGACATCATTGAGGAAAAAAAGATTTCCTCGCCGGAATGCCTGATTTATCTGATGCTGCACCCCGAATACCGAAGCTTTGAGTATGCGGGACGCTATGAACAGCCGGATTTCGTCCGGTTTTATGAGGATTCCGGAATACTGCGGGCCAGGAAGGGGCACTACAGCTACACGGTGATGCGGGAGAAGTCCAATTTCCTCTATTTCCATAACGGAACCAGCAAGCTGGAGATGAAGGTGGCGGGAAGCTTCTGCGAGCACAGGGCGTTTAAGGCGGAAACGATGGAAATCCTGCCTGGCGGCACGGCCCATCTCCATCAGACCATGAGGGGCTGGTACTACCTGCCTTTTGAAGAAAAGCCGGAAACCAGCGACTGGTGGAAGATGGATCAGAGCAAGAGGAAGAAGAAGCTGGGACCGGATATGGAGATTGATGTGTATGTGGAGCCTGCGGAGGGCGGCATAGACGTGCGTGTGGTAACAGAGGGAGTGCAGGGAGCGCCCTGGAGAGTGGAGCTGGCCTTTTCCGGCATTGATTATATGGCAAGCGAGCATGTGATGCTTCCGGTGAACGGCAGTGAGGTGTTGGTAATCAAGGATCCGGAGCTGGAGGCCTACAATGAAAAGGACAGCCTGTTAATCGGGCCGGGATTTGGAGAGCATCGTTTTACAGAGGGGAAGGAGGACAGTGAAACCAAGACCCCGGGAGCTGTTACGGTATATTTCACTGATTATACTGCCTTCGACCATACGATCCGCATCCGTAACCGCAGGGATCTGGAGGAAAAACTGCTGGCGAGGCGGTAAGGGCGGCCAGGAAAATGGAAAGAGAATATTATGAATGATAAAAAAATAAAAAAAAGAATATTGATGGCCTTTATCGGCGTCATCGTCAGCGGACTGGCGGTGGGATTATTCCGGAACGCCCGGTTTGGGACGGATCCATTTCAGGTGTTTGTGAATGGAATCAGCAACAAGGTTACATTTATAGACTTCGGGACGCTGTATATGCTGATAAACCTGTTGATGCTGCTGCTTATTTTTCTCCTGAATAAACATCATATCGGGATATCCACTTTTGTGAACATTTTCCTGCTGGGATACGTGGTACAGTTTTCGGACGACGTGGTGGCAGGCCTGGTGGGGGACAGCCCGTCCATGCCGGTGCGGATTGCGCTGCTGGCAGCAGGACTGGTAATCCTCTGCTTTGCATCGGCCATGTACTTTACGGCGGATCTGGGAGTATCCACCTATGATGCCGTGTCCCTGATCCTGACGGAACGGAAGCTGGGAAAATTCCGGTATCTGCGGATTACCACGGATGTAATCTGCGTCATTGTGGGATTTGCCCTGGGAGCGGTAGTGGGGGTGGGAACGGTAGTGACGGCGTTCTTTATGGGACCGCTGATAGACTTTTTTAATATTCACGTCGCGCGGCCGTTTTTGTATGGAAAGGAAAATAAACAGTAGCTGCGAGAAAAAAGAACAATTGCAATATACAAAAAAATGCCTGTCATCCGGGAGCTGATTCTTCCGGATGACAGGCGTTTTTTATACTGATATGATTTCTTCTGTGGAGATTGCAGCGTTCAGAGGATTAAACGGTTACAGATACTTCCGGTACGGCTCCTCTGAAGCATCCAGGAAACAGACACCCACGAGTCCGCGTCCCGTATGGGCGCCGATGGCACAGCCTACAACCGATACCATAATATCTGCGGGATGCAGTTTTTCCCGGAGCAGGTCCAGGACGAAATCCATGGCCTCCTCATCCTCGCCGTGGCAGACGGAAAACAGCTGTTTTTCGATTTCAACGCCGTTTTCCTGGGCATATTCCACCAGGCTTTTCAGGGATTTCTTGTGCCCGCGCACCGTTTTCAGGACCTGCAGGCTCCCTGCTTCGTCCACAATCAGCACCGGCTTCATATCCAGCGCTTCCGCCAGATTACCCTTCCATTTGGAAAGCCTGCCGCCTTTAATCAGATAGGCAAGCGTATTTACCGTAAACACATGCCGGATGTGCCTGCGGTAGAATTCGGCGGCTTCCAGCAGCGTCTCCTTGGAGGCGCCGTTCTCAAGCATGGTCAGCAGCTTGACCACCAGAAGGCCGAAGCCTGCGGAGGCGCAGAGGGAATCGATAATGGTCAGATCAAAATCGGGGTATTCCTCCAGTACATTGGCCTTTGCCAGATTGGCGGCATTAAAGGTGCCCGCGATTCCGGTGGAAAAGCAGAGATATATCACACTGTCCCCGTTTTTGGCATAGGGGGTAAAGGCTTCCTCAAACATGGCCGGGTTGATGTGGTAGGTTTTCACATCGCGGCTGGTATCGTCCAGTATATTGTAAAATTCCCTGGAATGGATGGTCTGGCCGTCAAGATAATCCACTTCATCAATGACCACCGGAGTGGGTATGACATGAAGCTGATAGCGGCGGATGACTTCCTCCGTCAGGTCAGAGGCGGAGTCCGTGATTATTTTAAGCATAAAGTCTCCTTGTTGTTTTTATATTGGTCAGTGAACCTGTCCCATCTGATCCAGCAGCTGGATTTTGATATGATACAGCTTGGAGGAAAGATCCACATATACCTGGTGAGGGTTGACAAGACGTCTCGTTTCATCCCAGAGCGTGTCCAGCTCCTTCTGACAGTATTCCCTGATTTCCATAACACTGGGAGAGGTGTAGACACATTTCCCATCCAGGAAAACGGGAACCATCAGTTCACGCATGGTATAGGTACCGGGCTCCAGCAGCGTCTTTTTCCACGGCTCCAGGGGATCGAAGAGGAGAAGAGGCTCATTCTCGTCAAAAACCTCATCCTCCAAGGCGATGAGATCCGCCTTGATTTTTCCTGATTCCTTTTCATAGATGCGGTGAATTACTTTATTGCCCGGATTGGTGATTTTTTCTGAATTTTCAGAAAGCTTTATTTTGGGGATGAAGTTCCCGTTCTCGTCCATAATGGCGGCAAGCTTGTACACGCCGCCGAAGGAAGGCCAGTTCTTGGAGGTGATCATATGGGTGCCCACGCCCCAGGAGGTAACCTTGCAGCCCTGTGCCTTCAGGCTGTCGATCAGGTATTCATCCAGATCGTTGGAGGCGGAGATAACGGCATCCGGGAAGCCTGCCTCATCCAGCATCTTCCTTGCTTTCTTGGAAAGATACGCCAGGTCGCCGCTGTCCAGGCGGATTCCGTAGAAGGTCAGAGGAATGCCTGCTTCCCGCATTTCCTTAAATACCTGAATGGCATGGGGAACGCCGGAATTCAGGGTGTCATAGGTGTCTACCAGAAGAATGCAGGCTGTGGGATACAGCTTTGCATAGGTACGGAAGGCAGTCAGCTCGTCCGGAAAACTCATAATCCAGCTGTGGGCATGGGTTCCCTTCACCGGCACATGGAACATTTTTCCGCAGAGAACATTGGAGGTGCCGATACATCCGGCAATCATGGCAGCTCTGGCGCCGTAAATGCCTGCGTCAGGACCCTGGGCGCGGCGAAGGCCGAACTCCATTACCCCGTCTCCCTTGGCTGCATATACCACCCGTGACGCCTTGGTGGCAATCAGAGACTGGTGGTTGATAATATTAAGAAGAGCGGTCTCAATCAGCTGAGCCTCCATAATCGGTGCAATGACTTTGATAAGGGGCTCTCTGGGAAATACAACCGTTCCCTCCGGAATGGCATAAATGTCGCCGGAAAAATGGAAATTCTTCAGATATTCCAGAAAATCCTCTTCAAACAGTCCGGTGCTGCGAAGATAGTCAATATCATCCTCCTCGAAATGCAGATTTTCGATATATTCGATGACCTGCTGAAGACCGGCGCAGATAGAATAGCCGCTGCCTACAGGATTGCTGCGGTAAAATGCATCAAAAATAACGGTTTCATTGGCGTCCTTTTCTTTAAAATACCCCTGCATCATCGTCAGCTCATAGAGGTCGGTCAGCAGAGTAAGATTACGTTCACTCATAGGTATTCTCCTTCTCCCGGATGTCCGCTTTCTATAGAAGAAACATCCGATTTCGTGGGTGTAAAAAACAGGTAAAATGCTTTTTTGCAGTATACCACCAAAGGCAAAAAAAGACAATGTGATTGATAAATAAATAACAAACAAGGGAAACCTTGACAATATCCGGGGGTGATCATATAATAGAGCAGAGTATTCATAAAGAAAAAACGCAGATGGAGACAGTAGCGCCGACAGGAAAGCAAAAGCGATTCGGGGATGGTGAGAGCCCGAAGCCAGTACATCGGCAGTCGAAAATCACTCTTGAGTTGCAGGCTGAACAGACAGTAGGCCGTGCCGGATTTCCACCGTTACAGGGAACTCATATAATTGTATGCAGTATAGGTGGTAGATAGAGACATTGAAGGCTTTTTTCCTGTTGCAGGAAAAAGGCCTTTTTCTTTCAGCGGATAATCCTTTCAGCGGGATTTTATGTTATTTGCAGCTGCCACTGGACTTCACGCAGAATAAGAATGGAGGATGAAGAAAGCCATGTACGAGAAAGTACCTACAAATCTTAATTTTGTAGAGCGTGAAAAGAAAATTGAAAAATTCTGGAATGACAATCAGATTTTCCAGAAAAGTATGGACTCCAGAAAAGAGGGTCCGACCTATACGTTCTATGACGGACCGCCTACCGCAAACGGTAAGCCTCATATCGGTCATGTTCTTACGCGTGTTATCAAGGACATGATTCCCCGTTACCGCACCATGAAGGGCTATATGGTTCCCCGTAAAGCAGGCTGGGATACCCACGGTCTTCCGGTTGAGCTGGAAGTGGAGAAGATGCTGGGTCTGGACGGCAAGGAGCAGATTGAGCAGTATGGTCTTGAGCCGTTTATCGGACACTGTAAGGAAAGCGTGTGGAAGTATAAAGGCATGTGGGAGAAGTTTTCCGGAACCGTTGGTTTCTGGGCAGATATGGACAATCCCTATGTTACCTACCACAACAGCTTTATTGAGTCTGAATGGTGGGCTCTGAAGCAGATCTGGGAGAAAGGACTGCTTTACAAGGGCTTTAAGATTGTTCCCTACTGTCCGCGGTGCGGAACTCCTCTGTCATCCCACGAGGTGGCTCAGGGCTATAAGGATGTAAAAGAGCGTTCTGCAATTGCCCGTTTCCGGGTAAAGGGTGAGGATGCCAGCATTCTGGCCTGGACAACAACTCCGTGGACTCTGCCGTCTAACGTGGCTCTCTGCGTGAATCCGGATGAGGAGTATGTAAAGGTTAAGATGAAAGAGGACGGACAGGTATATTACCTGGCTGCCGCTCTGTGTGATACCGTTCTGGGAGAGGATTCCTACGAGGTTCTGGAGCGCTACAAGGGAACCGATCTGGAATACAAGGAGTACGAGCCTCTGTATCAGTGTGCTGCAGATGCTGCAGAAAAACAGCATAAAAAAGCTCATTATGTGGTATGTGACAGCTACGTTACCCTGACAGACGGTACCGGCGTTGTTCATATTGCTCCTGCATTCGGTGAGGACGACTCCAAGGTCGGCAGAAAATACGATCTTCCTTTTGTACAGATGGTAGATCCCAAGGGCGAGATGACAAAGGAAACTCCGTGGCCGGGCGTATTTGTCAAGAAGGCAGATCCGATGGTATTAAAGGATCTGGACGAGAGAGGACTGTTATTTGCAGCTCCCAATTTTGAGCACAGCTATCCTCACTGCTGGCGCTGCGATACTCCGCTGATTTATTATGCGCGGGAGTCCTGGTTTATTAAGATGACAGCGGTGAAGGAGGATCTGATCCGCAACAACAATACCATTAACTGGATTCCGGAGAGCATCGGCAAGGGCCGTTTCGGCGACTGGCTGGAGAATGTTCAGGACTGGGGCATCAGCCGGAACCGTTACTGGGGAACTCCTCTGAATATCTGGGAGTGTGAGTGCGGTCATCAGCATTCCATCGGAAGTATTGAGGAATTAAAATCCATGTCCGACAACTGTCCGGAGGATATTGAGCTTCACCGTCCATTTATTGACGCAGTGACTATCCGCTGTCCGAAATGCGGAAAGCAGATGAAGCGAGTTCCGGAGGTTATTGACTGCTGGTTTGACTCCGGTGCAATGCCGTTTGCACAGCATCATTATCCCTTTGAAAATAAGGAGCTGTTTGAGCAGCAGTTCCCGGCAGATTTTATTTCCGAGGCAGTGGATCAGACAAGAGGCTGGTTCTACTCTCTGCTGGCAATTTCCACCCTGATTTTCAACAAGGCTCCTTACCGGAATGTTATTGTTCTGGGCCATGTACAGGATGAAAACGGACAGAAGATGAGTAAGTCCAAGGGAAATGCCGTAGATCCGTTTGAGGCTCTGGAAACCTACGGAGCAGACGCTATCCGCTGGTATTTCTACATCAACAGCGCTCCATGGCTGCCCAACCGTTTCCATGGCAAAGCAGTGCAGGAGGGACAGAGAAAGTTCATGGGAACTCTGTGGAACACCTATGCATTCTTTGTACTGTATGCGAACATTGACAATTTTGACGCAACCAAGTATACCCTGGATTACGAAAAACTTCCGGTTATGGATAAGTGGCTGCTGTCCAAGATGAATTCCATGATCCGCGATGTGGATGACAATCTGAACAATTACCGGATTCCGGAGGCTGCAAGAGTGCTGCAGGAGTTTGTGGATGACATGAGCAACTGGTATGTAAGACGCAGCAGAGAACGTTTCTGGGCAAAGGGCATGGAGCAGGATAAGATCAATGCCTACATGACTCTGTATACGGCTCTGGTGAATGTGGCAAAGGCCGCTTCTCCCATGATTCCGTTTATGACAGAGGATATTTATCAGAATCTGGTTCGCAGCATTGACAAAAACGCACCGGAAAGCATTCATCTGTGCGACTTCCCGTCTGTGGACGAAATGCATATTGACAAGCAGCTGGAAGCAGATATGGATGAGGTTCTGAAGGTTGTTGTTCTGGGACGTGCTGCCAGAAATACCGCAAACATCAAAAACCGTCAGCCTATCGGAAAAATGTATGTAAAAGCGGATCACGAGCTGTCTGATTTCTATGTAGAGATTATTGAGGATGAGCTGAATGTGAAGTCTGTGGAATTTGTAGAGGATGTAAGAAACTTTACCTCCTACAGCTTCAAACCGCAGTTAAAGACCGTAGGTCCCAAATACGGAAAACAGCTGGGCAATATCCGCAAGGCACTGGCAGAAATCGACGGCAATGCGGCAATGGATACCTTAAAGGCAGAGGGCGCTCTGAAATTCGATTTCGGTGCAGAGCTGGTAGTGCTGACAGAAGAGGATCTTCTGATTGATATGGCACAGACAGAAGGCTATGTATCAGAAAGCGACAATACCGTGACCGTTGCCCTTGATACAAGACTGACTCCGGAGCTTCTGGAGGAGGGCTTTGTAAGAGAGCTGGTAAGTAAAATTCAGACCATGCGTAAGGAAGCCGGATTTGAGGTTATGGATCATATTTGCGTATATCAGCAGAATAATGATAAGATCGCAGACATCTTAACCAGATATGCAGATACCATCCGCAGTGAAGTATTGGCAGATGATATTCGTGTCAGCGAAATGGGCGGATATACAAAAGAATGGAACATCAACGGGGAAACCGGAATTCTGGGTGTAGAAAAAATTGCAGCAAACTAAGCTGCAGCAGAGCAGGAGGAAGAGTAGAAGTATGATAAGCAGTGTAAATAAGGGATTTGACAAAGAAACATTTAAAAAGAATGTCATTTATAACGTAAAGAGCCAGTTCAGAAAAACCATTGATCAGGCAACTCCCAATCAGGTATTTCAGGCTGTGGCTTACGCAGTGAAGGATATTATTATTGATGAGTGGATTGCAACACATAAAGAGTATGAAAAGCAGGATGTGAAAACCCTGTACTACCTGTCCATGGAATTTTTAATGGGCCGGGCTCTGGGCAACAACATTATCAATATTATGGCAAAGGATGAGATTAAGCAGGCTCTCGATGAGCTGGGCTTTGATCTGAATCTGATTGAGGATCAGGAACCGGACGCAGCTCTTGGAAACGGCGGTCTGGGCCGTCTGGCAGCATGCTTCCTGGATTCTCTTGCAACCCTGGGATATCCTGCATACGGCTGCGGAATCCGTTACCGCTATGGTATGTTCAAGCAGAAAATCGAGAACGGATACCAGGTTGAGGTTCCGGATGAGTGGTTAAAGGACGGAAACCCCTTTGAGGTACGCCGCGCTGAGTATGCGACTGAAGTTAAATTCGGCGGATATGTAAGAACAATCTGGGAAAACGGCAGAGAAAAATTTGTTCAGGAGGGATATCAGTCTGTTATGGCAGTTCCCTATGACCTTCCGGTTGTAGGCTACGGCAATAATGTAGTAAATACCCTTCGGATCTGGGATGCTCAGCCGGTAAATACCTTCCGTCTGGATGCATTCGACCGCGGAGATTATCAGAAGGCAGTTGAAGAGGAAAACCTGGCTAAGAATATCTGCGAGGTTCTTTATCCGAATGATAACCACATTGCCGGTAAGGAGCTGCGTCTGCGTCAGCAGTATTTCTTCATTTCTGCCAGCGTGCAGAGAGCTGTGCTGAAGTACATGGAGAATCACGATGATGTACGCAAGTTCTACGAGAAGAATGTATTCCAGTTAAACGATACCCATCCGACTGTGGCAGTAGCAGAGCTGATGCGTATTCTTCTGGATGATTACGGTCTTACCTGGGAAGAGGCCTGGGATGTTACCACCAAGACCTGTGCCTACACAAACCATACCATTATGGCAGAGGCTCTGGAAAAATGGCCTATTGAGCTGTTTTCCAGACTGCTTCCCCGTATTTATCAGATTGTGGAGGAGATCAACCGCCGCTTTGTGATTCAGATTCAGCAGGCATATCCGGGACGTCAGGATAAGATTGCCAAAATGGCAGTGATTTATGACGGCCAGGTTCGTATGGCACATATGGCCATTGCCGGAAGCTTTTCTGTAAACGGTGTGGCACAGCTTCATACAGAAATTCTGAAGCATCAGGAGCTGAAGGATTTTTATGAAATGATGCCGGAGAAGTTCAACAACAAGACCAACGGCATTACCCAGAGAAGATTCCTGCTGCACGGCAATCCGCTTCTGGCTGACTGGGTAACCAGTAAAGTAGGCAATGAGTGGATTACCAATCTGTCTGCCATTAACAAGCTGAAGCTTTATGCAGAGGATGAGAAGTGCCAGCATGAGTTTATGAACATCAAATACCAGAACAAGATTCGTCTGGCAAAATATATCAAAGAACACAACGGCATTGATGTGGATCCCCGTTCTATCTTTGATGTACAGGTAAAACGTCTCCATGAGTATAAGAGACAGCTGATGAATATCCTTCATGTTATGTATCTGTATAACCAGCTGAAGGATAACCCCAACATGGATATGGTTCCCAGAACCTTTATCTTTGGCGCAAAGGCAGCGGCAGGCTATAAGCGTGCAAAACTGACCATTAAGCTGATTAACTCTGTGGCAGATGTTATCAACAACGACAAGTCCATTAACGGAAAACTCAAAGTTGTATTTATTGAGGATTACCGGGTTTCAAACGCAGAGATTATCTTTGCGGCAGCAGATGTCAGCGAGCAGATTTCCACTGCAAGTAAAGAGGCATCCGGTACCGGAAACATGAAATTCATGTTAAACGGCGCTCTGACTATTGGAACCATGGATGGAGCAAACGTGGAGATTGTGGAAGAAGTCGGACAGGAGAATGCCTTTATTTTCGGTACCTCTTCTGATGACATTATCCGTATGGAGCATGATCGCAGCTACAATCCCATGGAGATCTTCAACAATGATCAGGATATCCGCCGCGTGCTGATGCAGCTGATCAATGGTTACTATTCTCCGCAGAATCCGGAGATGTTCCGTGATATTTACGATTCTCTGCTGAATACCCGCAGCAGTGACCGGGCAGATACTTACTTTATTCTGAAGGATTTCCGTATGTACGCAGAAGCCCAGAAAAAGGTAGATGCAGCATACAGAGATGAAAAATGGTGGGCTAAGGCAGCAATTCTGAATACCGCATGCAGCGGAAAGTTCAGCTCTGACCGTACCATTGAGGAGTATGTAAAGGATATCTGGCATCTGGAAAAGGTTCAGGTAGAACTGTAAGATTCAGGTTTCAAAGCACAGCGGTTTTCGGATGACTTATCCGGAAAAACCTGCAGAAACCGGTTATTTTAAGGAATAAAGAGAAAATCCCTCCATAGACTGATAATAGTCGGGAGGGATTTTTTTATGAAAAAATGGATGCTTGGAGGGATTTTCATGCTGCTGCTGCCCTGGCTGCTGGCTCTGGCATGTATGACCGGAACGGGACAGGCTGTGTGGGGAAGCGAGGAGCGTATGGAGGAAGAGGCGGATTTACTGCCTTCACCGGACGGTGAGGAAGACAATGAGAAGGAAGCAGAAACAGAGGAGGCAAAGGCCAGTGCAGCCGGTATATCACGGCGGATTCTGATAGAGCGGGATGGGATTTCGACCTATATGAATCTGGAGGATTATCTTCCGGGAGTAGTGGTATGTCAGATTCCGGAGGAGTATGAGCGGGAGGCATTAAAATGTCAGACAGTGATTGCCAGAACTTATATCTGCCGTCTGATGGATGGAAGGCAGGAGATTTCAGAAGAAGAGCTGGATCTGGATTATCTCGGGCAGATTAATGAAAAGGAAAACAGGTTCCTGACAATAGGAGAAAAGGAACGGCTGGCAGAACGTCTGATTCAGTGCAAAAAGGCAGCAGAGGAAACGAAAGGAGTAGTTATGCGCTGGGGGGAGCAGTATGTACTTCCTCTTTTTCACAGAATCAGCTCAGGACGAACGAGAAACGGAGCCGCAGAGTATCCCTATCTTGTTTCTGCAGAAAGCAGGAGAGATGTGGAGGCAGAAAATTATCAGCAGGTATTTTCCTGGAGCAGAGAAGAATTTGCGCAGAAAATCAGTGAGATTCCAGGGGCGGCGCCTGTGGGGGCAGAGCAGGTGCCGGAACAGATTCAGACGGTTGAAAAGGATGAGGCCGGATATCTGATAGAAATGAAAATCGGATCCGGAATTTATAAGGGAGAGGAAATCCAGTATGCGCTGGGACTTCCTTCTTCCTGTTTCTATTTTAACGGCACAGAAGGCGGAATTCAGGCAGTGGTGAGGGGAATCGGACATGGATACGGCCTGAGTCAGGCAGGAGCGGATTATATGGCGGCTGAAGGATGGGATTATCAGGATATCCTGCATTATTATTATAAAAATATTTCTCTGGTGACTGAATAAGTGAGAGCACTTTGGTAAAAATAGTACCGAGGTGATAAACGGTGAAAGAGAAATGGAATCAAATGTTCAAGGACAAATTATTCCTTGTCATGTTGGTGCTTGGCCTGCTGACTATCGTAGCCGCAGCAGGCGTTGTTACAACTCAGAGAGGAAACGGTCAGGAGCAGAATCCCTATGTGGATATGCAGGAGCAGGGGGATTTCATCGCCCGGCAGCCAGAGGGACAGATACAGGAGGCAAAGCTTCCTGAAACAGCTCCGTCTCCGGAAGAGAAGACCGAAATTACGGCAGAGCAGCTGGCAGAAAACAACCTGGATACTGTGACAGCGGAAAAAACAAAAGAGGAGGCCGGGAGACCGGAGGAAGAAAAGGTGCAGGAGGCTGGAGCCGGATCGGGAAATGTGGAAGCCCTGGCGCTGAATTTTTCAGATACCAGCAGACTGTCCTGGCCGGTGAGAGGCAATGTGGTGCTGAATTACAGCATGGATTCCACAATTTATTTTCCGACTCTGGATCAGTACAAATGCAATCCGGGTCTGGTCATTCAGGGAGATATCAGTGAGCCGGTTTATGCGCCTGCCAATGCCTGTGTAGTTTCTGTGGGAAATAACGAAGAAATCGGGACCTATCTGACGCTGGATCTGGGAAATGAGTATTCGGTGATTTGCGGTCAGCTGAAGGAAGTGACTGCAGTTGAGGGCGAATATCTGGAAAAGGGACAGCTCATGGGATATGTGGCAGAGCCAACCAAATATTATACGGTGGAAGGAAGCAATCTCTATCTGGAGATGCTTCATAAAGACAGCTCTGTAGATCCTCTGGATTATCTGGAATAGACGAGAACCGGGAAAAGCTCTGCTTCCAGCTTTTTCCGGTTTTTTCTTACCAGTCTCTGTATGATATTAAAGGAATTTGTATTTTCATACAGGAAAAACAGATGATGTGAATATTTATTCTATTTTAAGAATTTGTTCACAGTATGTTCTGAATCCCGTGTTATAATAAATAAAAATCAAATATAAGGAGCGTGAAAAAACTCATTATGAACATATTGTTTTTTATAACTCCCAAAAGTGAAATTGCATACATATATGAAGATGATTCTATCCGGCAGGCTTTGGAAAAAATGGAATATCATAAATTTTCTGCAGTTCCGCTGCTGACCAGGGACGGAAGGTATGTAGGAACGATTACAGAAGGAGATATGCTCTGGGGGATTAAGAATCAATATAATCTGAATCTGAAAGAAGCAGAAGGAATTTCAGTAAGCACACTGAAACGGAGAATGGACTATCTTCCTGTTTTTGTAAAGTCCAATATGGAGGATATGATTGATCGGGCGCTGAATCAGAATTTTGTTCCGGTTGTAGATGATCGGAAAATGTTTATCGGAATTATTACAAGAAAAGATATTATCAAATACTATTATGGGAAGGGAAAGGCAGGAGAGAAGGTTCCGTCTTCTTTCATTGTGACACCGGACGGCAAAAAAGAAGAAAAAATAGAACAGCTGTGAGTACAGTCTGTTAGCGGACACAGGGGCAGGAAAAAGGGACAAAGATGGATGTGAAGCCATCTTTGTCCCTGAATTATTTATTGGGCGTTATTGCAGCCGCAGGAAGAATTGGCGGAATCAAACGTATCGGGAATGTGGAAGGGGGCAATGCCGATATCATTTTCTACGGCTGACTGGAAGCCGTCCCGGTAACCAACGTGGTTTCCATCCCGAAAACCGCTCCGGTAACCGGACTGATAGGCCTGACGGTTATTTCCGGAGCTGCCGGAGCCGCAGCCATTGCCGCAGTCACAACCGCATCCGTTATTGGAAGGATTGCTGCCGCATCCGCAGTTACAGTTGTTGTGACTGGAAGAGGAGCCGCACCCGCAGCCGCAGTTGTTATGACAGCCGCATCTTCCGCAGCCCCAATTGGAAGTATAAAAACAGTTTCTAAAGCAATTACATAAATTACATCTGCACATATTGAAAATCTCCTTGTTTTGTGATGATAGTATATGATATGTGGACAGGGAGACAGGGGTGACAGCCTGTTTCTTTTCTTATCTGATAAGGAAAGCATGCTCTGTGAAAGAAAACGGTCTGAGGATTTTCACCAGCGGGAAATCCGATTCATATGATATTATCAGAATCTTCCGAAAGGAGAAATGCTTGCTTATGGATTGCAGCAATCATCAGCAGAATGCCTGTACCAGCCGTCCGCAGATATCACCGTGTATGAGCGCGGGCTGTGGCTGCGGAGGCAAACCAATTCGTCCGACAAACCCGATTCAGCCGGTTATACCCAATCAGGGACAGGGAATCAAACCGTCTCAGGACGGATGCATGTGTCAAAACAGAAAGCCTGTTCAGCATACCATGCCGGGCCAGAATCCTATGCCGTGTCAGAGCAGTATGCCGTGTCAGGGCAGTGCACCGTGTCAGGGCAGTGCGCCGTGTCAGGGCAGTGTGCCATGTCAGGGCAGTGCATCGTGTCAGGGCAGCGTACCATGTCAGAACACCGGAGCGGGAATTTATCCCCCCGGTATGCGGCCGACAGGAGGCGGTTTTCTTTCTGAAATGCCCTTGGCAATGGCTTATGCTCCCATGCAGAGATGGACACAGACATATACCCTTAGCCAGGGGCTGGAGAGAGGTACGATTTTTCCTGATTTAGATTTACCGTTTATGATGGGGAGGTGCCGGTGATGATGTGCGGATGCAAAAATCAATTAATGAAGAACGTTTACGAAACAGGCTTTGCCCTGGATGAAATTCTTCTTTATCTGGATACCCATCCAACAGATCAGGAGGCTATGAATTACTATCATTATGTGAAACAGTTAAATAAAGAGGCTGTTTGTGCTTATGAGCAGGCGTATGGCCCTCTGATGATCAATCAGGTATCATCGGATAATTGGAGCTGGATTAAAAGTCCGTGGCCGTGGGAAGGAGGGAATGCCTGATGTGGAGATATGAAAAAAGACTTCAGTATCCGGTGAATATCAGCCAGACAAATCCCAAGATGGCGCAGTTTATTATAAGCCAATACGGCGGCCCGGATGGTGAAGCAGCGGCAGCGCTTCGTTATTTGAGCCAGAGATATGCAATGCCGTATGAAAAGGGAAAAGCGGTTTTAAATGATATAGGAACAGAGGAACTGGGACATTTTGAAATTATCGGAGCGATTGTTCATCAGCTGACAAGAAATCTGACCCCTCAGGAAATTGAAGATTCCGGATTTGGACCCTATTATATTGATCATACAACAGGTGTCTGGCCGCAGGCAGCAGGAGGAATTCCGCTGAATGCCTGTGAATTTCAGTCCAAGGGCGATCCGATTACGGATCTTTTCGAGGATCTTGCAGCAGAACAGAAAGCACGGTCGACATATGACAATATTCTGCGGGTGGTAAAGGATCCCGAGGTATGCGATCCCATCCGTTTTTTGAGAAAGAGAGAAATTATTCATTTCCAGCGCTTCGGAGAAGCAAAGCGGGAAGATTGTAGTAAAAAATCAACGGTGCTGAAAGCCCACAAATACAGCACTTTTGGAAAGATACTATCAATCAGAAAAACGCAGGACGTAGGCATAAGCCGCCCTATCTGCTGCTAAACCTCAAAATTGATAAGAACAAAAAAGAGATAGGACAAGCTGCTTCTACTTACAATTTAATATTGACCCGCATACAGCGGCGTTTCTCACTCCTACACAGGAGAACAGGAACGCCGCTATTTTTTTACCCTCATGTTACGCAGTAGGGGCAAAAAGAGCCTTGATTTATGCGGCTCTTAGGACGTGAAAATGAGAAAGGCAAGGGTTGATACCTAAACCCTCAAAATCGCTGTTCTACTGCGTAACAAATATGAAGCAAAGGAGTTGATGAAGCTATGGCAGTTTTCCGCGTGGAGAGAAACACAGGATATACGGTTATGAGCAACCACCATTTACGCAATAAGGAGCTTTCCCTAAAGGCAAAAGGGCTGTTATCACAAATGCTGTCTTTGCCGGAGGATTGGGACTACACCCTTGCGGGGCTGTCCTATATCAACCGGGAAAGTATCGACGCTATCCGCACCGCTGTATGGGAGCTTGAAAAAGCCGGATATATCACAAGACGGCAGGGACGCGACGAGAAAGGTAAAATGACCGCTATCGAGTACACCATTTACGAACAGCCACAGCCCCCGGCATTGGATTGTCCGGTATTGGAAAATCCAACAGCGGATAACCCGATATTGGAAAATCCGACACCGGATAACCCGACGTTGGAAAATCCAATGCAATTAAATAAAGATATACAAAAGACTGACTTATCAAAAAAAGAAAAATCAAATACGGATTTATCAAATAACCATTCCATTCCTATCCTTTCCCCTAACCCCTCTCCTTTGAGAGAAAACGCGGCAGAGCCGGAACGGAAAGGAACGGAAGCGGCAGACGCATACAGCGTGTATGAGGAAATCATCAAGGACAATATCGAGTATGACTATCTGATACAGGACAGATACCTTGACCGGGACAGGATAGAGGAAATCCTTGCCCTTATTCTTGAAACCGTCTGCACCAAACGAAGAACAATCCGTATCGCCGGGGACGACCACCCGGCAGAGCTTGTAAAAGCAAAATTTATGAAACTGAACAGCGAACATATCCGCTTTGTACTTGACTGTATGCAGGAAAACACCACCAAAATCCGCAACATCAAGCAGTACATGAAAGCTGCCCTTTTCAATGCCCCGTCTACGATTGGCAGCTATTACACGTCCCTTGTATCTCACGATATGGCAGACGGTACTTTTTATGGGAAACCGAAAAAATCCGGCATACCCGATTACACCTGCAACGAGGGCGAAAGCCTGTAAACCAACCCAAAGGAGGATTTGATTATGACACAGAAAACAGGAGCTTTGATTTTTGATGAAACGGCAGACCGTTACGACATTCGCTTTGACCTTAACGACTACTACGGAGGATTGCATTGTGGGGATTGCTTTGAAGTGTTTGTACGCGGCAAATGGAAGCCGACCCGCATGGAGTACGGGGACAACTGGTATCTTGTTGGTGTGAGGGCTTCGGATTTGAACGGGCTGCGGGTGCGTATCTAAAGGCGGCATGAAAAATGTACGCCTTATTTTTATGCCCCGAAGCGGCACACCACCCTAACAAAACCACGAAAGGAGGGATTTCATGCAAGATGAAGTCAATGAAAAAGTCGTATCTTTAGCAATCAAAACATCTAAGCTGACTGCCGAAGTGCTGCAAAAGGCTATGAAAGCCCTGCTTGCCAAAGGCAAAGGGCAGCTAACCAAAGCCCCTCATGGGAAAATCACTATGCGGCAGCTTATGAAGCCGGGAGAAAAGGTTTCCAACATTGAGATTACCGACCAAAATATCAAAGCCTTTGACCCTATCGCAAGGAAAAACGGGCTTGATTACAACGTCAAGAAGATTGAGAACGGCAAGCCGCCGACCTATCTTGTGTCTTTTAAGGGCAAGGATATTGACGTTATGACCGAAGCGTTTCGGGAATTTACCGCAAAGAAATTAGGCAGGGATAAAAAGCCCTCTATCCGCAAGCTGCTTTCTACTCTGAAAGACAAGGCGGCAGCTCTGAACGCACAGAGGGACAAAGTGAAGAAAAAGGACAGGGAGGTATCGCTATGAAGCCGGAACTTAAAAAGCTGCTTATCCTAAATGCCCCCTATCTGCTCTTTGTCTATCTCTTTGACAAAATCGGACAGGCGGTACGCCTTTCTCCGGGAGCTGACCTTTCCGGCAAGGTGCTTTCCCTTGCAGACGGCTTTTCCGCTGCCTTTGCAAACCCGCTTCCGAGCCTTGCCCCTATGGATTTGCTTATCGGTATTGTGGGGGCTGTCCTTATCCGGCTTATGGTGTACTTCAAAGGCAAGAACGCAAAGAAATATCGAAAAGGTATCGAATACGGTTCAGCCCGTTGGGGCAACGCCGAAGATATAAAGCCCTACACCGACCCGGTATTTCAGAATAACGTACTGCTGACACAGACGGAACGGCTTACCATGAACAGCCGCCCGAAGCAGCCGAAGTATGCAAGGAATAAAAATATCCTTGTTATCGGGGGAAGCGGCAGCGGCAAGACGAGATTTTTTGTGAAGCCTAACTTAATGCAAATGCACAGCAGCTACGTTGTGACCGACCCGAAAGGTACGGTTTTAGTCGAGTGCGGGAAGCTCTTACAGCGCGGCGGGTATCGGATAAAGGTGCTGAACACGATAAATTTTAAGAAATCCATGCGTTACAATCCCTTTGCCTATATCCGCAGCGAAAAAGACATTTTGAAACTGGTAAATACCTTGATTGCCAACACCAAAGGGGACGGGGAAAAAGCCGGGGAGGATTTTTGGGTAAAATCGGAACGGCTCTTTTACTGCGCCCTTATTGGCTACATTTGGTACGAAGCCCCGGAGGAAGAAAAGAACTTCACGACGCTGCTTGAAATGATAAATGCCAGTGAAGCCCGCGAGGACGACCCGGAATTTCAGTCCCCCGTTGACCTCATGTTTGAACGGTTGGAGGAAAAAGACCCGGAACACTTTGCCGTCCGGCAGTATAAGAAATTCCTGTTATCTGCGGGAAAGACACGAAGCTCTATCCTCATTTCCTGCGGTGCGCGGCTTGCCCCTTTTGACAGTGCAGCGACACGTTGTCGCATACAAACTCTGCGTGGGATTTTCCTGCAAAGAG
>OHJX01000375.1_pt1 | contig 19115 bp, 16 predicted proteins | sample 1568671 | NCBI WGS metagenome assembly OHJX01 (sample SAMEA3879589, study PRJEB24766) | human gut metagenome | biome: human-associated habitat; feature: feces | place: USA | collected 1985/1987 | reverse complement strand
CAGTTTGGTAGAGCGCTGCGTTCGGGACGCAGAGGTCGTGGGTTCGAATCCCGTCGCTTCGACTCCTTGGCAGGGGCACCGGAAAATCCTTTATTTATAGGGTTCTCCGGTGTTTTTCGTTGTTTCCTACTGTATCTAAAACCTGCTTGTCTGATGCAAAAAATCCTGTTTTTTGGGCGTTACACAAAATTCTGTGAGCTTTGCGAAAAAGTCATTATAACCGATGCATTTGTTCGCAGTAGTATTTTACATTGTCCCATTTGGCATCGGGCGCGATCCGATGGTCAGGACAGGGAATATAACCGCCAAGAGCAATCAGAGACTGAAGGCGGCGGATTTCCTGATCGATTGCTTCCTTATCTTTGGAGAAAACATTTTTGTTCATGCCGCCAACTCCGCGGATTTGGTCGCCGTAGATTTTTTTCCAGGGGGCAATGCTGGCGTTCCAGGTGCCGACTTCAATGGGGAACATGGTATTGACGCCATGATCCATCCAGGTAGGAATCAGAGAATCAATCACTCCATCGCAGTCAAGGGAGATTATGTCGATTCCGTGTTCGTTCAGAAGTTTGGTGATTTTTTGATAATGAGGTCCTACTTTTTCATAAAATACATCAGGGATCACGAGAGGACCGTTTTTAAAACAAATGTCTTCCCAGAAATGTGCGAAGTCAAAGGTCCATCCTTGATTCAGGACGTATTCGACTGTCTGGAAGCACAGAGTTCCTACGGTATCGATAATTTCGTCGTAGAGGTCCTCATCATCTGCAAAGAGATAACTGATTCCTTCTACACCTATGATATCTCTGATTCTTCCGAAGAGACTTCCGCAGTGCAGTCCGACAGGAGTGTCCGGGTGTGCAGTTTTTATCTGTTCATAGGCTTGAGCGGAAATGCGCTCAGGCTGAAACTGAAGACGCCATTTATATTCTTTTTCCCAGGATTCTCTGTCTTTCAGGGTGTGTTCTATTTCAGCGGGAATTGATCCGGCATCTTTTTTTGTAAAACAATAACGCCGTCGCAGTTGCGGATCATCCGTCCTCCGGAAGGGTAGGCGCCCATATCTTTTGATTCGAAGCCGGGATTTAACCCGGTATTTGGACTAAAACAGGTGAGCCAGTTAAAGTCAAATCCTAGTTTTCGGGCAATGCTGTCATCATATTCATTTCCATCGCCCCATCCCAGATATTCTTCTTTCGTAATGTGTCCCTCCTGATACCATTTTTCTAAGGTTTCGTTCCAATATCCAAAATGGACTACGGGCATACGATCATAAGGCTGATAATGAAAAATTGCTTTTACACGTTCTCGATGATTCATAATGATATTCCTCCTGTATCTGGTTGAAAAACTTGTGTTTTTTACTATAATAGTCATAAGAAATGAAGAATACAATACAAAAAATTGTTATAAAATAAAGGAAAATTGTAGTATGATAGTAGAATATGATTTGTCTTCTGTAAAAACCCTGGATTCCTTTTCTATCGCTTCTTCGGGAGAGAAAGAAGCTTTTGCCTGCGGGGTAGATATGGGAGGAATTTATGAGTGTGGGGAATCTTATTATACCTATCGAGATTCTTGCAGCGTGTCTATTTTGTTGTATACTTGTCAGGGGTGTGGAGAAATTTCTTATCGGAATTATCAGGGAGAACTTCCGCAAGGTTGTATGGTGCTGTTGGATGGGAAATATCCCCATCGCTATGGAACGAAAAAGAATAGTAGGTGGAAATTTGTCTGGATGCATTATCTGGACAGATCGCCGTGTACTTTTGCAGACTATTTTTATAAAAAAGGAATCGTTTTGCAGAAAGTACAGGTGGAGAAGGCACTGCATTTTTTTGAGAGGACAAAAGATTTGGCAATGCATCCAAATGTTTTTCAACAGATGGAAATTTCTCAGTGCATTTCCGGTTTTTTGTATGAAAGTGGCGTATATAGGGAAAACATAGATGGGCAAATATTGGATGGCGGAGAGCAGATCGTTATTCAGGCGCAGAACTATATGCAGCGGAATTATTGGAAAACAGTATCGTTGGAAGAATTGGGGAAAGTGTGTGGTGTTAGTAAATTTTATCTGATCAAGTTATTTGGAAGATGGGCAGGGATGACACCGCATCAATATCTTTTGCAGGTGAGGATCGGTCATGCGAAGCTGTTGTTGGTATCAACGGAAAGAACGGTGGCAGAGATTGGAGAAGTGGTGGGATTTTCCGGGTGCAGTATTTTTATTGAGGCTTTTAAAAAACATACAGGTCAGACGCCTTTGGAATTCCGCAATGCTGGAAAGTAAATGAGTGTGTTGAAAGTGACGGATTGAGCAGTAAAATGTCGAAATATTTATAAAGATGAAGAAGAAATGAGGTTGCAGTTGTTTTGCGGTATAAGTAGAATTAGACTGGAAAACGTTTTTTAGGAGGTTATTTCCTAAAATCGTTAGAAATTGTATAAGGAGGGATTGGAAAAATACTCCAAATAAATTTTTGGTGTACTCCATTTGGAGTAAAAATCTGCCATTTTTCGTGTAAACTTATGATAAAGGAGGAAAGGTTACATGAAGAGAAAAGAACAGCAGATATGCCAGAAAATTTATGAGGAAAATGTAGAAAGAATTCTATGGTATCTGCGTAGGCGGTATAGTTGGCTTGAAGAATCAGATATTTATGATATTATGCAGGACACTTGGAAAGTAATGTGTGAGCACATTCATGATTTGGAGGGGCGAAGTGAACCGGAACGTTGGGCGTGGCTGATTACAGTGACGAAGAATAATGTGATATCATGGATTCGTTCAAAGGCGAGAAAAGAGGAGTTGGAGGAAAAAGTTCAGGACAGATTTGGCAAACTTTCCTGTTTTACATCCACAGAGGAAGTAGCCTTGCAGAGAATTACGGCGGAAGGCGTTTTGGAGAAACTATCGTCGCGGGAAAGAGAAATTCTTTTGAGTAAATATTTTAAAACGGCAGTGACAGATGAGGATGAAGAGCGTAAGAATGCTAAAAACTGTAAACGCTATAGAGCCAGAAAGAAATTGCAGGAGTATATGAAAGAAGGTGGAATGGATGAGTAAGAAGAATATCGTGAAGGAAGATTCTGAGTTTCGATATCTGGAAGAGCATTTTGAAGAGATGATGGAAGAAATGAAAAAAGATAAGTTAACTCAGGATTTTCAGATTTCTCAGGAGTGGGATCAGAAATTTCGGAAGACCATTGATGAAACCTTGGAAGAGTTACGGAAAAAGAGCAGGCGGCGCAAAATAAAAAATGCAGTTATTGCGGCGGGGGTTATATTGGCAGCAACAGCGTGCGTGGATTATAGTATGGTAGCGGTGCAGGGCGAGGGACTGCTGGATATTGTGGAGAGTGTTTTTGATTCAAATGAAAAAAATTATACTATGTATGGGACTCAAGAGGAGCTGTTTTTAGAACAGGATAATGAGGAGGAAGTGTATTTTGATATAACTTCTTTGGAGAAGGCATATGAGGAAATGAATGAGGTGGTTTTATATCCAATATTTTATATCTCATACATTCCCGAACAATATGTGCTGCAAGAAGCGAAATACAATAAGGTGTATAAAATGATTAATATGATTTTTGAAAAAAACGGTCAACAAATTTATATTTCGCAACAATTGATATCTGATGAAGATTCTTCGGGAATATTAATAGGAGATGAAAAAATAACAGATGTAAAAAATGTAAAGTTGGGTCAAGATATTCCTATATATAAAAGTAATCAGGATGATAGTTTGGTTTTTGCAGTGCATCATAAAACAGGGATATTGACATTTGACGGAATATTGAGTTTGGAAGAATGTAAAAAAATTGTAGAAGGTATTTATTACGAATAGTCTGGAGGAGAAAAGAATGAAAAAGTGTATAATTATGATTTTGGCATGTGTAATGTTCTTGACATTATCCACAAGTGCAAAAGCAGATATGATAAATTCAGCAGAATGGTATGAATTGAAGATTGATGAAGAAGAAATTACACCTTTGTTAGAGAGAGATATAGTTCCTTATGCAAAATATATCATGAACGTACATACGACAATAACTAAAAAGAGTTCATCATCAGTAGGAATTAGAGCAGATGTATACTGTAGTCAGACAGTGAGTAAAATTGATATTACGTTTTATTTGCAGAAAAAATCAGGTTCTTCTTGGGTAACAGTTGGTACGAATAAGATATCAGTGGATAATGTGTCTAATACTGCAAAAAGCGTCACTGCCACAGGAGTTTCTTCGGGTACATATCGCGGGAAAGTTATGGCGAGAGTGGTGGACAAATATGGATATTCAGAAAGTGCAACAAGCTACACCGGAGGAATTACAATTTAAGGAGTAATTTATCAGGGAAAGGTAAGTATTAAAATTTGCTACCTTTCCCTCTCATCCACCCGATAGCTTTCGAGGATTCCTTTTACAGTCTTATATAAGTGTGGTTTCAATTCTTCCAGCGGTACCGGCTGCTGATATAATATTGCATTGTAGCTGGTGCCGCTGACAATTTCAAGTATCATATACATCATCAATTCCGGTGAGCTGTACGTATGGGCAGCATTTTCCAGCATAGTTGTAAATATAGTTAGAATAGAAGGGGTGCCTTTTCCTGGAGTATAGATCAGAGAATTTTTCACAAATCCCCAGCTTAAGTGTTTGGAAATCAGAGAAACCAGATTATGGTTAGCGTCAAGCTGATCTAATATATGGTCGATAACGAAAAGAATCTGTTCTTCAAAGTCTGTAATTTCCGAATGTGCCTGAAGTTCCAGATAAGCAGCCTCAAATACCTGACTGGCTTTATGAGCAATCAGGTGATTGCGGATGTCATATTTATCTTTAAAATAAAGATAGAAAGTTCCTTTGGCAACCCCGGCTGTATTTACAATATCCGAGATAGAAGTTTTTGAAAATCCATTATTGATAAACAGAGAAAAAGCGGAGTCCAGAAGGGAGTCCCTTTTTTGTTGTTTATTATTATCTACTTTTCCCATATTATATCCCTCACAATTTCTTGGGTATTTTTAACCCTACATCATATTATAGTGACCCCTTTTGTGAAAAGTCAAACAGAAATCCCGTCTGGTCTATTGTTTCGCCTTAATGCATAAAAATGAAAATGACTAACGGTCAAAATTTTACACTTTCAATATTGACTAACGGTCATTTATAATGTATAACAATAAATGACCAATAGTCATAAAATTATTTTAAAGGAGGAGACATCATGGAGAAGTTGGGAAGGAAGATTGTAAAGCTTCGAATTCCGATTTTTATTATCAGTATTCTGCTGTTGATACCGGCAACAATCGGTTATATCAATACCAGAGTAAATTACGATATTCTGTCTTATCTGCCAGATGATATCGAAACGATAAAGGGGCAGGATATTCTGGTGAATGAATTTGGAACAGGCGCGTATTCCATGTTCATTTGTGAAGGAATGGAAAATAAAGATGTGGCAGCATTGAAACAGAAGATTGAGGATGTGGAGCATGTATCAAAGGTGGTATGGTATGACAGTCTTATGGATATCAGCGTACCTATGGAAATGCTGCCTGAAGAAGTCCGCACAGCGTTTAATTCGGATGACTCCACGATGATGTTTATTATATTTGATACCACGACTTCTGCAGATGAAACGATGGAAGCTATTGGAGATATCCGCCATATTGCAGGAAAACAGTGTTTTTTGAGCGGTATGTCGGCGGTGGTAACAGATACGAAGAATCTGGCGGAATCAGAGATTACAATTTATGTAGTGATTGCGGTGATCCTTTCCAGTATTGTGCTTGCGCTTACCATGGAAACGTATTTGATTCCTGTATTCTTTTTGCTGAGTATCGGTATGGCGATTTTGTACAATATGGGAACGAACATACTGACAGGAGAAATTTCTTACATAACAGAAGCTTTGTGTGCCGTACTTCAGTTGGGAGTGACGATGGATTATTCTATTTTCTTGTGGCACAGCTATCAGGAAAAGAAGGGAATTTATGGAAATGATCATAAGGAAGCTATGGCGCAGGCTATTGCGGCAACAATCAAATCAGTGGTGGGAAGCTCCATTACGACAATCGCCGGTTTTGTGGCTCTGTGCTTTATGAGTTTTACGCTAGGCTTGGATCTGGGTATTGTAATGACAAAAGGTGTGGTCTTTGGCGTACTCTGTTGTGTGACCGTATTGCCTTCTATGATTATGATTTTTGATAAGGCTTTGGAGAAGACGGCGCATCGTCAGTTGATTCCAGATTTCCCGAAAGTATCAGAATTTATCGTAAAATATCACGTACTTTTTGCAGTGGTATTTGTTTTGCTGTTTGTTCCTTTTGCATATTTTCAGGCAAATACCCCGGTGTATTACAATCTGGATGCTACTCTTCCCAAAGATCTGGAAAGTATTCAGGCAAATACCAAACTTCAGGAAGAGTATCATATGGGAGCAGCTCATATGATTTTGGTGGACAAAGAAATTACAGATAAAGAGAAATATAAGATGATTTCTGAGATGGAACAGGTAGAAGGTGTGAAACAGGTTCTGGGGTTGGAGACAGTGATCGGTCCTGCCATGCCGAAGAGTATGATTCCGGAAGATATTCAGGAAGTGCTGGAAAGCGAAAATTATGAATTAATGCTGATTATGAATGAATATCCGGTGGCTTCCGATGAGGTAAATCATCAGATTGATGAGTTGAATACTGTTTTGAAGAAATATAATCCTAACGGTATGTTGGTGGGAGAGGCTCCTTGCACGAAAGATTTGATTGAGATTACGGATCATGACTTTAAGGTGGTAAGCGCCGTATCGATTCTTGCTGTATTTTTCATTATTCTGTTTGTGTTTAAATCTATTTCCTTGCCGGTGATTCTGGTGTTGGTTATCGAGGGAGCTATTTTTATCAATATGGGTATTCCGTATCTTACCGGAACAGAGCTGCCCTTTATCGCTTCTATCGTTATTGGAACGATTCAGCTGGGAGCCACTGTGGATTATGCGATTTTGATGACCAGTCGTTACGAAAAAGAACGTGGTTCAGGAAAGAGCAAAGGTGAGGCGATTCGGATCGCGCATCAGACCAGTATCCGGCCGGTAATGGTATCAGCGTTCAGTTTCTTTGCAGCTACGTTTGGCGTGGGTGTTTATTCTAAGATCGATATGATAAGTTCTCTCTGCCTTCTGATGGCCAGAGGCGCATTGATCAGTATGTGTGCGGTATTGTTGTTCTTACCGGCTATGTATTGGTTATTTGATGGATTGATCTGTAAGACGAGTAAAAATTTCAAACAGAAAAAGCAGGAGGTAAAATCATTATGAAAAGAAAATATGTGCAGGCAATGATGGCGGGTACGGCAGTAATGTTGTCTATGGCAGTTCCGGTGACTAGCGTTTCTGCGGCAGTTCCGGAAAAAGAGCAGACTGTTTATGTGAATGCTGACCAAAATGGTAATACAGAAAAAGTGATTGTGAGCAACTGGCTGAAAAATACCGGGAAAGAGGCTTCTATAACGGATAAAAGCAGTCTCAGCGATATTAAAAATGTGAAGGGCGAGGAAGAATTTACCCAGAACAGCGATGGAACAATCACCTGGGCAGCAGGCGGAGAAGATATTTATTATCAGGGAAGTACCAGTGAGGAACTTCCGGTAGCGGTGAAAATGACGTATTTTCTGGATGGAAAAGAGATTCAGCCGTCTCAGTTGGCAGGAAAAAGCGGAAAAGTGAAGATTCGTATTGATTATGAAAATAAATCCAGTCAGACCGTGAAAGTAAATGGAAAGGAAGAGCAGATATCCACTCCATTTATGATGGCGACAGGAATGATCCTGCCTACAGAAAAATTTTCTAATGTGGATGTGACAAATGGAAAAGTGATATCCGACGGACAGAATGAAATTGTTATGGGAATTGGATTCCCGGGACTTTCCGATAGCCTGAAACTTTCTGAAATCGAAGGTATGGAGGATACGGAAATTCCTGATTATGTAGAGATCACTGCAGATGTTACGGATTTTTCACTGGCATTGACAGCGACCGTGGCAACGACAGGAACTTTGAATGAGCTGGGAATGGATGATATTGACAGTCTGGATGATCTGAAGAGTAGTCTGGATGAACTGACAGACGCTTCTACGGCTCTGGTGGAAGGAAGCAGAGAGCTTTCTGATGGTATCGATCAGCTGAATTCTTCTGCAGATGAGTTTGTAAGCGGGCTGAATAGTGCAGATGACGGCGCGGGTCAGCTGAAAGCGGGAATTGATATGATGAATGGACAGAAAGGTCAGTTGATAGACGGTGTAAATCAGTTGGCGGGAGGATTGCAGACTTTGCAGGGTGGCTCTCAGGCTCTGAAAGAGGGGGTATCTTCCTACACAGAAGGAGCGAATCAGTTGTTTGCGGGCGTCAGTCAGGTAGATGAGGGAGCGAAAGCCCTGAAAGAGGGAATCGATACCATGAATGAGAAAAAGACGGAATTGGCGCAGGGTGTAAAAGATTTGGGAGCAGGAACTGAAAATCTGAGTAAGGGAACCGAAGAATTTGCGTCAAATTTGAAAACGTATACCGCCGGAGCACAGAACCTTTCTAATGGTTTGAAGGAACTTTATGGCAAGATGGAGCAGTCTCTCCAGATTTTTGCAAAATTGCCGGAGACCATGAAAACGCTTCAGAATAATGTGGGACAGTTAGCGGCCGGGGCAGGAGAACTGGCAAGCGGAGCAGCCGAGGTTCAAAAGGGAGCGGCAGCGATGCAAAATCAGTTGGAAAGTCTGAAAAAAGGCGTAGAGACAGCGAAAACTACGGTAGGCGGAGCAGCAGCTCTGGTGGATCAGATACAGTATTCCGATACGCAGGCATTGTCCCAGGATGCAACGGCGCAAGCGCAGAAAGCGGCTGCTGGAAAACTTCAGCAGGCAAACGATCAGCAGAAAGCAAATGTGGCAAGTGCACTGGATGCCGCAGGTGTATCGGAAGAGCAGAAAACAGCAGTTCTGGCGAGTCTGGGAGAGATTTCCACCGATGTGTCGGATATTCAGGTTACAGTTTCTGATGATACAGCGGCTCATAATGCTGAAGTAAAAGCAAAATTGGCAGGAGCGCAGCAGGGTCTGGAAGTGATTTCTGGTGAACTGGGTAAAGTTCAGATCGATCCGAGTACTTTGCAGCCATTGACAGATGGAGCAGCGAAGGCTCAGGCAGGAGCAGCCCAGATGCAGGCAGAACTGAAGAAAATGGGTGAAACCATGAATGGAATGGGAGACATCCAGACGGCGGTTGACGCTATCCTGAAAGGTGTGAAAGACTTGAAGGACGGAAGCGAAGCTCTTTGCGGAAATAATGAGGCTCTGAATAAAGGGGCAGAGAACCTTAATCAGGGAGCAAAACAGCTGAATGAAGGTGTGAAGGCGCTTTTGAAGGGAACGGAAGCGCTCAGTGACGGTATTGGTCAGCTGGCAGCGGGGGCAGATTCTCTTACAGGGGGAACCGCTCAGTTAAAAGCCGGAGGAAATGCATTAATTGCCAATAATTTTGCATTGAACAGCGGAGCCGGAGAACTGGCAGATGGAAGTCAGGCGTTGTTGGCAGGCGGCTTACAGCTACAGGCAGGAGCTGGTACCCTCAGTGATGGAATCAGTCAGTTGGCAGCGGGAGCAGGCAGCTTGAAAGAAGGAACCGGAAAACTGGCAGCCGGGGGCAAGACCTTGAAAGAAGGAACTACAAAGTTGTCTGATGGAGGTCAGGAACTGGCAGAAGGTATGGAAAAATTCGATAAGGAAGGGATCCAGGAACTGGCAGATGTGGTGAATGGTGATGTGCAGGATGTACTGGACAGACTGGATGCGGTGGTAGACGCAGATAAGAGCTACACAGCTTTTGACGGCTGGGATAAAGATCAGGATGGCAGTGTGAAATTCCTGATCGAGACAGCGGGAATCGAATAAGCCCATACGTTAAAATTTTCAGGTGAATCTATGGCAGGAAGCAGATGCAGACAGGCGTGGACGAGAGAATCGGAAATGCCTTTGCAGAATGCTTCCTGCCTTTTATATTTTGACAGAGGGAAAAGCCGTTGCTTTTTTGCAGGGTGGGAGTTAAAATGCATAAAAGAAACGTGTATGGAGGGAAATGAAAAATATGACAGAGAGATTATTTTATCAGGATTCCTGGATGAGAGAATTTTGCGGAAAAGTCCTGGAATGCAGGGTATGTGAGGAAGGTTTTCGGGTGAGACTGGATCGGACAGCATTTTATCCAGAAGGAGGCGGACAACCGTGGGATATGGGATATCTGAATCGGGTTCGGGTGCATAAGGTTCTGGAACAGGAGGGGGAAATCTGGCATTTTGTGAAGGAAGCTCTGGAGCCGGGAATGAAAGTGACGGGGAAAATCGACTGGGAGAGAAGATTTGACCTGATGCAGCAGCATTCTGGGGAACATGTTGTCAGTGGGCTGATCCATGAAAGATACGGATATAATAATATTGGATTTCACCTGGGGACGGAAACGATCACGATTGATTTTGACGGTGAGATTCCAGAGGAAGAGCTGCGGGAGATAGAATATCAGGCGAACCAATATGTGTGGGAAAATCATCCCATTCAGATTACATATCCTGAGAGAGAAGAACTGGAGACGTTAGAATATCGGAGTAAAAAGGAACTGACCGGTCAGGTGCGTATTGTCGCATGGCCGAGGGCAGATGTGTGCGCCTGCTGCGGTGTACATGTAAAAAGTTCCGGTGAAATTGGACAGATCATGCTTCTGTCTTCTCAGAGGGCAAAGGGCGGCGTGCGTATTGAGATGCTGTGCGGCGTAAGAGCTTTGCGGTATAGTAACCAGTTGAAAGAACAAAATCGGAAAATTTCAGGTCTGCTTTCGGCAAACTGGAAAGAAACAGCGCAGGCGGTAGAACGTCTTTTGGAAGAATATCAGAAAACCAGATTTCGGCTGGTGGGAATGGAATATGAGAAGATTGCAAGAATGGCAGAAGAGAAAAAAGGTCAGGGAGATCAGTTGTTCTTTGAAAATCAGATGTCTGCGGAGAGCGCCAGAAAGCTGGCGGCAGATGTGATGGAAACCTGCGGGGGATACTGTGCAGTGTTTTGTGGTAATGATCAGGACGGATATCGCTATGCGATTGGAAAAAAAGACGGTGATTTGCGGGCGTTTGTAAAAGAGTTGAATCAGAAACTTCAGGGACGGGGCGGGGGCAAACCGTTTTTTGTACAGGGGTCCGTACAGGCATCTCAGGAAGAAATTCAGAATTTTTTTGAAGAATACAGAGGCAGAATATGATACAGGTACATGGGTTTCAAAAACTTACGTTATTAGATTATCCGGGAAGACTGGCGTGTACGATATTTTTGGGAAGCTGTAATTTTCGGTGCCCGTTTTGTCAAAATTCCGGTTTGGTGCTTGCACCGGAGCAGGAGCCGACCGTTCCGCTGGAAGAGATTATGGAGACCTTGAAGAAACGTCGTGGGATTCTGGATGGGGTCTGTATCACAGGGGGAGAGCCAACAGTGAGCCGGGAACTTCCAGAGATTGTAAAGGAAATCAAAAAGCTGGGATATGCGGTGAAACTGGATACGAACGGTACGAATCCGGGCATGGTAAAGACCATGGTGGAGAAAGGTCTTCTCGATTATGTGGCAATGGATATTAAAAATTCTCCGGAAAAATACAGGGAGACAGCAGGAGTAGAAAACATAAATCTGGAAGCAGTGTGTGAGACAGTGGAATTTTTAAAATCAGGAAAGATAGAATATGAATTTCGTACCACTGTTACCCGGGAATTACATAAAAAAGAGGATTTTCTTAAGATCAGAAAATGGCTTTCCGGCAGCAGGCGGTATTTTCTTCAGGCATATCAGGAGTCAGAACAGGTGATACGCCCGATTTACAGCAGTTATTCCAAAGAACAACTGGAAAATTTCCGCCAACTGCTTCTGGAAGAGATTGAACAGGTGGAGCTTCGAGGCGTGTGAAAAAACATTAATAAATGATCCGGTACCAGTAACCGAACTGTCCGGGGCGGATAATTTCGCTGCGGGCAGGTTTGAAGTTTGGAAAGCCGAACATTCCGGCAAGAAAATGTTCTGTTTCCTCATAAATTCCGGGAACAGCCAGCACATATTCTTCCGGCTTTCCCTGCTGCATTTTTCCCAGCAGGAAGTGGTGATAAGTCTGATACTGGCGGGTAAGAAACTGGTTACTGCCAATGTGGAAGGATTTTTTTGCCAGATCAGGGATATCTTGTGGGGATAATTCCACGCATTGGTGGATTTCATCATCAAAAAAAGGGTGTACTTGTGGATAAGTAGTTTGAATTTCTTCCCAAAAGGAGAGGGAAGAATCTGGCGGAGCAGGATTTTCCACGGTTTTTTCTTTTTCAGGAGTTTCGATTTCTTTGACAGACGCTGCCTGAATCTGAGAATCATCTTCTGCCAGAGTAAAGAGGCTGGGATTTAAAACGGTCTCCTTCCAGGCTGTTCCGAAGATTTGGTTGTTATCAGTGCAGATGAGAAGACCTCCCAGATCCTCGAAGGAATAGGGGAAACCACCAATATTTTTCAGGGGGAGCATATAGCGGCCGTAGACGGTTCCCTGGTGGCAGTTTGCATTTCCCAGAGGAATCCCCAGAAGTTGGTCATTTTCGTGGACGAAGGCAAACACCTGAAGTTTGGGGAGGAAAGGATAGGGCGGAAGTTTCATATGTACTTCCAGCCGGCATTGCTGGTTGCGTATTTCCACCCGGGAGAAACCGCAGTTTTTTGATTTTTGATTGTTCTGATATTCATAAAGATAAGAGATGAAACGTTGATATTCGGACAAATTTTGCACTTCCTTTGGGAGTTTTCTATGAAAGCATATGCAGAAAAGAAACCGGGTATGACCGGAAGCGAAAGGAAAAGATAAAATGACAGAGTTGACAGCCACGAAAGAGTGGAAAGAGCATGAAAAATATATGCGGGAGGCGATCCGTCAGGCAAAAAAAGCCTATGTTCTCACGGAAGTTCCTATTGGATGTGTGATCGTTTATGAAGGCAAAATTATCGCCCGTGGTTATAATCGGAGAAACACAGATAAGAATACGATTTCCCATGCGGAAATGAATGCGATCCGAAAAGCAAGTAAAAAACTGGGAGACTGGAGACTGGAAGGGTGTACCATGTATGTTACGCTGGAGCCCTGTCAGATGTGCGCAGGGGCGATCGTCCAGGCGAGGGTGAGCCGGGTGGTGATCGGCAGTATGAACCCCAAGGCGGGGTGTGCCGGTTCAGTGCTGAATCTTCTGGAAATGGATCAGTTTAATCATCAAGTTGAGGTGGTGCGGGGAGTTTTGGAGGAAGAGTGCAGTCAGATGCTGTCAGGATTCTTCCGGGAACTTCGGGAGGAAAAAAAGAGGAAAAAACAACTATTGACGGGAGAAAAGCAAGGCAGTATAATGTAAAACGAGTCAATCAGGAGATGTACCCAAGTGGCTGAAGGGTCCGCACTCGAAATGCGGTAGATCGGGCAACCGGTGCGAGAGTTCAAATCTCTCCATCTCCGTTTCAGAATAAGAATCTCTCATAGAATTCAATGCTTTTAAGTAGTTGATATTCAGTGGGAGATTTTTCTTTTAGGAGTGAAAAGCATATGAAGACACCATTTGGAAATTTTTTGAAAAAAGCTTTATTTAAAAAAGTATTTTTTGTGGTTGTTTTGGCGGGCGCAGTGCTGGGTGGTTTAATGAATGGCAGAGCAGTATATGTATGGTTTGGAAATGACATATTTGCATATCTGCTGGGAACAATCTATGCAGTGCTGGGAATTCTGGTTCTGTTCCAGAATAAAGTTATGGAAAAATGGAAGAATAAGCGGCTGGAAATGGTAATTGGAATTTACAGTTGTTTTTATATTTATGACTTTATGGGACTTCTTTTGTGGGTAATTCTGTCCTATTTGTTTTCTATCTCAGATACTTTCTGGGCTGCAGGCGTCTGTTTGGTAGATTTTTTTGCGGTGGCTCTTGTCACCGGCGGTTATCTGTATGCAAAACAAATAAAATGTAAACCGTATACGGTATATCTGGGAATGAAAGGTGAGATGTGTCACATTGTGATGCTGAGTGATATTCATCTGGGGGTTTTCGTGGGAGAAGAGCATATGCGGCGTATTGTAGAGAAGGTAAATCGGCTGCAGGCTGATCTGGTAGTTATCTGCGGAGATATTATTGATGTGAATAATCATATTTTAGAGGATGATGGGGAACTTGAACGTATTAGTTCTTTGTTTCGGGAGATTCGGGCAAAGAATGGAGTATTTGCAGTATTGGGAAATCATGATCCTCAGATAACGAATGAAAAATTCCAGCATTTTTTAAAAAGTTCCCATATCCAGTTGCTGCATAATGAAGTTATTCAAGTTTCTGGTCTGAATTTGATAGGGAGGACAGATCCGAGTAATAATGAGCGAAGTCCGATAGAAATTTTGTGGAAAAAGGTAGATTCTTCCAAAGTGAGTGTTGTATTGGATCACAATCCAAACTATATTTCTGAATCTGCGAAATGTGGAGCGGATTTGGTGCTGAGCGGTCATACTCATAAGGGACAGTTTATTCCGGTCACATATTTTACCAAGCTGGCAAATGAAAAACATTGTTTTTACGGAAAAGAACGATTTGGGAAAACACAAGCGATTATTTCTTCGGGAGCTGGATTTTTTCAGCTTCCAGTGCGCATTGGAACCAGTAATGAGATTGTGGATATTCATATAATGTAAGAGGGGATGATAAAAATAGATCAAAATAAAAAGACAAAGAAATTATAAAATGCGCACCGCACCTCGAACTTCTCTCACAGACGTTACTCCTACAGTTAACTCGGCTCAGGCACCCTTACGGCACACAGAAGGTTCTGCTTAGTGCTGCTTCATTCCTGACCTGACACGGTTCACAGAGTTCTGTTGCGTAAGACCCAAACGTCAACGCCACTTATAGAAGGCAGCTCTGCAAGAAGAAGCCCTCAGATTGGTATCACCCCTGCTATAGCGGATTGCAGGTACAGGGCACCGCTATCTCCCCGGCTGCGCATTTCCAAGTATAACCTGTGGGGGAGGAAAAGTCAACGAAAATGATTTGCTTTACGAAGAAAAAATGATATGATACAGACAGACATCTTTTGATTTCAACATTTTATTATGACAGGAGGAAGTTATGGCACAGGTAGTATTGGGGAAGGCGGGCGATTTTACCGTTCGCTTTGTGAAAGAAAAGGAGCAGTTGGAAGCATGGGGTTATTCCCAGGTGAAAGGAATCTACGAACCGGAATATCTGAATGCGTTCTTTTTACCGGAGGAAGAGGGGAAGGGCGTACTTTTCATGGGGCTGGGGGAAGAAGATCCCAAACGGGCAGGTGCAGCGAAGGAGTTGGGTGCAGCCTGCTGTAAGGAAATGAAAAAATTAAAGATTACGTCGTTTACCATCTGTCTGGGTGATCTCTATGAAGAAAATCCTGAACGTGAGGTTCTTATTGGATGGTCCGAGGGGATTTATCTGGCGACAGAAGCGGCGGCTACTTATAAAACAGACCGGGAAGTGACAGAATATACCGTAGGACTGGAAGGTTTGGAAGCGAGTGCCGCCTGTTATCTGGAAGAGGGACATACGCTGGCGGAAAGTGTTCTTTTTGCCAGAGATATGACTAATATGCCGGCAAATTACCTGTATCCGGAAAAATTCGCAGAAAAGATCTGTGCGTTTGTGGAGGATACGGGGATTGAGACACAGGTACTGCACCGGGAAGATCTTCAGGAGAAGAGGATGGGAGGTATTCTGGGCGTAGGAAAAGGCAGTGAATACGCTCCCTGCATGGTGATCCTCAGATACCGGGGAGATCAGAATACAAAAGAGATTACCGGTCTGGTGGGAAAAGGTGTGACAGTGGATACGGGCGGTTATTGTATCAAACCGGCGGCTTCTATGGGAGGAATCCGGGGAGACATGGCAGGGGCGGCAGCAGTGGCAGGAGCGATCCGGGCGCTGGCAAAGCAGAAGGCAAAGGTTAATGTAACGGCAGTCCTGCCAATCTGTGAGAACCGTATATCCGGCGGTAGTTTTGTGGATGGAGACGTACTCACCTCCTATAGTGGAAAAACTATAGAAATAGCAAATACGGATGCGGAGGGAAGACTGATTCTGGCAGATGCGGTCACCTGGGCAGTACAGGATGAAAAAGTGACTCGTGTGCTGGATATCGCTACGCTGACCGGAGCAGTGGTGGGAATGTTTGGATTTACCATTGCAGGGGTACTCTGCGATAATGATGCGCTGTGGGAAGAGTTTTACAGAGCATCGGAAGAAACAGGAGAGAAGTATTGGCGGATTCCTTTTGGAAAAGAACATGAAAAAATGTTGGAAAGTCAGGTGGCAGACATAAAAAATCTGGGCGGTTCCGTGTGCGGAACAATTACAGCAGGACTTTTTATCCGAAGCTTTGCTCATAGAATTCCATGGATTCATGTGGACATTGCAGGTACAGCCTGGGTGGATGAGCCTGTCTATGCATACCAGGAAAAACTGGCTACTGGCGCTGGAGTAGATACGATTTATCAGTGGTTGTTTCAGTAAAGACGGGGAATCTTTTACTTGTGAGGGATAAAAAAATAGGCTATAATACATCTGAATGGATTTCCCATATCTTAAGACGATAGGACGTGAAAAAAATGAAAAGGATAGGTTTATTGACAAGCGGTGGAGATTGTCAGGCGTTAAATGCCACTATGCGCGGTGTGGTAAAAGGTCTGGCGAATAACATTGATGAGCTGGAAGTATACGGTTTTATGAACGGTTATAAAGGATTAATCTATGGAGATTACCGTATGCTTACTGCTAAGGATTTTTCCGGTATTCTGACTCGCGGCGGTACGATTCTCGGAACCTCCCGTCAGCCGTTTAAACTCATGCGGGTGCCGGATGATAAGGGACTGGACAAAGTGGAAGCCATGAAGCAGAATTACCATAAACTGCGTCTGGACTGTCTGGTGATCCTGGGTGGAAATGGAACGCAGAAAACAGCCAATCTTCTCCGGGAGGAAGGGCTGAATATTATCCATCTGCCGAAGACCATCGACAATGATATCTGGGGAACGGATATGACATTTGGTTTTTACAGCGCGGTTAATATTGCTACAGAGGCTATCGACTGCATCCATACGACAGCTTCTTCTCATAACCGGGTGTTTATCGTAGAGGTTATGGGGCATAAAGTGGGCTGGCTGACATTGTATGCAGGTATCGCCAGCGGTGCGGATGTGATCTTAATTCCTGAGATCCCTTACGATCTGGACAAGGTAGTGGAGGCTATCGAGGGAAGAAGAAAACGGGGAAGCGGATTTACGATTCTGGCGGTGGCGGAAGGCGCAGTATCCAAGGAGGATGCCAAGCTTTCCAAAAAAGAGCTGAAGAAAAAACAGGAAGAATATGCGAAAAAATATCCTTCTATTTCTTATAAGATCGCAAAAGAAATTGAAGATCGTACCGGTATGGAGATCCGGGTGACGGTTCCAGGTCATACGCAGAGAGGCGGAAGTCCCTGCCCGTATGACAGAGTACTGTCCACAAGACTGGGATCTGCCGCAGCCGGACTGATCCTGAATGATGAGTATGGATATATGGTAGGCATTGTCAATGGAAAAACCAAGAAGGTACCGCTGGAAGAATGCGCAGGCAAGCTGAAAGTGGTAACTCCGGATGCGCAGGAAATCCGAGATGCCAAGAGAATGGGAATCAGCTTTGGAGATTGATAAAAAGGGAGAACATCTATGAGTTACACTGCTCTGTATCGAAAATTTCGTCCCAATACATTTGAGGATGTAAAAGGACAGGATCATATTATCACAACATTGCAGAATCAGATCAAAGCGAACCGTATCGGGCATGCATATTTATTCTGCGGAACACGCGGAACAGGAAAGACAACGGTAGCGAAAATATTTGCAAAGGCGGTCAACTGCGAGCATCCGGTGGATGGAAGTCCCTGCAATGAATGTGCTGCCTGTAAAGGAATCTTGTCGGGGACTTCCATGAATGTGATCGAGATCGATGCGGCTTCGAATAATGGCGTGGATAATATCCGTGAGATCCGGGAGGAAGTCGCCTATCGCCCTACACAGGGAAAATATAAGGTATACATTATTGACGAGGTTCATATGCTGTCGGCAGGAGCGTTTAATGCGCTTTTAAAAACCCTGGAGGAGCCGCCCTCTTATGTGATCTTTATTTTGGCAACAACAGAAGCTCACAAGATTCCGGTGACGATCCTGTCCCGGTGTCAGCGGTATGATTTTCATCGGATTTCTATCGATACGATTACGGAACGACTGAAAGAACTGATGGAAAAAGAACAGGTAGATGCAGAAGAAAGAGCGCTCCGTTATGTGGCAAAAGCGGGCGACGGTTCCATGCGAGATTCACTCAGTCTGCTGGATCAGTGTATCGCCTTTTATCTGGGAGAAAAGCTCACTTATGACAGGGTGCTGGATGTGCTGGGAACCGTGGATCATGAAGTGTTCAGCAGACTGCTCCGGCAGGTTCTGGCAGGAAACGTTTCAGGATGTATTCACATACTGGAAGAACTTTTGACTGGAGGAAAAGAACTGGGTCAGTTTGTGAGTGATTTTACCTGGTATCTGCGGAATCTTCTGCTGGTAAAGACGTCGGAACATGCGGAAGAAGTACTGGATGTATCTACAGAGAATCTTCAGGCGCTTTTGGAAGAGAGTGAAATGATCGAGAGCGATACGCTGATGCGCTATATCCGGGTGTTTTCAGAACTGTCCAGTCAGCTTCGCTATGCCACCCAGAAGCGGGTTATGGTAGAGATTGGGCTTATCAAACTCTGCCGACCGGCGATGGAGACGAATTTGGACTCGGTGCTGGATCGGCTTCGTGTGCTGGAAGAGAAGATGGAGTCGGGAGACTTTGTGAATACTGTACAGGATACTCCGGTATCTGTGGAGCATAAGGAAGAGAGAGTCCCGAAGGAAAAACCGAAGTTGGAGAAGGCGATTCCGGAAGATATCCGGGAAGTTGTGAAGAATTTCCGCATGATTGTAAATGAAGCCGGAGGTC
>OHJX01000374.1_pt1 | contig 19206 bp, 15 predicted proteins | sample 1568671 | NCBI WGS metagenome assembly OHJX01 (sample SAMEA3879589, study PRJEB24766) | human gut metagenome | biome: human-associated habitat; feature: feces | place: USA | collected 1985/1987 | reverse complement strand
CCGGTTGAGCGCGCCATCCTCTCCCGCCTCTGCCAAAAGCAATTTCCCCTCACTGTTGTAAAAAGAAAGCACAGCGCCGGAATTTTTCCCCTTTTCCATCACCCCAATAATTTTCCCATTCCTGATTTCACTTCTCTCTTCCCCAACCGTGATTACAGCCTCCGCCCTCTCCTGCGGCAAAAGTGCATAATCCGTATCCTCCGGCTCCCGCAGCATGGCGCTTCTCACCCGCAGTCCGTTTTCTCCCCACGGCTCCACAATCAGCGTCTCTCCATCCCAACGGCAAACCAGCCTGTTTGCCTCCTGAAACATCCTCTCCATAACAATCCTCCCGTATCCTTTCCCCTGCAATCAATCCAATCCGTCTGCCCTCTGAAGCTCCAAAACCTCATGCAGGACATCACACCAGTTATTCCATAGCCGTTCATAATCCTCCCCCGAAATCACCCGCTCTTCCAAATCCGCAACACTGCGGATTCCCCGCTTTCTGCAGGCATCCGCACAAAGCCTGTAAGCCTCCCAGTCCAGCTCATCCTCATCCCAGACCAACGGAATCCTCTCAAGTCCCGCAAGCCAGGCCGCATAAGCCCGGGTATGCCCGTCCGTAAAAATAACCTGCCCATCCAGCTCCTTCACCGGCACCGCCTCAAACCCGGACAAATCCCCCGGCTCAAACCAACGCCCAATCTGCTCCAGCTTCTCCTCAGAAATATAAAACTGCGACGGCTGAATATCCACGATCCTCAATTCTTTAATATCCACGAGTGCTCCCTTCCGCGCCCCAAACCACGCTCATAAATCTTCCACTATATAAAAACACTAAAAGAATCTTAAATCGAATTATATCATATTTTCCCCTTTTTCCATATCTTCCCTTCTCCACACCAATATTCCACTGCGTAAAGCAGCGCCAGCCGCTCTCACACTTTACGGCTATCATTTCAGATGCTATACTAATAGCAAAAATACGGCCCCCATTACTGCCGCAAGGCGAGGTGATACATAATGATAGAAATACTGAACGGCACGCATGAAACCGTGGCCTACCGGGAAATGAAAGGGATTAAGGTTTTTCTCAACACAGATCCCGAAGACTTCCCCCTCCACTGGCACACAGCGCTGGAGCTTATCATGCCTGTCCGAAATGACTATACGGTCCGGACCAACGGGGAAACCATCCATGTTGTGCCGGGCGACATACTGCTGATTCCCCCGGGAGAGCTGCACTCGCTTTTCGCCCCGCCCGAGGGGGAACGCCTGTTTATGCAGTTTGACTACTCTCTGCTTTGCAGCCTGACGGGCATGGATTCCCTTCTGCACACCCTCCGCCCCTACCGTCTTATCAGGGCCTGTGAACAGGGCGGGCTTGCTGAAACACTCCGTGAATACCTGGAAGAAATCAAAAAGGAATACACCAGCGAGGATCCCTACCGGGAGCCCAGTGTCTATTCCCTGTTTCTTCGCTTTTTTGTGGCCCTCGGACGCAGTGATATGGCCGAAGGGAATAAGTTCCCTGACATTTCCCCCAGCAAACAGCAGGAATATATAGAAAAATTCATGTCCATCTGTACCTATATCAATGACCACTGCACGGAAGATCTGAGCATTGAAAAGCTGGCGGCCAGGGCGGGCTTCAGCAAGTATCATTTTTCCCGGCTTTTCAAGCAGTTTACCGGCGTATCCTGCTATGAATACCTCATCAGCAGAAGAATCGCCTATGCGGAACGGCTGCTGCTTACGCCCAATCTTTCCATCACCGAGGTGGCCATGCAGTCCGGCTTTAACAGCCTTTCCACCTTTAACCGGATCTTCAAAACTGCCAAAAACTGCACGCCGTCTTCCTACAAATCGCTGAACAGGGGAACGCGGCTTGACACTGCCGGTTCCCCTGACTGAATTCTTTATTTTGCGCCTGTCATACATGCCGGCGCTTCGCGCTGATCCAAAAAGTGATTTCAGCGGTAACAGCCCAGATCCATACGGGCTGTTACCTTATTTTTTAAAGGGTAATATCCACCTTTACAGGCTCCTGGCCTGTCAGGCTGATGCTTCTTGCATCAGGCTGGCTGATTCCCACATATAATGCAAAACGGGTACTGTCCACGTACTTCTTTCCTTCTTCATCCACAATCATGAGAGCCTCGTAAGGAACCTGCATTGTTACCTGTACGGTTTCCCCTTTTTTCAGGGCTACTCTCTTAAATGCGCAAAGGCTGTGATTGGGCACCGCATATTTGGATTCCAGATCCTTGATATATGCCTGCAGCACCTCATCGGTATCGTAATCCCCGTTATTTTCCAATACAGCGCTTACCTCAAAGGCTTCGCCTTCTTTGATTTCTCCCACGACTGCAGCCTCTTTTACCGAAACCTTGCCGTAGGTCAGGCCATAACCGAAGGGATAAAGCGGCTCTCTATCCAGATAACGGTAGGTTCTGCCCTTCATGGAATAATCCTCAAAAGCCGGGAAGCCTTTCAGATCCTTGTAGAAGGTTACGGGAAGCTTGCCTGAAGGAGAACAGGAACCAAACAGAATATCTGCCGCAGCCTTACCTCCTCTGGCGCCGGGATACCATACCTGAAGGATGGCGTTCACATGCTCTGCCGCAAACTGCATGTCAATGGAGCTTCCTGACAGCATGCATAATACCACAGGCTTACCGCAGCCGGCCACCGCCTCCAGAAGTTCTCTCTGGGATTCCGGCAGCTCCAGATCCTTTTTGTCGCCGGAAGCGTAACTGTTTCCGGTATCGCCTTCCTCGCCTTCCAGATTCTCATCCAGTCCCAGACACAGAACCACAACGTCACTGTGCTCCGCAACAGTCAGCGCTTCTGAAATCCTGTCCTGTTTCCAGCCCAGATTTTCCACTCTGTCCTTATAAATATGGCAGCCCTCGGAATAATATACCCTTACACTATCTCCCACCGCATCCTGAATTCCTTCCAGCATGGTGATATAGCGGGAAGAGGTGCCGTGATAGTTTCCAACCAGCGGTTTACGGCTGTCCGCGTTAGGTCCGATAACGCCGATTGTGTTCAGTTTTTCCTTACAAAGAGGCAGCGTTCCGTCATTTTTCAACAGAACCATGCTCTCTCTTGCCATTTTCTGAGCCAGTTCCAGATGCTCCTTACATTCCACCACTTCATAAGGAATCTTATCGTATTCATTTTCATCAAAGCAGCCCAGCAAAAATCTGGTGGTAAAAAGCCGTTCCGCTGCCTGGGTAATTTCCTCTTCCGTAACCATACCCTGCTCATAAGCCTTCAGCAAATGCAGATAGGTTATGCCGCAGTTTACATCGCAGCCGGATTTCAACGCTAAAGCTGCTGATTCTTCCGGTGTTTTTGTTACCATATGGTGCATATGGAAATCTCTTATCGCCCAGCAGTCAGATACATAATGTCCCTGGAAATCCCACTCTCCACGAAGAATGTCACGAATCAGCGTCGGGCTTCCGCAGCAGGGCTCGCCGTTTGTTCTGTTATAAGCGCCCATAACGGCTTCCACGCCGGCTTCCTTCACGCAGGCCTCAAAAGCGGGCAGATAGGTTTCATACATGTCCTTTTTGCTTGCTTTGGCATCAAATTCATGACGCACGCCCTCCGGCCCGGAATGTACTGCAAAATGCTTTGCGCAGGCCGCTGTTTTCATATATTCGTCATCCTGGCTGCCCTGCAGTCCCTCCACATAGGCAACGCCAAGACGTGAGGTCAGGTATGGATCTTCCCCATAGGTTTCATGGCCTCTTCCCCATCTGGGATCACGGAAAATATTCACATTGGGCGACCAGAAGGTCAGTCCCTTGTAGATATCCCTGTCGTCATGCCTGGAATATTCGTTGTATTTTGCCCTTCCTTCCATTGCCACCGCGTCTCCCACTGTCTTCAGCAGCTCCTCGTCAAAAGCGGCAGCCATTGCTATGGCCTGCGGAAAGCTGGTCGCCACACCTGCCCTGGCTACGCCGTGAAGCGCTTCATTCCACCAGTTATAGGTAGGGACGCCAAGTCTGGGAATGGCAGGAGCGTCATAACGCAGCTGGGACGCGCGCTCCTCCAATGTCATCTGGGCAACCAGCTCTTTTGCCTTTTGTCTGGCCTTTTCTCTGTCTCTCATACATTTCCTCCTGTTTTGCGGACAAAATACGACCTCTAAGCGGGCAGGGGATTTTCCTCCCAGCCATATTTCAGATTCCGCTGTTCACACTTTTCAGATTTTAAACGCCCCTTTTCCGGCTGCTTTCGTACCATTTTCCGAAAGGAAAAAGAGACGCTTTACTGTTGTTTTGATTATATCAGTTTCCTTACCGGAGGGGCTTGCGAAATATAGCTTGCTGATGACTAAATATTGCGGTCCTTTTATATGGTTAATATGATGACACCGCCGGCTACAGCCCGCCCACACCAGGGCCTGGCCGCATGGATTCAATGAAATGCCGGCTGTTACTGCCCAAACTGAAGGTGAGCCACTGCCGACTGGCTGACAGTTGCAATCCGGGTTTTTATTTTATAAAAAATTAATTGTATGATCACAGGTATACTGTTAAAATAGGAATACACCGGCGGCCGGAATTATGTGAAAGCCCTGTCTGTCGGAACAAACAATCCCTATCTTCATTTATTGTCATACTTCTAATTCGTTTTTCTGTCCGTCTCGGACATGAATTCCAATCAAGAATCAAAAATACCATGCCTGGTAAACCAGGAAAAAGTACAAAATAAAACACAAAAAACAGGTAAGATATGGTTGTCCGGTGTCGGATTTTCAGTTATAATTATATGGCAGGCAGAACTTTATACATAGCTTACGGAACGGAGGCTGTGTGAAAGGACGCAGGAAAAAAGCAGAAGCAAACTCTGCCGCATGGAAAGCTTCCAAGGAGAAGGTTCCCTATCATAAGTTTGCAAAAGAGCGCGAACCGCAACAAAGCAACGGACAGAACTCAGGGGAAAAGCCGGTCTGGCACTCTGAGGATCTGGGCCTGAAAACAGCTGCCCAATATTTTGGTGCAGAGCTGATGCCGCTGCTGGGTATTCCGGGGACAGTGGAGTACATTGCGCCGACCGAAACCGTGAAACTGGAAGCAAGACATTTTTATCAGGATTTCAACTATGCGACAAATGAAAAAAGCTGGATACATTTCGAATTTGAAAGCGATCATATCACAAACGAAGACCTGAAACGTTTCCGGGAATACGAGGCCGCCACCAGCCGGGCGCATAATGTGGATGTAATTACTTATGTCATCTGCTCCGCCAACGTCAAGAACCCCCGTTATCAGTTAATCTCCGGCATTAATGTGTACCGTGTCAGGATTATACGGCTGAAAGGACGGGATTCGGATCTTCTTTTCAAGGCTGTGGAGGAGAAAAAGGCCGGAGGAGAGGCGCTGACGAAAGCGGATCTTGTACCGCTTCTTCTGACGCCGCTGATGTCCGGCAGCATGAAAATTAAAGAGCGGATTATCCGGAGCCTGAAAATACTGTATACGGCAAGGGACTGCATAACTCCGCTGGAAATGGAAAAAATGCAGGCGGTATTATATACGTTTGCAGACAAGTTCCTGAACAAAAATGAATTGGATAACGTGAAAGAGGTGATTACAATGACGACATTGGGGAGAATGATATTTAATGACGGCGTTGAAAAAGGCATCCGCGCCATGGTTCTGGAAAATCTGGAGGAAGACGTCTGCGATGAGCGGATCTGTGAAAAGCTCCAGAAGCATTTTTCTCTTACCCGGGAGGAAGCGGAGGAAAAGGTGCAAAAATATAAAACACAGGAATAACACAGCCGGAGGGGCCGCACGCCCCTCCTTTTCCTCATACCACATGTTCCTTCTTCTTTTTTTTCTTCCAACCCCGCAGTGCAAACGTCACCGCCGCCGTTCCCATGGCAATCCATATAAAAGCGGAACAGGAATCCAGATACTCTGTTATAATCCCCCAGGATTCCCCCGCCACCGCTCCCAACACAACGAGCACAGTATCCCAGATGAGGCTCCCCGCCACAGTAAAGACTGTGAATACCGCCAGGTTCATCCTTGCCATCCCGGCCGGAATAGATATGAGGCTGCGGATAATCGGCACACATCGGCCGAAGAAGACAGCCTTTCTGCCCCGGCCGTCAAACCACTTCAGGGTATCCGAAATCTCCTCCTTCTTAAAACCCAGCCTTTTGCAGAATTTACTGTCCAGCAGTCTTCCCAGCCGCTGCGGACTCAGCAGTGCCCCCGCTCCATAAAGTAAAAAGGCGCTGGCAACGGAAGCTGCTGTGGACACAAAAATGACCCCCGCGATGGTCATCTTCGAACAGGTCGTCAGGAATCCGCCGAAGGTCAGGATAACCTCCGACGGAATGGGCGGGAAAATGGTCTCCACCACAATCAGAAGCCCAATCCCCAGATAACCGAACCGATTCATAATTTCAATCACTATTTCCTGCATATGTTGTCTCTGTCTTCCTCGCTTATTATTCAGTTTATGCCCTTTTTCCTCCATTCAGCACAAAATCGTAACGATTCAGACAACCGCCTTGTTACGCAGGAACTTATTCCGTTACCTTAGTAATCTGCACCCATTCCAGCAGCTTTTCGATTGCCGGATTGTGGTTTTCCGTCAGCCAGCTCACCTCAAAATCCAGCGTTTCCTCCTCCAAATCCTCCTTCAGCATAGGAATCACCACCAGATTCCGGGTATTTCTGTAATACCTGACAGCATATTCCGGCAGAATGGCAATCCCAAGCCCGGCTGAAACCATCAGCAGGAGGGTCTGCACCTCTTTTTCCCGGCTTACAATATTCGGCGCGAAGCCGCCCCTGTCGTAGCACAGGATAACCTCCTCCGCCTCATCATTGGGCCGCCCCTTTGGCTGCATGATAATAAATTCCTCCCCGGACAAATCACGGTAGGACAAATGCTTCCTGGAGGTGAGCGGATGTCCCGGATACAGCACGGCCATCAACGGATAGGACTTCAGAAAACGGTGGCTCAGCTCATGGTAATTATGTACATACGGTGACAGATTAAAGGCCACATCACACTCCCCGTCCTCCAGAAGGCCGTACAAAGCACTCATATTTTCCCGGATCAGCCGGATGGAAATATTGGGATAGGCTTCATGAAAGCTGCGTACCGTCTCTGAAAAAAGGCTCTGCTCATAGCCCCTGATAAATCCGATGGATATGGTGCCGGAAAACCCCTCCGCCGCAGAGCGGGCCAGCTTAACCGCTTCCTCCGACCGGGACAGAATGGCTTTCGCCTCATTCATGAATACCCTGCCCGCAGGCGTCAGCTCCACATGATGCTTATCCCTGATAAAAAGAAGAACCCCTATGCTTTCCTCCAGCGCCCTGATCTGCTGCGTCATGGCTGTCTGGGAAATAAAACATTTCCTGGCCGCCCTGGTAAAATTCAAGGTTTCCGCTACCGACACGAAATACTCCAGCTGTTTCAGATTCATCTTGCCTGTTCCCTTCCTTCTTGGCTTGTAATAAGTTTTACTTATTGTAATATGCAATCTTCCAATTTGCAACCAGCTATTTTTTATCCTATAATTCATTTAATGAATTACAAAAGAAAGCAGGTACAGAAAATTGAAATCATTGAAAAACTTTTATGAGGGCGGCTACGCAAAATACATCCTGCCGGGCGTTCTCCTGCAGTCCGTTCTCATCGGCGGCGGCTACGCTACCGGGCGTGAAATATATTCCTACGGCGCTAAATTCGGCGCCATGGGCTGGATCTCCGGCCTGACCATTGGTATCGGCTTTGCGCTGTTCGCCTTTCTGACCTTTGAGATCTGCCGCATTTACAAGGTTTATGACTACAAAAATTATATCAGGCAGGTCATAGGGCCGCTTTGGCCTGTCATGGACATCCTGACCGTGCTCATCGCAATTGTCCTTATCGCCGTTATGGCTGCGGCCACAGGAAGCATTTTTGAACAGGTCGGCCTGCCGAATATCTTAGGCTCCGTGGTGATCGTATTCCTCTGCGGGCTCCTGAACTTCAAGGGCTCCAAGGTCATTGAAAAATTTGAATCCGTAGGCACCGTCCTCCTATACGGCGGCTATATCCTCTTTACCATCATTGTACTGGTCAAAAAAGGCGGCAACATCCCCCAGGTATTTGCAGCCATGGATACCAGCGCAGTCGGCGGAAGCGTTACTCTCCCGCTGTGCATCTGGACAGGCATCCTCTATGTGGCTTATAATATAAATGCAATCCCCATGGGCATGTTTTCCCTGACCAGGCAGACAAAACGGAAGGAAACGCTGGTTTCCGGAATTATCGCCGGGCTTCTGATGGTAATTCCCTGGTTCCTTTCCTATTTTGCAATGATGTGCTTCTACGGCGACACCTCGATTGTAGGCGCGGACGTGGCTACTCCCTGGATGGAAATGATTAAAGCGGTAAACGGCGGCCCGGTGCTTCTGGGGCTTTTCAGCCTCGTCATGGGCTGGACCCTGGTGGAAACAGCCACCGGCTGTATCCATATGATCATCGACCGTTTTGACGTGGCTCTCGCGGAAAGAGGCAATGCCAAAATGTCGGATCGCAAGCGCGGGCTGATTACCGTGGCAACCCTGATTGCGGCCCTTCTGCTTTCCAGAATCGGTGTGGTTACCCTGATAGAAAAAGGCTATTCCTATCTGTCCTATGGCTTCATCCTTTTCTACCTGCTTCCCACCCTGATTATCGGCGGATACAAAATCCTCCGTCACAAAGAGAAAAAACAGTAAGTGTGAAAGAACGCGGCAGGCCAGTTATCTGAACATCCACGAAGGAACAGAACTATTGTAACAGTTCAGACCTGTCTGAATTATTACAAACAATTATCATTATATAAATAAAAGACAGGAGATATGGATTATGAAATATGTAGGCTATTACAACGGAGAAATCGGCCCTCTTGAGGAAATGAAAATCCCCATGCTGGACCGCGCCGTATACTTCGGCGACGGCTGCTATGATGCAACCACCTTTGCACACAATCATATTTTTGCGGTAAAGGATCATGTGGACCGTTTTTACAACAGCTGCAAAATGCTGGAAATTCCCTTTGATATGCCCAGGGAAACTCTGGTGGAGGAGCTGCAGAAATGTATCGATGCCAACGAACTGGATCACGGCATGCTCTACTGGCAGTGTTCCCGCGGGACGGCGCTGCGCGCCCACAATTTCCCTCCGGCGGACGTTAAGCCCAACCTGATGATTTTTACCGTTCCCTGCGAACTTGTGCCTATGGATCAGGCCTTTAAGCTGATTTCCATGGAGGATACCCGCTTCCTTCACTGCAATATCAAAACACTGAATCTGATTCCCAGCGTTATCGCTTATCAGCGCTGCATGGAATCAGGCTGTCAGGAAACCATTTTCCACAGAGGCGACCGGGTAACGGAATGCGCACATAGCAACGTCCTGATGATTAAGGACGGCGTTCTCTGCACGCCTCCCAGGGATAATCTGATTCTGCCCGGCATCACGCTCAAGCATCTCCTGGAGCTGGCGCAGGCCAACGGAATTCCCACAAAGGAAGCGCCCTTCACCATGGATGAGCTGAGGGACGCGGATGAAATTATCATCAGCAGCTCCGGCGGACTCTGCATCAGGGCCGTGGAGCTGGACGGAAAGCCTGTGGGCGGAAAAGATCCTGCCACCCTGAAAAAGCTGCAGGACGCTTATACGGCATTCTATGATAAGGATACCAATTATTAATATGTGAAAACAGCCGGCGGTGCATCAGCCGGCATCTGAAAATCAAATACCTCGCTGCAAGCCACGAGGTATCAAACTTGCAGCGCTGCAGAGCAGCAGGGTCTTTGACCCTCGCGTCATTCGCCAAGTATCCATGCAAGCATGGATACTTGGCTCGTTGCTCGCGGGAATAAAAGTGTGCAGGCCTGCCTGTCTGGTTCTGAAAGAACCATTGACGGCAGCCTGCACACTTTTTATATACCGTTATACACAGTGCGGAAACTAGTTACCCAAGAAATTCACAAAGCCTGTACTGAGTCAGAAGATTTTTTATCAGCGTACCTTTGAGCACTCTTAACTCCATCTCAACTCCTCCTTTTTCTTTTCAGGATCTGCGTGTTGTTTCCGATACATTAACCATCACGGCTTTGTTATTGCTTCCCGCCGGGTATCTGACTGATTAACCAAACGGTTAATTCAATTGCTTTTTCCTGAAATTTGAGAAAGTATAGTGAGCCTGACGGGTTTTGTCAAGTCCATAAAAATTTTTCTGTTATCTTCAATAAAGCTTCATTCTGCTGTCGCCGTTACAGCGCAGTCTTCCCTTTTTCCTTTCGCCGGCCGGCAGTTTTTTTCCGATACTGCGCTAATCAGGCAGTAGAATAGCGGGAAAGATGCCCGGTTTTTAGAAAAACAAAAGTTTCATGTATTTAGGGCTGGCCGCCGCGCCGGAGACTTGGTACAATAGTTCCTATACAACACATCGATGTATTTTTACAAAGGGGGATATTATGAGAAAGAAATTCATCTTTGCAGCAGTATGCGGCGCACTGCTTCTCAGTGCATGTTCAAAGGAAGTGGAAAACGAACCTTTGGAAATCAGCCTGGCATCTGAAAACTATGCTGTGGAATATACGGGCCTTCTCAAGGATGGGATTCCTGAGGGCGCTGCTGCCTTCACAGGAGAAGAACCTGACGGTTCCAAATGGAACGGCGAGGGAAATTTTGAATCCGGGAAATTGTCGGATGCCAGGGTAGCATCCTTTCCCATGGAACTCGAAGCGGCAGGGCAAAAATATACGGGAACCTTTGAGGGGGATGTCAACGGGGACTGTTTCTCCGGGACATTTACCGGTATGGACGGACTGGTGTATCAAGGTGATATTATCAATAACTGCACCTCTGGAAAAGGGAAGATAGAAGGGCTTGCTTATACCTTAAATGAGAGGGGACGGCAGATAGAAGGGATTTATTCCGGCGACATAAATAATTCCGCAATAACAGGCAGCGGTCAATTTACTTCAAACGATAAGGCATTCATATATGAAGGCGGTTTTGAGGATGGTATGCTAAAGGGCGCCGGCAAATTAAAGGATAACGCCTATCTGGTTAATTTCTCCGAGGTAGACAGAGTAGGGCAATATGAGGGAGATACCATTGACGGCCTGGCAGATGGGCAGGGTACTTTTTCAGCCGTTAATACTTATAATGAGCCATATACATATCAGGGAGGCTGGAAACAGGGACTCTTTCATGGTTATGGTTCCAGGATATTGGAAAATGAAGATTTAATGGATTATACCGGGAATTATATAGAGGGTGAATATGCTCCAAATGCGCAGGAATTTTTTACTTCATTGGGTACCTCAGGTTCTTTCCCTTATACAGTTACTGAGTTAGCGGACAACTTCCTGTCTGAGCATGACCAGCTTTTTTTCGAGCACAATATAGACGATTACAGTTCCTTTCTTGATGAAGAATTCAGTTTTAAGAAATTCGAAAAAAATCCGGCCAAATTCGGAGACAAACTCATTGATTTAAAACGCCTTCAGGTAGTACAGATTTCAGAGGTTAAATACAGTGAATATCTGCCTGTTGTCACTACTATAATTGCCAGTAACTCTAATAATATCTATTGGATTTATTATATTGGCGGGTGTGATGATGTATACGCAGGAAGTACGATTGAAGCATATCTGCTTCCCCTGGGATACGGATCCTATACAACATTGCTGGGGACAAGCAGAACAGCCATGGCGGCTGCTGCAGCAGCGATCAGATAACTGTTTAATGGAAGGATTTATCACTTATGCCGATAGCGATGGCCGGAAAAGCAGAAAGTAAATCACTGTAATTTCATGCAAAAACACCAGCAAAAAAAGCTGGTGTTTTTACGCGTTATGCCAAAGGCCAAACAGAAACCTTATATAAATATATTTCAGTAACGGCCAGGGAAATCCGGATGCAGCCTTCTGCCACAATGCCGAAGGCAATATGAAAATAGCTGGTTACTGCTGCCTGTCTGTATATTTATCCACAAGCATTATGGCATCCTTTTCTGACAGTCCGAATCTGCTTACCAGCTTTTCGATAATCTGCTGTCTGTTTTTCCCTTCTTCCAGATTATCTGAGATAAAAATCTCTATCCCTTTTTCTATCCCCTCATTTATCCCTTTCTGCAGCCCCTTTTCGAACCCTTCTTTTTCGCCCTCCTGGCGCACATACTTCTCCCTCGCCTTCCGGTCCCGTACATCCTTCATATGCGCTTCATAATGGGCGCGCAGCCGCTTGCTCAGACTCATAACCTTCACCTCACGAATTGCTTCAAGAATCCCTGCATTTTCTGTCTTTATCATATCCAAATCCTCCTCGCTTTCCGCATTAAACAGACGAATCCAGTCATTCATCCGATTCTGTCCCACCAGGTTCTTCCTTAATTCCAGCGTATGTATCTCCATCATATCGGAGTATGGGGTCCCGTTTTTGTCCCTGAAAAGATATACGGTGTGGTATTCCGGGCCGTCACTCAGGTTGAAATCCAGGATACTGATGGCCACGCAGCGCCTGAGCCGGGAATAATCTTCCCCCTTATTCGCCTCCGCCGTAAAGATCTTTGCAAGATAAAACATCTGCCGTTTGTCCCAGTCGGCGCTGGCCTGTACCTGGATTTCAATATTAATTTTGATGTTATTGTTAAGCTCAATCAGCACATCCAGAATCCCCTGCTTCTGGCTGCGGTACCGCTTCCACAAAAACGTATTCAGCAGCCGGGAGGAGCGTATTTCCTCCATTGGTATTTCCAGTACATCGCTTAAAAAATGGTTGCGCACTACCTCATTCCGGAAAAGCTCCTTTGCGCAATAATCGTATTTGGGTGATATTATCTTCACTCTCTGCACTCCTTTCCAATACGGAAAGGATGGAAAGAGTGATCTTCTGTTATTATTATACACATTCTTTCCGTATCTCTCAATCTTTTTTCAGCTGGTTAATGAAACTTTTGGCGAAATGCCGTTAAAAAATATGATATAAGAATAATTAGGGAAAGTGACTTTTCCCGATGGGTTTACTATAGCAGAAATCTTCATCATTTACAAGCAGGTTGAACAAGCCCCAAAATATTAAATGTAAATGACGGGGCGCAGGACGCCGCCCCCAAGCTCCTTACTGAAATGCAGGCAGAAAATCCGGACATTTACATACTTGCACAAAGCACCTGCATTGAAACAAACAAAACATCCCTTGGATCCATTATGATAATCGGAACAGTTTTCTCCGTGCTTCTGCTGGCCATGGCGATCTGTTTTCTTATCCCACGCAGGATAACCGTTAGATTTCAAAAGACAGCGTTACGGAAAGATTACGGCTGACGGAATAGCGGCAGGCGTTCAATCCGCGGCAGGATTATTATAAAAAAGTATCCGCAAATGAAATAGGGAGGCTGCCCGGCATCAGTGCCATGGCAGTCACCCTTTTTTTTCGATCTGTTACCTTCCTGCTGCTGCGTGAACAGCGCGCCGCCGGGTACAGGCTTTATTTATTGTCCTGGATTTTTCCATTTAATATGGGACTTCACTCTTCCTCAGGTTCATAGGAAAAGAAATCAAAGGAAGCAAAGTTCTCCCCTTCCCTGCCGTTTCCGCTAGCGAACATCCCCACATATGCGCCTACAAATCCGCCTGCGGTTTCAGAGCCCAGGAAGCCTCCGTCCAGATCGGAAGCCAGCACAGAAACTTCGCCTTCGGCGTCCGTCGCACAAAAGGTATTCTTCTGTCCCTCCGCTTTCAGCTCCAACAGCACCGTGTCCGAATTCCATTCCATTTCACCGCAGATTTCCTTCTGGTAAGGCCTTTTCACATCATGGAAGGTGATTTCCCCATCCTGGGTCAGGTATCCCTTTACCACCCGGAGCAGACGCTTCCCATTTTCCCTTGTCAGCTCCGCCCTCAGACAATGATAATTGTTCTGCAGCAGAATCAGTCCCGCCGTCTGCTTTTCCTCCGGCGCAAAATGCATCCGGGTCCGGGCGGTATAGCTCATATGCTGCTGCCTGCGTCCCACGAATCCGGCACAGTTTACGTTGGGCAGCTCCCCTGCATGGATTTTTTCCATGGTTTCTTCGTCCGTCGGTTCCATCGGCCTGGCAGCCGCCCTGATTTTCAAAGCGCCATCCTCCAGCCGGAACATGCCTTCCTGTGGGGTCCCCAGATAATTCCACGGAAATCCCAGCTTATCCCCATCAAAATCATCCATACCCCAGGCTGTTTCCGTGGGCGACTCCGGCAGATCCGGCGCAGGATAGGTCCAATCCAGCTTTCCGGTGCCGGGACATACCACAGGCCAGCCGTTTTCCCATATCATGGGGGCAATAAAGGTTTCCCGTCCCATGTTTTTGTGATAACCGCCGTAGGGCCTGGAGGCCAGCATCACCATATACCAGCTGCCGTCCTGCAGCTGTACAATATCCGCATGTCCGGTGTTGGCGATTTCCGCCTGCATCCCCAGATGTCTGTGGGTCATGATGGGATTGCCGTCATAGCCTGTGTATTCTCCCATCACCTCTTTGCTCCTCGCAATGGTTACTGCATGGAAATGCTCCGTGCCGCCCTCCGCGATCAAAAGATAATACCAGCCGTCCTTTTTATACAGGTGGGGCGCTTCCGGGCACCAGGCCAGCACCTGGGAGCCGCCCCAGATGTCCTTCTTTTCCCCCACAAGCCGGAATTCCTGCAAATCGATTTCACTGATCCAGATATGGTTGTGCCGCATATCCCCGGTTCCGGTTCCCGTATAATAAGCTTTTCCGTCATCATCCCAGAACAGAGAAGGATCGATGCCTACCGCCCCCTCAATCCAGTGCGGCTCCGACCACGGCCCCGCCGGATCCTCTGCCGTAACAATAAAGTTCCCGCCATGATCCACATTGGTTGTGATCATATAAAATACCCCGTCATGGAAACGCAGTGTAGGTGCAAAAATACCTCCTGAAATCCAGTCCGCTCCCAGAGGCAGCTGTGACGGCCGGTCCAAAACGTGCCCTATCTGCTCCCAGTGCGCCAGATCCCGGCTGTGGAAAATCGGCACTCCCGGGAAAAAAGAGAAGGATGAAGTTACCATATAAAAATCATCCCCCACCCTCACAATGGATGGATCCGGATAAAAGCCCGGCAGCAGCGGATTCTTAATTTCATAGCTCATGATATGTTTCCTCCCTTGGTCCGTGTATTACAGATACATGGTAATCAGTGCCGCTCCCATGGGCGGCAGAGTCAAGGTTATTGTACCATCTTTTAACTCCATTGTCTCTTCCTTCATACAGGAGGCGGCGGCTATAAGCCAGCTGTTGTTTGTATAATACAAATAATCATGCAGTATTTTTTTCATAAACCCTCTGTTTCTATATTTCTGAATTATTTATTTTCTGTGATTTTTATAGGAAAATAAAAAAAGCGTGTACAATATCCCTGTAAAACAGAAAAAGAAAGGAGGAAAATTACTACTGATGATACCTAATATAGCGCCCAATTCCTACGGCATCCCCACATTTCACATACACGATCGTTCCTTTTAATTCTGGGAGGCGAGCTGCATAATTCCAACTGCTCATCTCCTGTTTACATGGAGGAGCAGGTCTGTCCCTCCCTGGATTAAAAACAATCCGGACACCTATCTCCGCGCCTGCTACAGTCCCGGCAATCCCTCCGATACCGTTTTGCCTCTCTCCGGCGCTGCAGCATGCTGCTATTGGACCAATGGCCGGCGTACTCCGGTTTGAATTCTGTCTGTATTAATATTCCAGCCGCCTGCTTTTGACAGAATGGAAAAAATATTCCGAAACGATTTAAGAAGCAAATTTCTTTCCTTCCCCTGACTGTGAAAACTGCCCCAATTCTATCCAACTTTTCCCCTCTTTATCCATTTACATCCGAACATCACCCTGCTATGGTATAATTAATAAGATCCACAACCATAACGCACCGTTATCAGGCTTAGCGCCCGCACCCGTCCCAATGCCCGCGAAAGCCAAATCCCCGCGGAAATTAAGGAGGTTCCCTCATGCCCCAGTCAGAAGCCTTACAGAAAATCATTTCCAACATGGAGACCGTTATCGTAGGGAAACGGGAGGTCATTGAATATGCCCTCATCACCCTGCTTTCCGACGGCCATCTTCTTCTTGAGGACGTTCCGGGCGTCGGCAAGACAACGCTTGGCAAGGCGCTGGCCCAGTCCATCCAGTGCAGCTTTGCCCGCATCCAGTTCACGCCGGATACGTTGCCGGGGGATGTGACCGGCATGTCCATCTACCAGATGCAGACCGGGGAATTCCGTTTTGTTCCGGGCGTGGTCATGAACGATATCCTGCTGGCCGATGAAATCAACCGTACCTCCCCCAAGACCCAGGCCAGCCTTCTTGAGGCCATGGAGGAACGCCAGATCACGGTGGACGGCAGGACAATGCCCCTGCCTGCGCTCTTTATGGTCATCGCCACGCAAAATCCCGTGGAACAGCTGGGAACCTACCGGCTTCCCGAAGCACAGCTGGACCGCTTTATGATGAAGGTTACCCGGAAAAGGAACGGGAAGAGGCGGATATCGTGCGCAGGGCCTTAAACGGAGAGGCCGTAAAGCAGCTTGCCCCCGTAACGGCAAGAGAAGATATTATTGAAATGAAAAAGGAAATCCAGGGCATCACGGTTCATGATGACATTATGGATTATGCCGTGGAAATCGCCCGCAATACACGGAAAAGCAGATATCTCACCCTCGGCGCCAGCCCCCGGGCCGCCATAGCACTGGTGCGCGCCGCCAGAAGCCGCGCATATCTGGAAGGCCGCAGCTTCACCACGCCTGAGGACGTTGCCGCCCTGGCACAGCCGGTGCTGCTCCATCGCCTGATTCTTTCAGCCCAGGCCCGCCTGGAAGGAAAAAAAGAAAAGGATGTGCTGCAGGAAGCCATGCGCGCAGCCAAAGTGCCTGTCCTATGAAAAAGGAAACGAAACAAAGAAAGAAAAGAAAAAATAAAAGAATCCGGCGGCCCGGCAGGCTGCTTTACCTTCTTTTTCTTGCAGGCGCGACGGCCCTGGTGAGCCTGCGGGGCGGGAATATTTCCTACCTGCTTTTCTATTTTGCACTTGCGCTTCCCATCCTGGCATTTTTGTATTCTCTTTATGTTTTTTACCGGTTCAAAATTGTCCAGGAGGTATCCCGCGTTGTGGTAAAGGCCCAGGAGGTCCCCTACCGACTGCTGCTGGCCAACGAGGATATCCTGCCCTTTACCCACATACGGCTTCACTTTTTCGACAGCATGGTCAGCATGAAGCCCTCTGATCCCGGCGTAATCTCCCTTGCGCCCCATGAGGAAATCAGGGTGGACACACAAATGTACTGTAAATACAGAGGTACCTATCCGGTGGGCGTAAAAAGCGTGGAGGTCACGGATTTTCTGGGCCTGTTCACCATTCCCTATCCGCTGATGTCCCAGATCCGCCTGACCGCCAGGCCGCGTATCATCCCCATGGAACAGCTTCGGGTGGTCCTCCAGGAGCAGGATCCCAAAAACACGCTTTTTCCGGTATCCCGGCTGCAGGAGCTTCCTGATTTTGAGCTGCGTTCCTATCTTCCCGGAGATCCCATAAAATATATCCACTGGAAAAATTCCGCCCGGGCCGGTGAGCTGCTGGTGCGTAAACAGATGCCGGAGGAGCTGTTTGAGACCATTATTTTTATGGATTTGTCCCCCATAGAGGATGAAGAAGAAAAAAGGCTGCAGAAGGAAGACAACATTATAGAAACCGCCCTTTCCTTCGTCCATGATTATTATCTGAAAAATATCCCTGTGCGGATATTTTTTATGGAGGATACGCTGCGGGAAATGCTGGTGGACGCCGGCACTGGCTTCGAACCCTTTTACGACAAATGCTCCGAACTTTCCTTTTCCTCACCCTATCCGCTAAACCAGGTCTGGGAAAGCGTTCCGGCCTCCTCCGGCTGCGGCTCCTGTATCCTGATAACCGCCTCGGTAACAGACGATCTTGTCCGCAGCGTAAGTGAAAAACAACAGGCCGGGACGGAAGCGCTGCTCATCAATGTGGGAGAACTTGCCTTATGAAACCTGATTCTCTGCAACTTCGGAAACTGTATGCTTTAATGGCCTCCTCCTGCCTGTGTGCGGGAAGCCTGATGATCCTGAAAAGCCTTTGGGATCTGTTCGGCATGCCTGCCTTTTTCCCGCTTCCGGCAGAAAAGGCCTCGGAACTCCTCTCCCCGGCCGTCCTTCTCCTTGTCTCTGCCCTGTCCTCGGAAAAAAATCTGCGGCTTCCCCTGTGGGGCGGGCTGTTTTTATTGGCACTGCTTGCCGGCGCGTTCCTCTTTCTCCGGGAAAGGAATGCCTTCGCTGCACTTTCACAGGAAGAAGCTTCCCTGGTTCAGGCCTGTGCCCGGAACTTATCTTCCCTGCCCCAATCCGCCTCCTCCGCACGGCTCCTCCCGGCACTTTCCGCCAGAACCGCCGCAGATACGCCGCCAAATCCACGGCGAAAATATCTCCGGTACACTGTTCAAAGCCTCCTACCCAAAGACTGCCGTCCTCTTTCCAGCACAGATTGCTGCCTTTGAACTGGTTGTGACAAAAAGTCCCTGCTTGCTTCTGCCCATGGGCAATATCACCATAGCCGCCATCGTCCAAGGCTTTCAGGGCTTCCTGTGCCCGAGGTGTAAAAGTGCCGTAATGGCGCATGACCAGCAAATCCAAGGGAGAATACTTCCCCTGCCGCTCCATGTGTCTGCGGATCTTCACAAACTCCCGATACCGCCGCTGCCACAAAGCCGGACGTTCCTCCTGCCCTTCCTGTGCCGGAAAGCCTGCCGCCGCCCCATGCATCTGCCCCATGAGAGCCGCACCAGCTACAAAATCCCCTGCGTTATCCTCCTCCAGCCCTTTGGTAGGCATGGGGTTTTCCAGCAGATAAAGATTGCCGTCCCAAGCAAAAAAAGGCTGTCCGTCCTGTGCTGTATAAAAAAGAGAAAGGGCAGAAAAGCCATTGCGGTAGAGGCAGGTTTTCACCTCATGGGCAAAAAGCAGGTCTTCCCGGCGGCTCCGTGCCTTCTTCAATTCTCTCAGTCCCACATCTGTTTTACAAATCAGCCCCGTGCGGGTACGGGTACCGCCGTAATACTTCAGACCGTAGCCCTCCCACAAGATTTTCCCGTATGTATCCTCCATAAAATCCT
>OHJX01000370.1_pt1 | contig 19319 bp, 15 predicted proteins | sample 1568671 | NCBI WGS metagenome assembly OHJX01 (sample SAMEA3879589, study PRJEB24766) | human gut metagenome | biome: human-associated habitat; feature: feces | place: USA | collected 1985/1987 | reverse complement strand
ATTCGATCTGAAACTTAAATACGGAGAGTATCTGAGAGATGAAGCCGGAAATGTCTGCACCTTTCCTGGATGCGGCAGATTACTGTCACAGTCGGAGAATGGAATGACGGTTCCCATCTACGAGGTGGGAATTATAGAAAGGTCAAAAGATGCAACGGTAGATAATCTACTGGCGCTTTGTCCGATGTGCCAAGCCACATATTCCTTTGACAGCAATAAGAAAACCTGCAAGGAGCTTGCAGGCGTAAAGAAAATAATTGTGGCAAGAAATCAGAGTATGAGGCTTCTGGACGGAATGCCACTTGAAAAAGAAATAATAGGTGTCATGAAGAAGATCAAGAAGCTAAAGGAAAAAGACCTGCTTGATCCGTCCCTTGATCCGAAGGATATCCGGGAAAAACTGAATCCGGATGATAATCTTGTCTTATTTAAGACAGTCAAAGACTATGTGGATACCTACTACGTCACGCTGAAGGAGATCATCATTAATGCCGATAAGCGTGGGGAAATCGATTACGATGAAGTTCAGGACCAGATGAAGGCAATCTACAAGAGACTAAAAAAAGCTAAAAAATCCAACCTGGAAATATTCAATGAGATTTCTGAAAAGGTACACAAGGTAAGTCTTCAGGAGGATATCTACTGCCAGATAGTGGTGGCGTATTTTATTGCAAAGTGTGAGGTGTTCGATGCAATTTCCCAATAAGCTGTACTCTTATAAAGACAGCACCCTAGCATTGATACCCACGGTGCTGAACGAGATAAAAGAAAGACCGGTTCCGGTGAAGGAACTGTACGAGAGAGTAAAGCCTTCACTGGCTGATGCAACAGATTTTATTGCTGTAATGGATTGTCTGTATGCGTTAAGAGCAGCAGACCTTAATGATGATGGGGAGGTGTTCATATGCTTATAGAGATGAAATCTCCAGCCTTCAAGGAGAAGGGCAAGGAACGTCCGCCCATTCGTTTCAAAGAAGGCCTGAATGTAGTGCTTGGCAAAGAAGATGGGGCTATGTCCATAGGTAAATCATCGTCCCTTTTGGCGATTGACTTCGTATTTGGTGGAAGCACTTATGTCAAAAGTGACGGGGTAAAACACGAGGGGCACCATACAATATTCTTCACTTTCCGATTTGATGGGCAGGAATATTACTTTGCCAGAAACACGGGCTCTGCGGAAACTGTTTATATTTGCGATAAAAACTATGAACTGACCGGAAACCAATATACGCAGGACGAATATGTAAACTGGCTCAAGAAAATGTATAAGATGGACTTTTCCGGGCTATCATTCCGCACTGCACGTAGCAGTTTCTTCCGGATATATGGAAAGCAAAATACAAATGAGCTGTATCCGCTGCAGGGAATTCCCGGTCAGAACATGGATAAGTCCATTACAACAATACTTGCTATTTTTGACAAATATAAAGACATTGAAGAGTTTAAGAGTGATGTCACTGAACGAAAGAATAAACTTGATGCTTTCAAGAAAGCTCGCAAATATCAGTTTATTTCCGATCTTGTTGGAGGTCAGAAAAAGTACGAAGAGAATCTTGCCGCCATCCGAAGCCTTGAGTTGCAGCTGGCAACTCTGATGGAGGAGACAGAAAAAGGACATTCCGAAGAAGAGATAGAGCTGAATAAAAAGAAAGCAGCTTTGACAAATGCAAAGCTGAATACAGAATCGACAATAAGAGCCAAAGAACGGAAGCTGAGGCTCGTCGATATGAACTTGGAATACGGCCTCTATCCAACTGAGGCAGACATGGAATCCTTGCAGGAGTTCTTTCCGGGAGTAAATCTACGCAAGCTGTATGAGGTGGAAAAATACCATCAGAAATTGGCGAAGATACTGGATGCACAGTTTGCAGAGGAAAAGATTGTTATCGAAGGCGAGGTGGCAGAACTTCAGACGCAGCTGGAGGGAATCAACGCTCAGATTAGACAGCTGGGAGTTGTGGGAGGTCTGTCTCGGGAGTTCCTTGACAGGCATTCTGAGCTGAAGGCTGAAATATCTGCACTTACCAACCAGAACCAAGCTTATTTGACTCAGTTGGAGCTTCAAGCGGCAAAATCCAGAGCAGATGAAGCCCTGAAACGAGGTATTGAAGATATTCTTAAAGAGATTGAAGACACACTTAATGCGAAGATGAAGGAGTTCAACGACACTCTCTTTAAGACCAAGAAGAAGCCACCGCACATCCACTTCAGAGCCTACAACAGCTATGTATTTGAAACGCCGGATAACACAGGTACCGGGTCGAATTATAAGGGCATGATTGTATACGATTTGGCAGTATTGTTCAGTACGGCTTTACCGGCATTGGCGCACGACTCTTTGTTATTCAAGAATCTTGGAAAGGATGTGGAGGATGGGATAATACGCATTTATACCAGTACGAATAAACAGATTTTCATTGCCTATGACAAACAGGGAGACTGTAGACCTGAAACGCAGAAAACACTGGAAAAGAATTGTGTATTGAGACTTTCGACAGATGGTTGTGAATTTTATGGCAGGTCATGGGACACAGAGGAGTAATGCGATATGAAGATGAGCTACAACAAGCTTTGGAAGTTATTAATCGACAAGCAGATGAAGAAGTCAGATCTCCGTAAAAAGGCAGGAATCAGTTCTTCATCCCTAGCAAAACTAACGAAAGATGAGAATGTCACAACTGAAGTTCTTGCAAAGATATGCCAGGAGCTTCAGTGCGATGTCGCAGATATCATGGAGTTTATTCCAGATGAGCCACAGGAGAATGGACCTACCGCACAAGAGTAGATAAAGGAGAATTTGTATGCCACAGCAGAGCAAACAGGAAAGCTACAATTTCATAGACCTCTTCGCGGGAGCGGGCGGCCTTTCAGAAGGCTTCCTTCAGGCTGGCTTTAAACCTGTTGCTCATGTGGAGATGAATAAATTTGCGGCAAAGACACTCGAAACGAGAAACGCCTATTACTACTTAAAAGGCACTAACAATCTCGATGTCTATAAACAATATTTAAATGGGAAGCTGACACGTGATGAATTCATGCGGTACGTCCCTGCTTCCATTACAAAGACCATCATCAATGAGACCATGTCAGATGAAACGCTGCCAGGAATTTTCAAAAAGATAGATGGCATCATGAAGATAAGAGGAATCGAAAAGATAGATGTTATAGTAGGTGGTCCTCCATGCCAGGCGTATTCACTTGTCGGAAGAGCCCAAAGCAGCCACATGGAAGTTCCTATGGCGGAAGATCCGAGGAACTACCTTTATAAGCTATACGCCAGATTCCTGAAAAGATATCAGCCAAGGATGTTCGTTTTTGAAAATGTAACGGGCATAGAATCTGCTAATGGCGGAACGACTTGGAAGAATATAAAGAAATATCTCAAACGGGTCGGATATGAGATTGAGTGCCGCGAACAAAATGCCAAGACTTTTGGAGTGCTGCAGAACAGGCGGCGGATGATTATCGTCGGCTGGCTGAAGCAGAGCGGCTTGTCATATCCAGAAATTACTCCTGATGCTATTGTTAATGATCTCTTTAGAGACCTGCCGAAACTGTATCCTGGAGAAAGCTCCAACCGATATGGAAGTGCCAAGGCATCAGAATATGTTACGCAGTACGGCATCAGAGCAGATGGCGATATTTTAACGCACCATAATTGCAGACCGAACATTGACAGGGATATCAAGATTTACAGAAGAGCTATCGAACTTTGGAACGATGGACACAAGAGATTGAATTATAACGATCTTCCGGATGAGCTAAAGACACATAAAAACAGACACTCTTTCACTGACCGTTTCAAGGTTGTTGAGGGAGATGAAGCGTGCTGCCATACTATACTGGCTCACCTTTCCAAGGATGGGCATTATTTTATCCACCCTGATATTGACCAGTGCCGCTCGATTACCGTGAGAGAGGCAGCAAGAATCCAGTCCTTCCCGGACAGTTATTATTTTGAGGGTCCGCGGACGTCACAATTTGTGCAGATAGGAAATGCTGTTCCACCACTGATGGCTAAAGGGATAGCTATGGGTATCTTTGCACAGCTGCACGAAGGAGAAACCAATGGAGAGTAACCTGTTGCTTGAACAATATAGCAGATACAAGAAACTGGAACTGGAAGCTTCACCGTTCCATTTTCTGCTGGATGCAAATATAGAGCCGAATCCGCACCAGATAAATGCCTTCTGTGCGGCTATCGGTGCATTAAAGACCGGCGGTATTGTTCTGGCAGATGAGGTCGGCCTCGGAAAAACAATTGAGGCTGGCCTTGTCTTGAAATATGTTTTGGAAACAGGTGCAAAAAAAGTACTGATTGCGCTCCCGGCATCGCTTAGAAAGCAGTGGGAACTTGAATTGGAGGATAAATTTGGTCTCAAAGCGGATATCCTTGACAGGCTGACCGTTGAGAGCCTTGCCTCTGTATGGCGCAAGCGATTGACAGATAAAAATGAGGTTCACATTGTAATTACCTCTTACGATTATTCATCGAAATTGATGAAGCGTTTTCCGGAGGTGAAGTGGGATTTCATAATTATTGATGAAGCACATAATTTTAGGAACGTGTTCCACGGCACTAAGAGAGCTAAGAATCTCTTTGATATGTCAAAGGGAATACCCAAAATTCTCCTGACAGCCACACCGCTTCAGAACAGTCTGTTGGACTTGCATGGGCTTGTTTCGTTCATTGATCCAAGGGTCTTCGGGAGCGAGAAGGTCTTTAGCAAGAGATATATTAAGGATGAAGATTACGCTGACTTGAAGAAGGAACTTCAGCCGATTTTATATAGGACACTTCGAAAAGATGTGGCCAAGTACATGAATTTCAAGAAGAGAACCTGCAAGACTGTGGATTTCACATTATCTCCGGACGAGATAGAGCTATACCAGCGGGTGAATGACTTCTTGAAACGAGAGATGCTTTATTCAATTCCGACATCAAACCGGGCATTGATTATTCTTGTAATCAGAAAGCTGCTTGCTTCATCAAGTTTTGCACTGATTGAGACCTTTGAAGTGCTACAGAAAAGACTTGAGAAATTGAAGGAAGGCAGCAAGTCCGCCAGTGCCCAGGAGGGATTTGATCTGTTCTGGAGCTATGTTGAGGACGAGATTGATGAGTCGGATTTTGAAGAGACAGAGGACGAGGATAGGCTGATTCAGAAGCAGTTCATCCAGACTGAACTGGATGAGGTGAATCGCATCATCGAAGTGGCAAAGAGGATAAAGACTAATGCCAAGGTGGATGCGCTTAAGACAGCTATTGGAATCGCGTTTCAATATCAATTAGAGGCGGGAATCCCTCAGAAGGTTGTTATATTTACCGAGTCGAAGAGAACTCAGAAGTATGTGGCTGGCGAGCTGCGTAAGTCTGGGTATGCAGAGGAAGATATCCTTCTGTTTAACGGAGATTTTGATGATGTCATGACGAAGGACATCTATAAGGCTTGGACGGTTAAGAATTACGGAAAGGCTAACCACGGGAGGAGCGTCGAGTACAAGCATGCCGTTGTTGATTATTTCAAAAACAATGCAAAGATTCTGATTTGTACAGATGCTGGTTCTGAAGGCTTGAACCTTCAGTTCTGCAATACGGTCATCAATTATGATCTGCCTTGGAATCCGATGAAGATTGAACAGCGGATTGGTAGATGTCACCGCTATGGGCAGGAAAATGATGTTGTCGCCATTAACCTGCTGAACACACAGAATGTAGCTGACCAGAGGGTATACGATATTCTTTCAAAGAAATTTGAACTTTTCGAAGGCGTGTTTGGGGCTTCCGACATAGCTCTTGGCATTCTGGAATCCGGTACCGACTTTGAGAAGAAAGTTCTGAAGATATATCAGGAATGCAACACGGCTGCAGAAATAAAAAAGGAATTCGACAAACTTGATCGCCAGCTGAATGCCAGACGGAACAAAAAGGCCAGGGAGCTGCGCTCCCTGCTGATTACAGAAAGCGGTACGGCCAAGGCGCAGGCTTTGGACGGAACAAAAGCAGAACTGGATAAGTATTTCCGAGAAGTAGAATATTGGGATGAAGTCGGAAGTCCAGAAGTTGACGGAGGTCTCCATTACTGGAAGGTAGATAATTGGGGAGAACAAGTTCTTGGTTCTCACGGTACCTTGTTTGTGGGAGCGTTTTGTAATAACACAGATTTACTGTTCCCAGTATTGCTGCTTTGCGATGAAAACGGGAATTACATAGATTTTGATGAAGAAGATCTGGTCTCGGCATTGGAACAGATTGATGATATTGATGTAAAGTACTTTACTCCAACCGATGAAGAGCAGAAGCTTTATCAGAAGCTATATGATGACCTGACTGCAGAGATGGTGCAGAAGCATCGGGAGCAGACGGAACCGATTATGGAATATAATCGCCGGAAAATAGAGAACTGGGAGCGCATCCAGATGGAACAGCTCGTTGTTACCTATCAGGACATGAATGATGAGATTGAGGAACTTAAAGCACAGGAGCGTGCTTCCGATAATTTCTACGAGAAGATAGACATAAGGAAAAAGATTGATGAGAAGGCAAAGGCTTTGGAAAAATTCCAAGAGTCCTTCCACGAAAGTGGTTCCAAGTTTAAGGCGGATGGCGAAAAGGAAATAGAAGCATTCAACAAGCAGTTTGATATTAATCCGATTCTATTGGTTAATATCGTGCTGAAGTTTTAGGAGAGATGGCTATGCAGAAAACAGGACGATTAGAACTGACCTGGGTTGGAAAATATGATGATAAGGTTATAGAGCCAAGAATATTGCTTGAGGATCATGACAAGTCTTCTGGTGATCCTTCAAGTGAGAATATGCTTATACATGGGGATAATCTTATTGCGCTTAAGGCTCTTCAACAAGATTTTGCTGGTTTGGTTAATTGTATATATATAGATCCCCCTTATAATACGGGGTCGGCGTTTCAACAATACGATGACTCAGTGGAACATAGCATATGGTTATCACTAATGAGAGACCGTCTTGCATTGCTACACACATTGTTGAGTGATGATGGGACTATCTGGATCTCGCTTGATGATAATGAGGTTCATTACCTCAAAATTGTTTGTGATGAAATATTTGGTCGAAAAAATTTTGTTGCAGATGTTGCTTGGGAGAAAGCTGATAGTCCAAGAATGGATGCAAAGCTTTTTTCGACAAGATACGATCATACTCTTGTTTTCGCTAAAAATATAGATATAGTGAAAATCAAACGAATTGTAAGTAATGAAATACCGGAGCATTACAACAAGTCAACCGAAGACGGAAGAAGGTATTATTTAAAACCTCTTCGTTACATGGGTTCTGCCGACTCCAGGGAAGATCGTCCTAATTTATATTATCCTCTTGTCGCACCGGATGGTACTGAAGTATATCCAGTTAAAGCTGATGGTACAGATGGCCGGTGGAGATGGTCCAAAGACAAGGTTGAAAGTAATCCTGATCTTATTGAATGGGTCAAGGGTAGATCTGGATGGTCAGCAAACTACCGCATATTTGCAGAGGGGGAGAGCGAAAGACCTCCAGAAACTCTGTGGAATTTCAAAGACGCAGGAAGCAATAGAATTGCAAAGGCAGAAATAAAAGCTCTTTTTGAGAATGTAAACGCATTCGATACACCTAAACCAGAAAGACTTATCAAGTATATTCTCGATATTTGTACTGACGAAGGGGATTTGATACTTGATTCCTTTTTGGGTTCTGGCACAAGTGTTGCTGTCGCTCATAAAATGAACCGCAGATATATAGGTGTTGAGCTTGGCGAACATGCATACACATTATGTAAGGTAAGACTGGATAAGGTAATTAACGGTGAACAAGGAGGAATCAGCAAAGATGTAGGATGGCATGGTGGCGGTGGATATCATTTTTATGAACTTGCACCGAGCCTTTTAGTGAAGAATGATAAGTTGCCAATCTATCAGATTAACCCAGAATATAACTTTGACATGATATGCGAAGCTATCTGTAAGATTGAAGGCTTCAAATATAGGCCAAGAGAAGTATTTCATGGATATTCCTCAGAAAAAAGGTTTATCCATGTAACAATGGAATTCGTAAATGCTGCGTATATTAAGGCATTGTCGGCTCATCTCGCTGAAGGTGAATCGTTATTGATTTACGGAACCAAGGTGCAATCGGATATGGTATTGCCCGAAAACATTGAGGTTAAGAAGATTCCGAAAGACCTTCTTGAAAAGTGCGTGTTTGAAAGCGAGGTGCGGTAATGTCTGAGATAGTAAATAGAATCAAATATGCCATGAGCTTGAGGACTCCGCAGGAGGAGGCTCTCTCTTATCTTGATGCCATCAGCACTCATTGTGACTACAAGAAGGATTCCAAGGATGTAGTGGAGGCTACAGCATCGGAGTACTGCGAGAATCAGCGTAAAGTTAACGCAAAGTTTGAGTTTCCGTCTTTCTGTTATGCTATGGCCACTGGTATTGGTAAGACGAGGTTGATGGGTGCGAGCATCTATTACCTGTATAAGACAAAGGGATACAAGCACTTCTTTATTTTGGCACCCGGAAATACCATTTACGACAAGCTTCGCAAGGAAACCAATCCGAATCATCCAAAGTATATCTTCAAAGGCCTTGAAGCAGAGATGGGAAGGCCGAAGGTTTATGATGGCGAAAATTACGACACTTACCCAATAAGATATGATCAGCAGACGCTCTTTATAGAGAAAACCTCTGAGATCCAGCTGTTCATTTTCAATATCGGAAAGATATTCAACAGCAAGACGGATACCCAGTTCAACTTCCATAAGTTCAAGGAAACGCTTGGTGCATCTTTCGCTGATGTACTGGCGCAGTTTGATGACCTTGTAATCTGTATGGATGAGGCGCACAGATATTATGCTCCGGCATCCATGAAGGCTATCAACTACTTGAAGCCGATATTGGGATTAGAATTTACAGCGACTCCGAAGTCTACGACTAATATCATCTATGCCTATGACCTTGCCCGTGGTGCTGTGGAGGGATATCTCAAAATCCCTGTTGTAATGGGACGTTCTAACATGGCGGGTTACAGCCAGGACGATATAGAAGAAATGAAGATTCGAGATGGTCTGACTTTACATGAGCATAGGAAGACTGTCCTTCGGGAATATTGCAGTGATAACGACTTGGACTATGTGAAGCCTATCGTTCTGATCGCATGCAAGGACACGGAACACGCCAAGAAAATCCGTGCCTTGATTGATAATGACTCCTTCCTGAATGGTAAATACAAGGGGAAGGTTATTGAGATACATTCCAAGCAGACGGGTGAAGAGTCCGAAGAGAATATCCGGCTTCTGCTTTCTATTGAAAGTGCTTCAAATCCGGTGGAGATTGTGCTGCATGTATATAAGCTGAAGGAAGGCTGGGATGTAAACAATCTCTTTACCATTATTCCACTGAATGCCGCGAAGAGCGATATCTTGGCTATGCAGACCATAGGGCGTGGCCTTCGTCTGCCGTTCGGTGAACAGACAGGAAATGAGGATCTTGATTCCTTGGATATCGTTGCCCATGATCATTATCGGGAGCTGGTAGATGAGATTAAGAGCAGTGACATCTTCAAGTATCGTGATTTGGATAATACAACGGTGGAGCCGACGGAAACCGTGGATGTTTCCGGCATGGCAGACGAAGGTCAGTTGAATCTCTTTGACCTCGCCTTTGCTGATGCTGGAGTGAAGTCCTTTGTTGAAGTGCAGAACCCAAAGACGCAGCTTGAAATCTACCAGGAATATCTGAAGAACTTCGTTTTCGCACAGAGCAAAAAGAAGACGGAAGATACAAACCAGATGTCTATTTTCGATTATCAACCGGACATAGCGGATGGTACAGGGAGTAGCGATTCTTCTGAACCTGAAACACAGCCTGTAGTCACCTCAAAAAACGGGAAGCAGCCGCTCAGCAAAGAGGAATTCGTAAAGGCTGTGACAGAGTACTCTGCAAAGGCTATTTCTGTTCCGAAAATTCTGGTCCAGACGACATCTGAAGTGAAGTTCAATCGTTTTGAAGTAAAACGTACCCTTGCTGACTTCGAAGTGGCTATGGCAAAGATTGAGAGGTTTGATGCTGTGAATCAGCAGCTTCTTTCTCTCGTGGATGCACAAATTCTGGAAGTCAACGATGCCATGAACACTCTGGCGTGTATGCTTCTGGATGCGATTAGCGAACTCTCCTATGATGATGCTGACTTTGTAATTGACGTGGTTGAGCAGTATTTGAACCAGATTCCTGGGGACGAAGAAAACAAGAGGCGTATCGTCCGTCGATATGCAACACTGATAGTTTCCGACATTCGCAAGCAGGTGTATGAGCATATGGATAGAAAGACAGAAGATGTTCATATCGTTCAGAAGGATCTGATTCTGTTCCGTAAGTTTGTAAAGAATGTTAAGGATGAGGGAAAGGTAAAATTTGATAAGCCTTTCTCTGATAAGAGCAATATAAAGAAATACCTGTTTACCGGGTATAAGAAGTCGTATTATCCAGCGAATGCCTTTGACAGCGATACGGAAAGAATTTTCTCTGTCATTTTGGAGGAAGATCCGGATGTTATTCGCTGGATCAAGCCGCCGCTGAATCAACTGGGACTGTTCTGGAAAGCCGGGCAGCAGTACAATCCTGACTTCCTTGTGGAGACTTCCTCCGGGAAGTTCATGGTTGAGGTGAAGGCTGCAAATGAAGTGACACAGGAAGAAGTAGTTTCCAAGGCGCGTGAAGGTATCAAGTGGTGCGAGTTTGCCTCGACTGCTGATCCCGATCATAAGAAGTGGGAGTATAAGCTGATTTCCGATGACAATATCCATCTCGGAAATACCTGCAAGTATACACTGGGAACTGCTCATAAAGTTTCGGAGGAATAAACATGGAGGATCGCTTTAGATATTCCGCAGTGCGTCAGCGTATCATTGACGCAATGAAGACAGACCTGATGGGACCTCTTATGGAAGAGGAGGTTTTGGATGAGAATCCAAGGCACGCTTATGTAATTGGTCTGCTTGCACCACAAACAGATCTGTCCAAAGGTTCAGAAGATGATACATCTGAACAGGAAATAGAGTCTGTAATTACTTATGAGGATGGAGAAGATTATACCGCTGGCGAGGATGATGATAATGAGCCGATTACGACGACACATTTTCAACTTCCTTCGTCTATTGGTATCAGTTTCTACATTAAGAGTGATACGAATAAAATCAATCTTGACCTCTCCTGGGGAGACTATGCCAAGTCAACAGAAAAGGTAACTAACAAGGACGGCAAGGAAGTTGACAAGGCATCTTATGCAAGAATCCCAATGAAAGAGACCTTGGAGATTGACTTTACCTCTTTCGGAAGATCCAAGGAGTACAATCTTGTCTGTGATTCGAATGTAAGGGTTCATGTATCAAGGATTCCATTAAAGGAAGGATATTCCTTGGTGACTGCCTATGTTATGAACAGGCGCAAGAATCCGGAAAATAATCTTGAAGCGTTGATGTTCCAGGTAAATATCCGGGCATACGATGTTTCGGGTGCGAATATTTTTATTGCAGAACATCTATGCAGAAAAGTGCTTGCACTGGATGAATTTTATTTCGAACAGCGTCCGATTATGGGACGTGGAAGAGGCTGCGCTGCTACTTGGGGAACGGTTATAGATGGAACAACCAATTACGTACAGTCGGATTTTATTCCGCAATATGAGTTTCCTGGTGTAAGTGCTGCTCTTCCGGGATTTGATCCGTTCTTCTTTTCGATGCGTGGACTCTCAGTTAAGCAGAAAAAGAACGACATTATCTCTAAGTTGAATGTTCTTGCAGATGCTTATGAGAAGTGGATTCACGAGAAACTGGATGGTGATTATAAGATGACTGACCCGGAGTTCGCTTCGGCGGTTGGCAATCATGTAATTACTGAATGCAATACGGCACTTGGTAGGATTCGTAACGGTATTAGTCTGCTGGTTGGGAATGATACTGCTTTTGAAGCATTTTGCTTTATGAATCGAACAATGCTTCTTCAGAGAAATATTATGAATTACTCCAAGAAGCATGGGAGTGGAATCACGTGTAATTTCGGAGATTTTGTAAATCCGAAAGATCCGAAGAATGACTTTGCGTGGAGACCTTTCCAAATTGCATTCATTCTTATGAATTTGTCGGGGATAGTAGATCCTGAGCACAGTGACCGTAACATTGTCGATTTGCTTTACTTCCCTACAGGTGGCGGTAAAACCGAGGCATATCTTGGTCTCATGGCTTTTACTATCGCCAACAGAAGGCTGAATAAGACTGATGATGAATACAATCGTGATGGCGGCGTAACAGCTATATTGAGATATACGCTCCGGCTTCTTACAACGCAGCAGAGAGACCGTATCACAAAAATGGTTGTGGCGGCTGAGATGATTCGTCAAAGAGAACCTGAAAAATATGGCAATGAGCCTATCAGCATTGGTTTTTGGGTTGGAGGAGGTGTAACTCCGAATAAATTTGATGACCTGAAAGAAAATCCTGACAAACCATATGAAGCAAGAAGACAGAGAAATCTTATCTATAAGCAGCTTTTAACCTGTCCATTCTGCGGAAAACCATTGTCTGAGGACGAGTTCTATATCGATACGGAAAAGAAGTCAGTAGAGATTTATTGCGCTGATGACACTTGTATATTTTATAAGTACAGACAGAATCGGATGCAGATACCTGTTTACCTTGTAGATGAACAGATTTATTCCAAGTGTCCGACTATCATTCTGTCGACGGTAGATAAATTCGCAAGACTGCCTTGGGATCCAAAGACCAATGCAATCTTTGGACGTGTTGACCGTTTGTGCAGTCGAGATGGATATGTTGCAATTGGTGAAGACCACAAGGCTCACAGAAAGACTGACAAACTGCCTGCGGCAACAATTACTCCGATAAAACCGTTCCTCCCTCCGGAGCTGATTATTCAAGATGAGCTACATCTCATTACAGGACCTCTTGGTACAGTATATGGTGCTTATGAGACCATCATCGAGGATTTGTGCAGTTATAAGAAAAACGGCAAGAAAATCAAGCCTAAGTATGTAGTGTCTACAGCAACCATCAAGAATGCTGCGGAGCAGACAGAGTGCTTATATGCTCGGAAGGAGACAGCCCAATTCCCGCCAAATGGCTTCGAGATTGGAGACAGTTTCTTTATCAAAGAGATTCCGGTTGATAGTGATCCTTTCCGTAAATATGTTGGTGTCTGTGCGCCTGGGCAGTCTGTAAAGACCACATTGTTGCGTACCTATGCGGTGATTCTGCAGACTGCATTTGAACTTTCAAAGCAGGAGGAGTTCAAGGATATTATTGACCCGTATTACACCTTGGTGGGCTACTACAACAGTATCCGAGAGCTTGGCGGCGCAGTTAGACTTCTCCAGGACGACATTCCTAAGAGAATGTGGCGTTTGACTAAGAAGTATGGATACGACAAGCAGAGGTTCCTTGACAGAAATAAGAATATCGAGATTACGTCTCGTATGACTTCGTTTGAGATACCCAAGAAACTCAAGCAGTTGGAGACACAATATACGGAATCAGGATGCTTGGACACAGCAGTAGCTACAAATATGATAGCTGTCGGTATGGATGTCGACAGGCTGGGACTCATGGTAGTTACCGGTCAGCCAAAGCAAAATTCTGAATATATCCAAGCAACAAGCCGTATTGGACGTGCTTTTCCTGGTCTTGTTGTAGCTCTTTACAATCCGTATAGACCTCGAGACTTATCACATTATGAGAATTTCACGGGCTATCATTCTCAGCTGTACAGATTTGTGGAAGGGACAACGGCAACACCGTTCTCCGCAAGAGCGCGGGATCGTGTGCTTCATGCACTTGTCATTTCTGCGATAAGGCTGAAGTATCCAGACTTTGCTGGAAATGAGGCTGCAGCAAATATCGAAGATCTAACAGATGCACAGCTGAAAGAAGTAAAAGATGTAATTCTGGATAGATTGAATATTATCAAACCTGCAGTAAGGGCAGATGCCGAGAACGAGATAGATCAGTTCATTGACTGGTGGAAAGTGCTTACGCATGATCAGAAGTCCCTTCGCTACTATGTCTATGGGACGGACAGGTATAACCGCCTGATGAACTATTATAGCGAAAACTGTACCGATATTGAAAAGGCTACCTTGAGTTCTATGCGAGAGGTTGAGAACGCAGCGAATATGTATTATTACACGGAGGACTGATAGATGGCATTTGATTATAATAAGTTAGGCGAACTCAGACCTAACCAGATCATTACAACATTCGGGCCAGGGTCTATCGTGGATGCCGTGAAAGACTCGGTGACCGTACTGGATACGAATTTTTGGAGAGAGAAGGGGAAGAAGATTATAGACGGTAGGTTGGCATCCTACCTTGGAGTTGATTGCTTCTATATGCCCAGAACTTCATATATGGGAGATGTTCCGGTAGTTACTTTTCCCTATGCTCATGTCTGCTCCAATCTGCAGTGCGGCAGGCTCTTTGATGCTAGGGAGAATTTTGACTTAGACAAGTATCTGAAATTTGGCGTATCCAGCGCGTTTTATAACCATATGCGAAAACGGGCACATGGATGATTTCCCTTGGCAGTGGTGGGTGCATCGAGGAGATACAAGCTGCAACGGAAAACTTAGAATGTATTCTACCGGTAACACTTCTACGCTTGCAGACATGTGGGTTGAGTGTAAAACCTGTGGAGCTAAGAGGAGCATGAGCGGTGCGACGCAGAAGGAGAACTTCGAAGGGCTTTCCTGCACCGGACATCACGCTTTTAGGCCAAGCACCAGAAATAAAAAATGCACGAAGCCTATTATTCCATCCCAACGCGGTGCATCGAATGTGTATTTTGCAGTAACCAGAAGTGCTATCTCCATCCCACCGTGGATCAATCCGCTTTACAATCTGATTGATGAACATTTGCATGACATTGAGCTCGCAAAACGGCTTATGGGCGATGACGGCGTTACAAAAATCTATGAAATGTATTTTGGTGCATATCCCCGTCAGGAATTTGATGAGGCTTTACAACGCAGGTTGGATAATATCACCGAGTTCAAAGAGATTAAGCAGATGGAGTATGAGGCGATTACCCATCACAATGATCCAAAGTATGCCTCGAATAAGAAGCATTTCAAGGCGGAGGAAGATGATCTTCCTGATTACTTGAAGCTATATTTCAGCAGGGTAATTCGCATAACCAGACTTCGCGAGGTTAGGGTGCTTATGGGCTTCACCAGAGTTGAAGCTCCTGATCCGGATGCTGATGCAGACGAGCAGACCAACGTCGTGCTTCTCAATAAGAACAGGTCAGAACGATGGCTTCCGGCAGCGGAAGTTCATGGCGAAGGCATCTTTATTGAATTTAACAAGGATGCAATCGATAGATGGATTAACGGAACGGTCAAAAAGCTCTCAAAGAAATACGAAGAGTGTTACAAAGAATTTTGTGAAGCAAAAGGCTGGAAGGTAACCACGCTAAGGAATGCTACTTATGTTTTGATGCATACCTTCTCTCATCTGATGATAAAGCAAATGTCGATGTCGTCCGGGTATTCGTCTTCCGCTATTCGCGAGAGAATATATTTCAGCGATAAGATGTCAGGTATCCTTCTATACACCGGAAGTGCCGACAAAGAAGGCTCTCTTGGCGGACTTGTAGAGTTAGGCAACATCAATAAGCTTGTAAAACTTATGGCTGATGCATTCCAGGAAGCATTGCTTTGTACAAACGATCCGGAGTGTATGAACAATATGCCGGCTGGAAACAATTCGAACGGAGCTGCATGCCATTCCTGCTGTATGATTTCCGAAACGGCATGTGAAAACGGGAACAGAATGCTGGATAGAGGACTGGTCGTTCCAATTGGCGGACGCGAGCAGGAGGCATATTTCAAGGAGTTGGTGGCAGACCTATGTCAACTGGAAATATAAGTTTAGATATACTGCTGGACGAGCTGAAAGACTCTATCCTTGCAGGACGCAGCCCGGATGATAGCGTGAGGGCAATAAAAAAACGCTTCCCGTCTGTGACAGATAAGGAAGCAAAGGACATATATGCGTTGGTGTCTGGCGCATTGCAGATTGCGCCAAAGGAGAATGCCTCGTTGGTATTGACAGCCCCAGTTGGTTTTTCCCTCAAGGCAAAAACCACAAAGAACACTGTGGAGAGTCTTCTTAAAGGAGCGGAGAAAAGTATCTTGATAACAGGATACTCGCTTTCCGACTACTTTAAGGATATGGTGGACTTGATTATTGATAAGAGCCAGAAGGGTGTATTTGTCAAGTTCTACGTGAACCACATTGAAAACCAGGGAACCTTCGACAAGCTATGCAGATACAAGGGCAGGTTCTTAAAGCTGTATAATTATCCTAAGGCTGAGGATGCTATGGCAGCTCTTCATGCGAAGGTTATATCTGTGGACGGAGATAAGGCTCTGATTACTTCTGCTAATCTCTCGTACCACGGGCAGCAGGGCAACATAGAAATGGGGGCGGTCATAGAGTCAAAAGCGATTGCAAAGCAAGTGGATGATGTCTTTACACAGCTGGTGTTCAAGAAGGTATTTGTGGAGGTATAGCACCTTTTAATTATCTCTCACATTTTAGTTATCCCGAGTGTGAGGAAGAAAGGAGGCTCGGTTTTCGGATGGGCACAGCAACAGAATACAGACAACAAAGCCTGACAGGACGACTGCCGGGCAAAAGAGCATATCGCAGAAATGCCGTAAACACGGGCTTCCTCAGCATTCTGCACAGGGATAACTACAGAAGCGGGCGTATCAAAGACAGCGTCTTGTTAGATGACACTTGCGGAAACAGTGAATTAAGATTGCAGCGTGTTGGAAAGATTCAAAATAAAGACAGGAGGATGTTGTCTTGAGTGATTACAGACCACCATTTCATATGACTAACAGGATCACCAACCTGGTCGCAGAAATCAGTGAGCAGATCGGCAGGATCACTGTATTAGCTCACGGTAATTTAAATCCACGTCTACGAAGGGAAAACCGTATCCGTACTATTCACTCTTCACTGGCCATTGAGCATAACTCGCTTTCATTGGAACAGGTCACGGCAATTTTGGATGGAAAGCGTATCCTCGGTGATCCGAATGAGATCCGTGAGGTACGAAACGCCTATGAGACCTACGAGATGCTATTGACGCTGAACCCAGCCTCTGTGAAGGATCTGCTGAGAGCGCACAGGCAGATGATGAACGGACTGATCCCGGAAAACGGAACATTCCGCTCTAAGGGAGTGGGTGTATTTGATGGGGATGTAGTCGTGCACATGGCACCGCCTGCAGAGTTCGTGCCAGGGCAAATAAAGGATTTATTCAACTGGTATCAGACTTCCGAAATGCATCCGCTGGTAAAAAGTGCTATTTTCCATTATGAGTTTGAGTTTATTCATCCGTTTGCAGATGGTAACGGGCGATTAGGTCGGCTGTGGCACAGTTTGTTATTGGGAACGTGGAAGGAACTGTTTTTCTGGCTTCCTATAGAAGAACTGATTCGAACGAGGCAGAAAGAATATTACGATGCACTTGGAAAGGCTGACAGGGAGGCTGACAGCAGCGAATTTGTCAGATTCATGCTTGAAGTCATTTTGGATACATTAAAGCAGACTGTCATTGTCGGTGATGCAGAAAGCAACAGTACAAACCATGTTTCAGGATCCATTCAGCGCCTGCTTGATGTGATCGGAAGCGAAACATTGTCCGCTGTCGAGATTATGGAGCGACTTAACATGACGCACCGGCCGACTTTTCGCAAAAATTATCTCACCCCTGCATTAAATGCTGGTGTGATAGAAATGACTATACCAGACAAACCAAACAGCAGGAACCAAAAATATCGCAGAAAACAACTTGGTCGCTGACCGACCAAGTGGAGCGACCAAGTAACCAACCAAGATGCTTTTAGCTATGCTGCCATCCGGGGGTGTTCAAAGGGGTGTTCAAAGGTGTTCATTTTCAAAATGAAAAATGTGGTTGTATCAAATACCTCAAATTAGCAGATGACACTTGCGGAAGCAGTGAATTCCGTGCATGCTCAAATTAAGGAATAGCGAGGTGAGGTCACGTGGACAAAGATCCATTTAAGGAATATATCAAAGAGTCCGAACCGGGTAAGCGGGAAAAGGGCTATGCATGGCACACGGCCATTGGCCTGCAGGCGGTTGACGGTCTCAAGACATCTGAATATCTGGTAAAGACCGCCGTTCGGAACATTGAGGGAGAGATAACTTTTGAAGAAGCGAATGAACTCCTTCAGTCCTACTATAGGGAAAATCCTGTCAGTGATGCATCAGACCGTACCGAGGAGGCAGACAAGGTTTCAGCGAGAATTGCAGCTATTCTTTCCGAGCGTGCCTTCAGTTTTACGCCGAATGAGTATCTGTCTATTCATAGAAAACTGTTTACCGGGATTTATTCTCACGCAGGTAGGATTCGGGATTACAACATCACGAAAAAGGAATGGGTGCTGGATGGTGCGACCGTGCTCTATGGAAGCGCAACAGAGCTTCGGGCGACATTGGATTATGATTTTTCCGAAGAGAAGCAGTTCTCTTATAAGAATCTGTCGATGGATGAGGTCATTCATCACCTTGCATTTTTCGTTTCCAGACTGTGGCAGATCCACGTTTTCGGCGAGGGCAATACCAGAACGACGGCGGTATTCTTTATCAAGTATCTGCGTACGCTGGGATTTGATGTGACAAACGATATTTTTGCTGAGAATGCGTGGTATTTCCGTAATTCGCTGGTCAGGGCAAACTACAATGATCTGAAAAACAACATTCATGAAACGACAGAATACCTTGAAACCTTCCTCCGCAATCTTCTGTTGAATGCAAACCATCCTCTGCATAACCGGACATTGCATATCAGCGGAGCGTTCAAAGATGTAGAAAAACCGGACATTGAAACGTCAAAACCGGACATTGAGGCTTTAAAAGCGGACATTGAAAAAATTTTCCAGCCCAAGACGGTCGGCCATATATTGAAGCTGAGAGAGGTTTTTCCAGGTCAGGTGATTTTCGGACGTTCTGATGTGATGAAGGTGATCGACCTCAAACCATCCAGAGCCTCTGACCTTATCAAAGAGCTGGCGGAGCATGAGATCATCGAGCCGGTCTCCGGGCACGGCAAAGGAAAGTATCGCTTCAGACAGCAGGGTTGAGGCGGTGGAATTTCAGATTTATTCCCTCAGAGCGAAGTCTTGAGACGATTGGGAATCTGTGCAGCTGCATTATATAGTAGGAACAAGCACATCGACCTGTTTCCGAGAACGAG
>OHJX01000369.1_pt1 | contig 19333 bp, 20 predicted proteins | sample 1568671 | NCBI WGS metagenome assembly OHJX01 (sample SAMEA3879589, study PRJEB24766) | human gut metagenome | biome: human-associated habitat; feature: feces | place: USA | collected 1985/1987 | reverse complement strand
GTCGCGCTGTGTGATGTTGAAGCTTCGGAATATTAAGACAACATTGATTCGCAAGTATTTGATGGAGATTATGGGAGTTCCGGATTATCAGGCGGATGTGTGTGCCGCGTTTGCACAGGGAAATATGGGACGTGCTATCATGCTCGCATCTTCGGAACATTTTAATGAGATTAAAGAAGAGGCATTACAGCTTCTCCGGAACATCAATGGAAATACCGGATATTGTTGCGGCATTGAAGAAGATTAATACATACAAACTAGAAATCTCGGACTACCTGGACATTATTATGATTTGGTATCGGGATGTTCTGATTTACAAGGCGACAAAAGATGTGAATGGCGTTGTCTTTGCAGACCAGTTGAAATATTTAAAAGAGAGGGCAAATAAGAGTTCTTACGAAGGAATCGAGACTATTTTAGACAGTCTCGAAAAAGCAAAAGCGCGTTTGAAAGCGAACGTGAATTTTGACCTTGTCATGGAGCTGTTATTGCTGACAATAAAGGAGAACTAGACATGACAGAAGTAATTGGTGTAAGGTTTCGTACGGCAGGAAAGATTTATTATTTTTCTCCGGGGAAACTTCATATCAAACGGGGAGAGAATGTAATCGTAGAGACTACGAGAGGCGTAGAATTCGGTACGGTTGTAATGGAGCCGAAGAATATCGAGGAGATGGAGATTACACAGCCTTTAAAATCGGTGATTCGTGTAGCCACAGAGGAAGACCAGAAGGTGGAGGCGAAGAACAAAGAGAAGGAAAAAGAAGCATTCCAGATTTGTCTCGAAAAGATTCGCAAGCATGGGCTTGAGATGAAATTAATCGATGCGGAATATACGTTTGATAATAATAAGGTGCTGTTTTACTTTACCGCGGACGGAAGAATTGATTTTCGGGAGCTGGTAAAGGATCTGGCGGCTATTTTCAAAACGAGAATAGAATTGCGTCAGATCGGTGTCCGGGATGAGACGAAGATATTGGGCGGTATGGGGATTTGCGGCAGACCGCTGTGCTGTCACACGTATCTTTCGGAATTTGCCCCGGTGTCCATCAAAATGGCGAAGGAGCAGAACCTTTCTCTGAATCCCACAAAGATTTCCGGCGTATGCGGACGCTTGATGTGTTGTCTGAAAAATGAACAGGAGACCTATGAGTATTTGAACCGAAAATTGCCGAACATGGGAGATACGGTGACAACTCCGGAGGGAATCAAAGGGGAAGTACAGAGTGTCAATGTGCTCCGGCAGCAGGTAAAGGTGATCGTGGATATCAACGATGAGAAAGAAATCCGGGAATACAAGGTGGACGAGTTAAGGTTTAAACCGAGACATAAGAAAGAAAAAGTGAAATTAACGAAAGAAGAATTGAGAGAACTGGAAAAACTGGAAAGAGAAAAATAGAAAGGGAATCCATTTAAGATGACAGTGGAATTAAAGGAACATGAACGTCTGGACGACCTGCAGAACGGGTATTTTATCATTCAGAATACTCAGAATTTCTGTTATGGTATCGACGCAGTGCTGCTTTCGGGATTTGCAAAGGTGAAACCGGGAGAGCGGGCATTGGATCTGGGAACCGGTACGGGGATCATCCCTATTTTGCTGAAAGCAAAGACGCAGGGAGAGCATTTTACCGGGCTGGAGATTCAGGAAGAGAGCGCAGAGATGGCGAGACGGAGTGTGGTTTATAATCATCTGGAGGATTCGGTGACTATTCAAACAGGAGACATCAAAGAAGCCGCTGCCGTATTTGGCAAGGCTTCTTTTTCTGTAGTTACCTGTAATCCGCCGTATATGACGGGAAATCATGGATTGGCAAATCCTCATCTGCCAAAGGCGATCGCCCGCCATGAGGTACTGTGTACGCTGGAGGATGTCATTCGTGAGACTGCGCAGGTTTTGAAGCCAAGGGGACGGTTCTACATGGTGCACCGACCGTTTCGGATGGCAGAAATCATGGGGCTTATGATGAAATATAAGCTGGAACCGAAGAGAATGCGGCTGGTGTATCCTTATGTGGATAAGGAGCCGAATATGGTTCTGATCGAAGGGCTTTTAGGTGGAAATTCTAGAATTACTGTGGAAAAGCCTTTGATCGTGTACGAAAAACCGGGAGTATATACCCGGGAAATACGGGAGATATATGGAGATGGAAGGTAAATTATATTTGTGCGCAACGCCGATTGGAAATCTGGAAGATATTACCTTTCGGGTGCTGCGGATTTTGAAAGAAGTGGATCTGATCGCAGCGGAAGATACGCGAAACAGTATTAAACTGCTGAATCATTTTGAGATAAAGACACCCATGACCAGTTACCATGAATATAATAAGATTGAAAAAGGGAAGTATCTGGTGGGGCTGATGGAAGAAGGAAAACAGATTGCCCTAATAACGGATGCGGGGACGCCGGGAATCTCAGACCCGGGGGAAGAACTGGCGGCTATGTGCCATGAGGCAGGGATTCCCGTAACTTCTTTGCCGGGACCGGCGGCGTGTATCACGGCGCTGACCCTTTCCGGGCTGCCCACCAGAAGATTTGCTTTTGAGGCATTTCTGCCTTCTGATAAGAAGGAAAAACAGGCGGTACTGGAAGAATTGAAGGATGAAACCCGGACGACCATTCTCTACGAGGCGCCTCATCGGCTGGTGAGAACACTGGAAGAGCTGTATGAAAATCTGGGAGAGCGGAGGGTAACCATATGCCGGGAACTTACAAAAAAGCATGAGACGGCATTTCTTACCACTTTGTCGGGGGCGTTGGAACATTATCGTGAGGAACCGCCCCGAGGAGAGTGCGTGATCGTTATGGAGGGCCGCAGCAGACAGGAGATGGAGCAGGAGAAACAGAAAGCCTGGGAGAGCATGAGTCTGGAAGAACATATGAGAATGTATGAGGATCAGGGCGTCCAGAGAAAGGAAGCTATGAAATTGGTGGCAAAAGACCGGGGAGTGTCGAAACGGGAAGTGTATCAGAGGTTGTTGGAAAGAGAGTGTTGAAATTGAAAAATTAAAACACTTTTCACTTCTTATTGTCTATTCAAAAAAGCTGTTGGTGTTATCGCAGGAACGATAGAACCGGAGAAAGAAGAAATTTACGTATACGGGTTGGAGCTGATTATTACAACCTTTTTAGGGCTGGCGTCTATTGTGCTTGTATCGGGGGTCCTTTCGGAATGGAGTTCTGCATGGATTTTTACTGGAATTTTCGTTCCGCTGAGACTTTGTACCGGAGGGTATCATGCAGATACTTATGGAAAATGTTTTGTGATCAGTAATCTCTCTTATCTGAGCCTGCTCATCATCAAAAAGCTGACAGAAGGGAGAATACCAATGCTGGTATGGCTTATGCTGCTGGCGGCAGCTTGCTGGTATATAGGGAAAAACGCACCAGTTTTACATCGAAATCAGATGATTAATGAACAGAAGCAAAAAAGAAATCGCAAAACGGCGAGAGTTCTTCTGATTGTCGATGTTGTGGTAAGTTTGAGTTTTGCAATATATCAGCCCCAATATGTCGTTATGATAGCGTTGAGTATTTATTTAGTAGCGGTATTTATGATGGTAGCGGATAAAAAAGTAGTATTTAGAAAAAAGAGAGGAGAAATTGCTATATGAATATCTTGGCAAAAATAGTAGAAATGTGTGCGATCTATGGAGCAAATTGTGTATCTATATGTTACACTTATCAACCTAAAATGCCGGAAAGTTTAAAATAAGGCATAATATTATTAAGGCGCCGATATAGGCGCCTTTTGTAGAATATGGAGAAAATGATGGACAGAGAAGAGAATAGACTATATATAGAAGCGATAAAGTTAGCGGCTGGGAGTGTACAGTATAAAAATATATCAGTGAAAGATACAATGATTAAAGCAGTAGAGCAGTTATATCGATATTATGAAATCACTATGGATGAAGGATATCTGGAAACTGCTTTTTTTCATATACAGGCATATTTGGAGATGGGATTTCCTTATGAAGAAAGAGAAGAAGTATTTGATAATATATTGAAGAATTTAGGAAAAAGAAGGGAGTTAGAATTTCCTAAAAAATTTTATTGTGCAAAGAAAGTCAAGTTAAATAAAACACAGGTGAGAAGTATGCTGGGGAGGTGGCCGACTTCTTCTCGTCAGAGAATGAAGGTACAGGAGGTAGTAGAAGATATTATTCGAAAGGTTGAAAACAGAGAAGAAGGGGTTTGGTATTATAAGTGTGAAATGACGGAAGAGATGTATGAACTTGTGATCAGCGAACAAAATATGTTTTTCCATGACTTGCGGAGATGTATTTTTTATACATTTGCAGTTTAAAAAGAGAAAAGAATCTGATACAATAGTTTAAAGGAGTGAAGTGTATGATCTATATAGCAATCTGTGATGATAATAAAAAGTCCGTAGAAGTATTGGAAAATAAGGTTTCTGCGTGGTTGAAGGAAAACCATAAGAGGGCGGAAGTGCATACTTATACACAGAGCCAGATGCTGCAATATGATATTGAAGAGGGACAGTATTACGATCTGATTCTCAGTGATATCGAAATGCCGCAGATCGATGGAATGGATCTTGCGGCTTATATGAAACGATATCTTCCAGATGTATTGATTATTTTTATTACCTCACATTTAAAATATGCAGTAGATGCTTTTGAATTGTCTGTTTTTCGATATATACCCAAAAATATGATTGGAGAAAAACTACCCAGAGCATTGACAGACGCGGTGAAAATGATAGAACTACAGGAAGATGAGTACTATTGTATTCAGGCGGCGGGGAGAGTGGAGAAGATCCCATATCGGCAGATTTTGTATATTTACAGACAGGGGAAAAATGCGGTATTTTACTTAAAAGACGGAAAAGAGACAAGGGTGAGAAAAAGTCTCAGTCAGGTATTTCAGGAATTAAATTCGGAAGATTTTTTTTATGTGGATCGGGGAGATATTGTAAATCTGGCTTATGTTATGAATATTCGGAATAGTATGATAGAGCTGAAAGATGGAAGCCGTCTCCTGGTGAGTCAGGGAAAACTGGAGGAAGTTAAAGAGCGGCTTGGAAAATTCTGGGGAGAGCAGTTATGAATGTGGTGTATGAATGTGTAGAGTGCATAGCGAGTTTTATAGAAATTTTTATTTTGTATAGAATATATAATGTTTTATTTGGTGATTTGAGGAAGAAAAGAGGGAAAAAGGAAGAAATTGTATTTACCCTGGGGGCAGTTGTAATTGTTTTTTTCTGCAATAGGGTGGCATTATTTTCTTATTTTACTCTTTTGTTTGGAGTTTTATATATGAGTTTTTCGGCGCTGTATATCTACAAGATTAAATATATTGTTTCTTTTTCAGTGTCCAGTTTCTACTTTTTGTGTATGGCATATGTAGATTCGTTATATGTAACGACAGTTGCTGCTTTGTTTGGAGGTCAAGAAACTTTTATATATTTGACTTCTCAGAAAAGTATGCAGCGTATGTGGATGATATGTGTGGGGAGAATACTTTGGATATTACTTTATCTTGGAATGAAAAAGATAATAAAAAAAATAACATTAAAACATAATTATACGAGAAAATTAATAGTAGTATCTTGTGTGGGGACTTGTGGCTTTGTGTTTCTAACAGAACAAACATGGAAAGGATTTGGAAAGAGCATAACAGGCGTATGGTTTTTAGGAGTTGTTTTTATTGCATCGTTCTTGTTTGGTCTTTATTTTGTGACAGAGAACAAAGAACAAAAGATGAATCTAAAAATTACTCAGACAAGGAACCAGTTATTAGAGGAAAATTATCAGGCGTTAAACGATATATATACCAGCAATGCAAAACTATATCATGATCTGAATAATCACTTGAATGTGTTGTATCAGTTTTTAGAAGAAGGAGAGACGGAAGAGGCAAAAGAATACATACGAGAGATCAGCCAGCCTATTCAGAAACTTACAAAAACGGTGTGGACAGGTGTGGATGTTGTAGATGTGATTATCAGCAGTAAAGTGGAGAAGATGCGAAATAAGGGTATTTCCTGGGATATAAATGCAGAGTTTCCGAAAAACACCAATATTCAGCCGTATGATCTGTGTACGATACTGTCGAATTTGCTGGATAATGCAGTGGAGGCAGTGGAACGAACAGGAAAACAGGGGAATATTTCTTTGACGATTCGGAAAATTAATTATTTTCTTATGATTCGGATTGCGAATTCGTGTATAGGGAAAAATAACAGTTTTGATGCATTGCCAAAGACAACAAAAGAAGATAAAACAATGCATGGCTGGGGACTTCAAAATGTACAGGAAACGGTTCAGAAATATGGTGGTACTTTAAAATTCAGGCAGGAAGAGAATCAGTTTATTGTGGATGTTATGATGCTTTTTGAGGGTGAAACAGAGAGTGAGAAAGAATAAAGGCAGATCTTTTAATGGTCTGTCTTTTTTCGTGGTCAAAAAGAGATAGGTAGCGGTCAAAATAAAAAATAAATATTTATGTGTGCTATGTTAATAGTTACAGAAATATTTTAATGGATATAACATTTTAGCATAGGTGGAATAGAATATCAAAGTAACAATGTTAAAAAAGTTACGTAAAAAAATAAAAGATAGGAAGGATATAATAGCTGGGCAATGTCGAATATGAAAAAATCTTATTTATATGGGATAGATTATATTCCTGAGAATATAAAAATCAATGATTTTATTAGTGCAGTATGTGAGAATTTGTCATTAGATATATTGATATTATTCGTAGATAAAAGCTTGTATAAATTAAAAGATTTAGCTGTCACAATAAATTATGAAACTGTTATTATTAAAAATGGAGAGCATTGTATAAAGAGGTATAAGTTTAATTTAAATTATTTTGTAGAACTAATAGAAATGGTTGCCAATACCGGAACTTAGCAATTCTTACATAATTAAAGAGTTTTTGATTTGCTTTTTAAAATAATAAAGGGGGGATTTTATGGTTACTAAAAGATTAGCGCGGAATGGTATGCGAGGTCGGAAAAAGACTACGGTACTTCTGGTTCTGGTGCTTACCTTTACTTTTCTTTTTATTGTAGCGGCGATTCTTCTGGAAACAAGTATGACGGAGACAAAAAAACAGCAGCGTCAGCAGTTGTATGGCAGGTGGCATGCAGCTTATATGGAAGCGTCTCCTGAGGTGTGTGAACAGCTTGTAGGGGAAGAGAAAGTCTCCCGTATGGCAAAGACAAAGCTTCTGGGTGAGGATGCGGCTGCCGGAATGGTGGGAACGATTAACCAGGAAATAATGGAGACAGGAAATCTGACTCTTGTGCAGGGGCGGCTTCCAGAAGCAGAAAATGAGATTTTACTGGAAGCAAGTGCCGCAGATCGATTAGGTCTTGACGATCCGGTGGGAAAAAGCATCGAGCTTACCATCCATAGACCTCTGATTGTGGAAGATCTGGTGTCCAGTTGGGAGCAGCAGATGCCGGACATGGAAACTGAGGGGGAATACCCATCAAGGTTTCAGCGGATCCTCAATAATACGGAAAACAGAAATGGGTGGAAGCTGACGTTAAAGAGCCGGTATTGCGGTTGGGCGACTACAGAACAGGCGAAGGACATCCAGTTTATTGAAACAAATGGTACGCTTTATGAGCAGGAAATGGAGATCACAAGGGAGTGTCAGGTTGTGGGAATCATTCAGTCCTACTCTGCCTTTTGGGATATTGGGACTTATTCCGTACCTAATGTATTTTTATCGGAAACAGGTGGCGATCAGATGGAGGAGGCGCTGCGCAGCACTTCTTTGATTGATTTGTCTGATCTTTTCTTGACGGCGGATGTGTTTTTAGAGTCGGATACATTAGAAGAAGAGTTATGGACAGAATTGGCGAAAACGTATGGGGCGGGCAAACAGCAGGAGAGCGACAGTCGACGAGTCTTGAGACGGAACCAGTATGCCTATCCGGAAAGTAGTTCGGAAAGTGAAGGAACAATCACGGTTATGGTTGTTGTTGTGATCTTTGTTGTGGCATTTTGTGCGGTGTTGCAGATCTTTCTGACCCAGATTAAGAGGCGGACGCGCAAAATTGCACTGTTAAAGTCTATTGGCTGCACCAGAGGACAGGTGGTGTCCATGCTTTTTTGGGAAGGAATGTATCTTTTGGGCTATAGTATGCCTCTGGGAATAGCCGCAGGTTTTGGCGTTGGTTGGAGCGCAGTGCAGATTCTACAGAAAGGGCTGAGAATGGATGTAGATTTCCATATGAATCCCCAATTATTATTTTTCGGCATTTTTCTGGGATGCGCTGCATTGTTTGCAGGAATGGCAATCCCTACTTTAAAGGCAATGCGTGTTCCCCTTGTGGGAGCGATCACAGTCAGTGGAAAGCATCGGCGAAAGAAAAGCATCCGGGAAAGGCTGCACACAAGACAGAAAAGAAAAACACGGCGTCTTACCTTTGCCCAGGTGAGCAGATCCCATGAACGGCTGAACTGGAAGAATCGGATTCTTACAGGGGTTATTGCGGCGGTAACAGCGGTTTTATTAGTTTCAGCAGTGTATCTGGGGTATCTTTGTTTTGAGCCGTATCGCGAGACAGTGGAAGAAGAGAACCGTCCCAACTATGTGCTTCGGGCATCCCATGGATATGATGATCGGGAGTTAAAAGTCATGGCGGAAAATCTTGAAAACGAGATGGCGGGCAGTCGGGTGGAAGCATATCAGAGATTAAATAAAGTGGGGATTTCTTATGAGGGAATGGAGGAAAGTCCTCTGATTACATCCTATAAGGCATATTTGCCCGAGGAACGGTATGAAGAATTTATCGGCTCAGAGCCTACAGGAGAACGGGCGCTGCGAGGTGTGGGGGATCTGGGTGATTTTGTGGGAAGTATTCAGACTACGTTGTTTAGTATTGATCCCTCCAGAAAATTAGGGAAAAACATTACGGAGATGGTGACGGCAGGAGATGTGGACGAGAAGGCATTTTCTATTGGAGAAAGTGTGATTCTGGCAATTCCCCTTTATGAAGAAGGAGAAGCAAAGAACAATACAAAGGAACAGACCGGTAACGTAAAGGATGATGAGATGTTCTCCTATGTATTGGAAAAATATGCCGGATATACGCTTTCTTATGATAAGGCGGACAGTGGCAGGATGCAGAGGGATTCTTCTATCGCACCGGGAGATACGGTCCGTCTGTCTGTGGAGCGGCAGGAAATGACCGCAACCCCAAAACCGATCACGTATGACTCCTGGGAGGTAAGGGTAGATGGGATTATCTACTATACGCCGGGGGAAAAGAGTTTTCCATTTTTTGCTGATGAAAATGGTTTTCTGGTGTTTGGTTCTCCTCTGTTTTTGAAAAAACTGTCTATAAAGACAGCAGGGAATCCCATGGAATATTACACAAAGGAACAGTTCGACTTTGTGCTTACCCAGTGTCCCATCAGCTTTGGTGAAACGTATTTGAATGTGTATACGGATGATAAAGCGAATGCAGTGGAGAGCGCCACGAAAGTTATGAAGTACGGAAAAAGCTGTGATATGGATTTTATCAATTACAATGAAGAAAATTGGAATCTGTATTACAAAGCGCTGAATACTGCTTTGCTTCTGGGAGTCTTTGGAGTGGCCACTGTGATGATTGCATTGGTGATTCTGTGGAATATTCACATGTCGGCATTTGACCAGGAAAGAGGGCGTCTTGGCGTATTACAGGCTTTAGGTGTAACAAACAGGGAGATTGCTCTGCGGTATCTGGGAAAAGGGATAAAGACCGGAGTGATTTCTCTTCTGCTCGCACATCTTTGTCTGGGAGCAGTCATCCTTCTTACTGCAGGGGGCTTTCGTGGGCTGTCGGGATATCCCTGGGGGCTTCATGTGTTGGTATGTTTGGGATATTTTATACTGGTGGCGGCAGTGGGCTGCGGACCGATATGGGAACTTAAGAAATATACACCGAATGAAAACATAAATGTTTAACCGGAAAAACGGGGAGGGAACAGATGTTATGGAAATTGTGTTAAAGGCAGAAAAACTGGAAAAGACTTATGGGATGGGAGCTTTGAGCGTCCATGCGCTGAAAGGTATCGATCTTGAGATTGAAAAAGGCATATTTTATGCGATCATCGGAAAAAGCGGTTCAGGAAAATCTACATTGCTGCACCTTTTAGGCGGGCTGGATAAAAGTACCGGCGGACATATTTATCTGGAAGGGAAAAATATGTCCGAGCTTAAGGAACGGGATCTGGCTCTTATGCGCAGGAGAAGGATTGGATTTGTGTTCCAGTCCTACAATCTTTTGGAAGAACATACGGTTTTGGAAAATATTTTGCTGCCTGTGGATCTGGACGGAAAGAAGCCGGATATGGAATATATCGATCAGGTGATCGATGCCCTGGAGATTCGGGAGAAGCTTGACTACTATCCGGATGAGCTTTCCGGAGGACAGAGGCAGAGGGTGGCGATCGCCCGGGCGCTTGCCCCAAAGCCGGCGATCATTTTGGCCGATGAGCCCACAGGAAATCTGGACGATAAAACAACAGGGGAAGTCATTGCGCTGCTGAAAAAATCAGCTCGGGCATTTCACCAGACGATTGTTTTGATTACCCATGATCTTGAACTGGCGAAACAGGCAGATGTGGTGATTACGATTGCTGATGGGCGGATCGTGTCGATTGATAGTGATAAATGATTATTTGGTTTTTATAAAACTATCATTAGACAAATTGTTTTAAGAGATATTGTTGGTTCGATAGATAAGAGGGTAAATGCAAAAGATTAAATTATATATAAAAAAAAGTAGGGATATATTTAAAAATATTAAATACTGTTTATATCTTTCAACACAGGCATCTATTTACTTTACGATAGTTCGTTTACTAGCAAAGATTTTACTTGCATTTTTTCCATTAGGAATAACGTGGTGTACTAAATATTTAATTGATACTATTTCTCAAAATCACAGTATAAATATTAATATGGTATGCACAGGGATTGGGGGATATGGTTTATTTTCAATAGCTACTTTATTAATGCAAAAAATAAACAGTTATGTAACGGCATTGCATACGGATAAATTAAATCATTTATTAGAAAAAGTAATGATGAATAAAGCGATTCTTGCGGAAATAGAGTTATTTGACAATCCGGAATATTATAATCGATTTCAAAACACAAAAAAAGATATCTATACTATAGGGGATGCAATATGGAATATAATTGATTTGTTTAGTATGATTATTTCTGTTTGCGGAAGTGGCTGGATTTTATGGAAATTAAATCCTTTGGTCAGCATATTGATTTGTGTATTATCGATTCCAGCGGTGTGTCAAGATTATCATTACACACGCATTTTATATGATTGGGAATGTGGAAATGTAGATAATGAGAGGAAAAGAAATTATTTATATACTTTAGCAACAGAGAAAACTTATGCACAAGAGTTACGATTATATAACATAGGAGAAGGTATAACAGAAAGATATCAGCAGTTATGGAACAAATATATTGGAAATAAGGTGTCTATTATAAAAAGTAATACGTGGAAAAACCTAATACTTTTATTCCCGATAGAAATTTGCAAATTAGGCATTATAGCATATATAGTATACGAGATTCTAAAAGGGAAATGTACACTTGGAGACTTTTCGTTATATATTGGTGCAATGGGACAAATGGTTAATAGTATGTATGTTATGATTAATTCATTGGCATTGGTTGGCGAAAATCAAATGAAAATTGAAAATGTGGAAGGTTTTTATCGCTTTTGTTCTAAAAAGATGTATGAGGGGAATAGAACACTGAATGGGGATGTTGAGATACGCTTTGAGCATGTTTATTTTTCGTATCCTGGAACAGAAAAAAATATATTAAATGATGTGAATTTTATAATTCATTCAGGTGAACGTGTTGCATTAGTAGGCACAAATGGTTCGGGAAAATCCACAATTATCAAGTTATTACTCCGATTTTATGATGTAACAGATGGAAGAATTTTGTTAAATAATATCCCTATTAAAGAATATAGCCGTACGGAAATTAGAAGACATTTTAGTGTGTTGTTTCAAGAATTTGTAACATATGCATTTACATTAGAAGAAAACATAAAGATAGAAGAAGCAATGGGGAGAAAAAAAGAAAGTTGTAAAAATATAAAAGAGGAAAAAAATGAATATAAAAAAGTAATAAAAGAGAGTGGCATAAGGGAAATATTGAATAAGTTGCCTGAAAAAGATAAAACTTACATAACACGTAGGTTTAATGAGCCAGGAGCAGAACTCTCAAGGGGACAATATCAGAAACTTGCTCTTGCTAGAGCGTTATACCGAAAAGGGGATATAGTTTTGTTGGATGAACCGTCTTCTGCTTTGGATCCTAATGCAGAATATGAGATTTTTCGAGCAATGGATAAATATTGTCGAAAAAAGATGATGCTATTTGTTACGCACCGTTTAGATAATGTGAGATTTGCAGATAAAATTATTTATTTAGAAGATGGTAAAGTAGAAAGTATAGGAACAGAGGAGGAGCTTTTGCGAAATGGAAGTGGCTATGCAAAACTTTGGAAAATTTCTCATTTATAGTACAAAAAAATGGTATATGACCTTGTTAATTGCAGTAAGCCAATGATATGTAGATCGTAGATATATTTAGTCTTACAGTTTTTCTTGTGTTTGCTAATTTTACACCATATTGCAATTCTACTACAAATTTGAATATCGTGGTGTATACATCACAAAAAACCATAGCATTTCCCTCCCCAGTCTGTTAAGATGGAAGAAAGTAAATCTGCAAACAGGTCATTTTTCAGAAGGGGGATGAAGATTATTTTTTGCTCAAAATGTGGAAACAAATTAGATGAGGATGTAAAGTTTTGTCCGGTTTGTGGCGAGCCCACAGGAAAGGAAGGCGAAACCGGCCAGGAACCGCCGATATACGGAAGCGGCAGTTATGGGACGCCCACACCGCAGCCGCCCCGGAAGCCGAAGAAGAGGGGTATTCTGGCGTTAGGTATCGCAGCCGGATGTCTGTCGGTGGTTCTGGTGGGCGTGATCGGTATGATCGTGCTGGGAGTTACAAAGAAAGAGGACTCTTCCGGGGAGTATGCAGATGCCGTGGAATATCAGGAGGAGACGAAAGAGGAGAGGGCGGAGGACGCTTCTGCCGAAGGGGCGGAGAATGAAGAGAAGGATTCCAAGGTTCCTGAAGTTACTCCGTTGAAGCGACCATCGTTTATGAGTTTTTCAGAGGAAATTACTGCGGAGGCGATGTCTGCAAAAGTGAAAGAGTATTCCGTAGAGAAGGATCTGGCGAATGTGTATAACAGGAAGCAGCTTTTTCCGAATGAAGAGGATGAGAGGATTAAACTGCTTGCCAAAAATCTGTTTTTGGTAGAGCCCGGGTATAACAAAGAGTTTTATGAAACGTACGAGCATAACCGTTATTCCGTGTATCCCAGTTTTGTGACAGTGGATTCCATGATGCACACATATCATCTGTATTTTAGCTATCTGATGAAAAAAACGGAACGGGATTATCTTTCTGAGACTTTGGCGGAATTAAGCGAAGCTATGCTGGAAAATAGTGTGGAGCAGTACGAAGAGCTGCGGGGCAGCGAATGGGAAGAGGCTGCCATGAGAAATGTGGCTTTTTTCAGTGTGGGAGCATATCTTCAGAATGAAAAAGTGAAGATACCGGAGGAAGTTTCCGGGATGGTGTCTCAGGAGCTGCAGAATATTATGGATGCATCCGGCATTATTGAATCAGCGCTGATGAATACCAGGGTTGATTATTCTCAGTTTAAGCCCCGGGGTTACTATGAAGGGGACGAGCGGCTGGAACAGTATTTCCGGGCGATGATGTGGTATGGACAGATTGGATTTAAGCAGTCGGAAGAGGAAATGGATCGAAGCGCTTTGCTGATCACACTGGCGTTGGAAGATGAAGCTTTTAATCAGTGGGAGGCTATTTATTCGGTAACTTCTTTCTTCGCAGGAGCCAGCGACGATCTCACTTATTATGAGTATTTTCCGGCTGTTGAGGCAGCTTATGGGAAAGATCCTGAGGCGGAAGCCCTTGTGGGAAATACGGAAGGATGGGAGACATTTCGAGAGCTTACTGCCCGTATGGAAGCTCCGGCGATCAATTCTCTCCCGGTAATGGATGATGAAGATCCCGGTACGCAGGCAACAGAGGAAAATAAAGGATTCCGGTTTATGGGTCAGCGTTTTACTATTGATGCGGCGATTTTTCAGCAGTTGATCTATGAAAATGTGCAGGAAAACAGCCAGGGCGGCAAACGGATGCTTCCTGATGTGCTGGATGTGGCTGCGGCGCTTGGTTCTGATGCTGCGTACTCCATTTTGGAAGAGCAGGGAGATACAGATTATGAAAATTACCCGGAACAGATGGAAGTTCTGCGGGAAGGATTTGAAAATGCCCCGGAAACTATCTGGAGCGCCAGTCTTTATTCCGGCTGGCTGCATACGCTGACGCCGCTTCTGGAAGAAAAGGGAGAAGGTTATCCGGCGTTCATGCAGAGTGAACAGTGGGCGAAGAAGAATCTGGAAAGTTTTGCAGGAAGTTATACGGAATTGAAGCATGATACTGTTTTGTACGCAAAACAGGTAATGGCGGAAATGGGAGGCGGAGAGATTCCAGACTGGGATGACAGAGGCTATGTGGAGCCTGAAGTAGAAGTCTGGTCCAGATTTGCGCAGCTTGCTTCCAAAACGATGCAGGGACTGAAGACGTACGGGCTTTTAAGTGAAGAGGATGAAACGAATCTGAAACGGCTGCAGGAGATGGCGGAACAGTTTCTTACTATGTCCCAGAAAGAATTAAAAAATGAACTTCTGACAGATGAGGAATATGAGTTGATCCGCAATTATGGCGGTAATCTGGAACATTTCTGGCTGGAAGCCTTTCAAGATGAAGGAGAAGATATCCGAAGCGGTGATTTTCCGGCGGCAATCGTGACAGATATCGCCACAGATCCGAATGGAAGCTGTCTGGAAGTGGGAACAGGCAATCCATCGACGATTTATGTGGTTGTTCCCATCGATGGGGAATTACATATTTGTGTGGGAGCGGTGTATTCTTTCTATCAGTTTGAGCAGCCATTGGCTGAGCGTCTCACAGACAGTGAATGGAGGCAGATGATGGGAATTGCCGTGAAAGAAGATGGAACTTATAATTTTGATGCGCCGGTGGATGCTCCGGAATGGACCCGGTCTTATCGTTATGAATATGAGTATTAGGAAACGTATCTGGTGGAAAATACTGGCTTTTATCCTGGCGGCAGCTTTGGCTGCCGCCGTTGGCATATATGGCTGGCAAAAAGGTGCTTTTCTTCCTGACTGGATTGTATGGCAGGAAAAGAGGCAGACGGTGGAAGAAGAGAGTGGAGAGATTCTTTTGAAAGAGCGGAATCTGACCTTGAAAAAGGACGGAAAGGCAGTCTGGAAATCGCCGAAAGAGATTCTTGTACAGGATTTTTTGTGGTGCGATATCAATCATGACACAAAAGAAGAATTGATACTTTTGTGTTGGAGAATCGGAAGGTATGGAGATGCAAAACCATTTTGGATAGAAGAGGATGAGAAACAGTGGAGTCAGCATATCTATATTTATCAGTGGGCAGCAGAAGAGGTTCATCCTCTTTGGATGGCATCGGATATTGGTATGGAGGCAGCAGGATTTTCCTTCGATGAAAAGAAGCGGCTGGAAATTACAGAAACGAATGGCAGGGTTACTTATTGGGATTGGATGAGCTGGGGGCTGACGTTGATCGGAGAAGAGGATTCAGAAAATACGCTGCAAGGAAGAGCGAGCAGTAACGATAATATTACATGACACGGGGAAGGACCGTGTGCTATACTGGAAAAAGTATAAGACTCGCGTGGGATTTCCAAAAGAAAAAATGGTTTATGTGGTCGTGAAAGCAGGAAAGAGAAATGAAAGAGTGTGGAGAAATATTATATCAGGCGTTGATCCAGAGTACGGATGATTTTATTTATATTAATGATTGCAGGAGCGGAGAGTTTCGGTATCCCAGAGCCTTGGTAGAGATGTTTTCTCTTCCGGGAGAAGTGGTGAAAAATCCGCTGCCTTACTGGAAGGAAATTGTGCACCCGGATGACTGGAGTCGGTTTTATCGTTCCAACATGGAGATTGTGGAGAATCTGACGGACGAACACCTGGTGGAATTTCGGGCGAAAAACAGGAAAAGCGAATACGTCTGGCTGAGATGCCGAGGTAAAATGATGTATGACGAGGACGGAAAGCAGATGCTTTTTGCGGGTATCATGAGCCTGATGGGAAAACAGAATAAAATAGACCCTCTGACGCAGCTTTTGAATCACCGGGTATTCTGCATGGAACTTGAGAAGAATATTCGGCTTACAGAGATTGAACAGCTGGCAGTGATCATGCTGGATGTGGATGAATTTCGTCAGATTAACGAGTTGTATGACCGGGATTTTGGAGACTGGGTTCTGAAAATTCTGGGTCAGTTGATTCAGGGAATCCTGCCGGATAATGCGACTTTGTTTCGGCTAGAAAAAGATAAGATGGGAATTTTGATGACAAATGTTCTCGAGGCGGATGTGGAAGCCTTCTACAATAAGATTCAGGAGCATCTGATAAAGATACGGGAATGGAAACAATACCGTCTGGAATTGGAGATATCAGCAGGCTGCGCAATGTACCCGAAAGACGGTTCCGACTCGGAAGCTTTGTATCGATATTCGGATTATGCATTGCAAAGGGCAAAGGAGCAGGGAAAGAATCGTCTGGTATTTTTTACAGAGGATATTCTGCGAATGAAAGAGAGGTCTTTGGAACTTCTGCGAGAGTTGAAGGCGTGTGTGAAACAGGACTACAGAGGATTTTATCTGAATTATCAACCGCAGATTCATCCAGAAACGGGAGCGCTGAAAGGGGTTGAAGCGCTCATGCGCTGGAAAGATTCGGAAGGAAAGATAGTTTCTCCCGGAGAGTTTATTCCAGTGATGGAAGAGAATGGTTTGATTTATTCTGCCGGACTGCGGATTCTAAAAACAGTTTTTCGGGAAGCAAAAGAATGGATTCAAAGAAAGCCTGATTTTATCATCAGTGTAAATGTTTCTGCGCTGCAGTTTTTTGAGGAAACTTTTTTGGAAGACTTATATACGGTTATAGAGGATGAGGAATTTCCATGCAAAAATCTGGTGATTGAGCTTACGGAAAGTTTTGCGGTTAAAAATATTGAGATTCTCCAGAGAAAATTTAATGATATGAGAAGACGGAATATTCGGATTGCGCTGGATGATTTCGGAACGGGATATTGTTCACTGGCGGCTCTGAAGAATACGCCTGTAGATATTGTGAAAATCGACAGAACGTTTGTAAAGGACATTCTGCACAACAAATTCGATGCGGCTTTTATTACGCTGGTTACGGAGATCTGCCATACGGTCGATATCGATGTTTGTCTGGAGGGCGTGGAGAGTAAAGAGGAATATGAGTTTGTGAAAAAGATTCCGTTGGATTCCATACAGGGGTACTATTTTGGGAAACCGATGGAGAAGGAAGAGATGGACGAGATTATGGGGGAGTGGTCTATGAGGCGGACACCATTCCCGGAGCAAAGGAAACGTATCTGAAGTTGTATGAGGAAGGTTATGATATTATTCTGGTGGCAGACGGTTTGAAGGAATCCTTTGACCGAATGATGGAGCAGCATCAGATGTCTCATATTTTTAAGGCAGAGGCAATCTCAGAAATTGTAGGGGCAAATCGTTTCGGAATCCGGTCAGTGCTGCTTACCTGGGCGCCGCGCCGGAGGATGACACCGGAAAGTGCAGAAGAGCAGCCCACATATACCATTCAAAAGCCAGAAGAATTGTTGGATGTTGTGCGGCAGGCAGAGGAGGAACTGCAGAAGGGAGAGGTATGAAACTTACATATTATGGGACGGCGGCAGGCGAAGCCTGGCCGGGGGTATTTTGCGACTGTGAATTATGCCGGAAAGCGAGGGAATTGGGTGGGAAAAATATGAGAACCCGTTCTCAGGCATTGATCGATGAGGAACTTTTACTGGATCTTCCGCCGGATAATTATATGCACACTTGTGTGGGAGGACTGAACCTGCACAAAGTAAAATATTTGTTTGTGACCCACAGCCATTCCGATCATTTTTATCCGGAAGATCTGGAACTTTTGCGGGAACCATTTTCCAGAACCCGTAAGGATGCGCTGATGGTCTACGGAAATGAGAAAGTGGGGGAAGAGATTTATAAGAGTTTGGGTACTCTGGGAAATGCGGATGTGCGTTTTCAGTATCAGAGGGCAGAGGCTTTTCAGGAAATTATTGCGGGGGAATATCGGGTAACACCATTACACGCCAATCATGCAAAAACAGAGGAATGTCTGTTTTACCAGATTGTGAAAGGGGATACAGCGGTTCTGTATGCTCATGATACGGGATGGTTTCCGGAAGACACAATGGAATTTTTGAAGAAACAGAAAAGAAAATTCCGGTTGGTGAGTCTGGATTGTACGTTACAGAAAGATCATGACGGATATAATCATATGGGGCTGGAGGATGCAGTAAAGCAGAAAGAAATTCTTCTGAGGGAAGGATTGGCAGATGAAAATACCGTATGGGTAGTGAATCATTTTTCTCATAACGGAGGTTGGCTGCACGAAGACTTAGAACGAAGAGCCAACGAGAAGGGATGTCTGGCGTCCTTTGATGGAATGCAGATAGAGATAAGATAATGAGAATTTAGCATTTTCTTCTATCATCTCATTTTTATTCATATAGTACAAAGAAGAAATTTTGGAGTCGATGTATGAATTATTTATGGGGTGGAATGATTCTGATTGGGATTATCTATGGGGCGGCTTCCGGCAACTGGAAAGAGGTGACGGAGGCGGCTTTGGATTCTTCGAAAGAGGCGGTAAGTCTGTGTGTTGCCATGGCGGGAGTTACTGCTATGTGGGTGGGAATCATGAGGATTGCAGAAAATTCCGGATTGATTGCCGGGATAGTGCGGCGTATGAATCCTCTTCTTACGTATCTTTTTCCTGAGATTCCTCAGGGACATCCGGTAAGGCAGCATATTTCCATGAATCTGATTGCGAACTTTTTGGGACTTGGATGGGCAGCTACTCCGGCGGGGCTGCAGGCGATGGAAGCGCTGGGCGAATTGGAAGAAGAGAGAAGAGAAACGGGGAACGGAAGAAGAGCTGTTCCCAAAGGGGTGGCAAGTAATGAAATGTGTACGTTCTTGATTTTGAATATTTCTTCTTTACAGTTGATTCCGGTCAATATTATTGCTTACCGTACACAGTATGGCAGCGTAAATCCAGCGGCAATCGTGGGACCGGC